>Ga0209023_10006220_pt1 | contig 12672 bp, 12 predicted proteins | sample LakOneMetagenome_FD_187468 | JGI IMG/M metagenome (GOLD analysis project Ga0209023, IMG submission 187468) | Freshwater and sediment microbial communities from Lake Erie, Canada (SPAdes) (version 2) | ecosystem: Environmental > Aquatic > Freshwater > Lentic | place: Lake Erie, Canada... | reverse complement strand
GAACGCCGCGCATCGACATTATCGTGGCGGCGTCAAAGGAGGTTGGGCCCGCGCTGTTCTTCGGCCTTCTGGTCATCACGGTATCATTCCTGCCGATCTTCGCTCTGGAAGCGCAGGAGGGCCGCTTATTCAAGCCGCTCGCCTATACCAAGTCCTTTGCCATGGCGGCGGCAGCGGTGCTGTCGATCACGCTGGTTCCGGCACTGATGTATCTGTTCATCCGCGGCAAGATCATCGCAGAGCACCGCAACCCCATCAACCGGCTGCTGATCTGGCTCTATCGCCCCGTCATCAATGGCGTGTTGAAGGCAAAGGTCCTCACCGTCGTCGTGGCCGCCGGGGTTCTCGGCGCGAGTTTTTGGCCCGCTTCGCAACTCGGCTCCGAGTTCATGCCCAATCTCGACGAGGGCACGCTGCTCTATATGCCGACGACACTGCCGGGATTGTCGGTGACCAAGGCTGCTGAACTGCTGCAAACCCAGAACAAGATCATCAAGACCTTCCCCGAGGTGGAATCGGTCTTCGGCAAGGCGGGGCGCGCCAACAGCGCCACTGACCCGGCGCCGACCGAGATGATCGAAACCGTCATCAATCTCAAACCCAGGTCGGAATGGCGTCCAGGCATTACCGCAGATTCCCTGATTGCCGAGATGGATAAATCCCTGCAATTTCCGGGCGTGTCGAATGCCTGGACGATGCCGATCAAGGCCCGCATCGACATGCTCTCGACCGGCATCCGCACGCCCGTCGGCATCAAGGTGTTTGGTCCAGACCTGAAGGAAATCGAACGGCTGGGGCGCGAGATCGAAAAGGCGCTCCGCACCATGCCGGAAACGTCCAGCGCTTTCTCTGAGCGGGTCTTCGGCGGATATTATCTTGAGATCACGCCTGACCGTGAGCGGTTGGCCCGCTATGGTCTGATGGTCCAGGACCTGCAGGACACCATCGCCATGGCACTCGGTGCGGAGTCCATCACTACCGCAGTCGAGGGCCGAGAACGTTATGCCGTCAATCTCCGCTTGCCGCGCGACTTGCGCAGCGATCCGGATTCGATTGCCCGCAATGTGCGGATCAGTGGGTCCAATGGCGTCTCGGTGCCCCTCGGCGACGTGGCAGATATCAAGCTGACCACCGGGCCATCGACCATCCGCACCGAGAATGCCCAGCTTGCCGCCTATATCTTCGTCGATACCCGCGACAGCGATATCGGGGGCTATGTCGCCAAAGCCCAGCGTGCGGTGGCTGACCAAGTCAAGTTCCCGCAAGGCTATTTCATCACCTGGAGCGGCCAGTTCGAGTATCTCGAACGCGCCAAGGAACGTCTGAAGATCGTCGTTCCTGTGACGCTGCTCATCATCTTCCTGCTGCTCTACCTGAACTTCGGCAAACTGACAGAGACCCTCATCGTCATGTTGTCACTGCCCTTCTCGATTGTCGGCGGCCTGTGGCTCATGTGGTGGATGGGCTTCAACATATCGGTTGCGGTGGCGGTGGGATTCATCGCCCTTGCGGGTGTTGCCGCCGAGACCGGCGTGGTGATGCTGATCTATCTAAAGAACGCCCTGGAGGAATGGCGGAACCGCGCCAGAGAGGAAGGCCGGGACTTCACCAAAGTTGATCTGCATGGTGCGATCATGGAGGGCGCCGTGGACCGCGTGAGGCCAAAGATGATGACGGTTGCCGCCATCATGGCGGGCCTCCTGCCGATACTATGGAGCACTGGAACCGGTTCAGAGGTCATGCAGCGCATCGCCGTACCGATGATTGGAGGAATGGTGTCGTCCACGGTGCTGACGCTGGTCGTCATCCCCGCCATCTTCGCGCTCGTCGAAGGAATGCGGATGCGGATTCACCGCTCAAAAATCGCAAAACCTGAAACATCAATAACCACGACTCAACGGCAAGGAGAAGCAGCATGACCGGACATTCATACAGGCGGCGGAGTATCGTTGGCGCCGCGTTCGCATTGCTCGCGGTGCCTATGGCTATCCGCAGTGGATTGGCCGCCCAATCCTTTCCTAAAGTTCAGGCCTACCGCAACCCCGGATGTGGCTGTTGCGAGAAGTGGTCGGAACACATGAAAGCGGCTGGGTTCGAGATCGCAATGCAGGACGATCCAGACCTTGCGGCCCGAAAGGCCCAACTTGGCATTTCAGATAAGATCGCTGGCTGCCATACTGCACTTGTCGGTGACTACGTCATCGAAGGTCACGTGCCGCCAGAAGTCATTATCCGGCTCCTGGGGGAGAAGTCCGACCTGCTGGGTCTAGCCGTTCCGGGAATGCCGATGGGGTCGCCTGGCATGGAAACAGGAGACGTGGCCGGCAACTACGATGTCCTGGCCATCAATACCGACGGCACATGGCACGTTTACGCGAACCATTGAGCGCCGATTTGATTTCAGAGGCTTTGACCGAATTCAAGTCCTATGGAACAACTGTGAAAGGGGCCACCATTCCTGCCGCAAAGTGGCCCTCGACATTGCAGATCAGCAGGTAGTTGCCTGGTGGAAGGCTCACATCCAGGCTTCCACTTGCGTTTGCTTCAAGTTTATCGACTTCTCCCAATGACTTGATTTGTTCTTCGGGAATCTTGTTTGCACCATAGTCATAAGGCACGGGTGCATTGGGATTGTCTACGGCGACCACGAGCATTTCGTGAACCATGCCCCTTGACCAGTTTGTTACTGCAAAGTGGATGCTCCCAGCCTTGACGCTCGAACGGTCGATCCTGATCGACATCATGCCCATCATGCCACCGCCACGGCCCATCATGCCGTTGCCCATCATGCCCTGGCCGTTGCCCATCATCCCCCAACCACGACCCATCATGCCTTGGCCAGAGCCCATCATGTTCCAGTTCCAGTCTTCACCCATCATTCCCTGGCCTGGTGCCATCATGCCCATCATGCCATTGCTCATGACTGAGGACATGTCGAGAAGAGCGACATTGACGTTCGTCGTATCTGCTGCCAGAGCAGGTGTTGCGGCCACAGAGTAGCACAGTAGAATTCCGGCCATGCTGTTGATCAATTTGGCGTTCACGGCATCCTCCTAGAGTCATGGACCCGTTCAACACAGTTGTTGAACCGGGAAGTCAGAGAAAAATCCTACTCTTGAAGACACTCAAGACACTTGATATGAATCAAGACTTGATATCGCATCGAGAACAGTTGAGGAGCTTGCAAACGTCAAAGGATCCTCATTGAAACATTCTGCGGCTGCAATTGGCAGAATGTGGTGCGCCGAAACGGTGAGCGCCGAATTCTTCTCATTCGCGCATCCGCCACAGTAAAGTGACCTAGCGTTGTCCAACTTTATTGGGCAAGTGACTATTCATCAGGGGAATACCTGGTGTTGTATTCAGCGAGACCTTGCCACGGTACTCGAAGACATCCACTGGTGCTCGAGTATTTGGCCAAGGACCACTAGTGGTCGCTGGTGCAATGCTTGTGATCACTCAGGACTTGAATGACTCGGCAGTGACTGACACGTCCATCGCCGCATTCTCCGATCATGCGTATCAGCTCCTTCTTCAATGCCTTGAGCTTCGCAATTCTAATTTCAACTTGTTCCAGGTGCGACCGGGCAATGGTGTCGGCGGCGGAGCAACTCGTTTCCGGGTTGTCGGACAGTTGCAGCAGTTCGCGGATTTCCTCGATGCCGAATCCGAGTTCGCGGGCATGGCGGATGAACTTTAGCCGCTGCACATCCTCGGGGCCATAAAGCCTGTGCCCGCCTTCCGACCGGGTGAAAGGCCGGATGAGCCCGATTTCCTCGTAATAGCGGATGGTCTGGACCTTGGTCGCGGCGATGTCCGCGAGCTTTCCGATGGCGATGCTGGGCATGGAAGGACCTCTCAAATCTCCTGAGGCTGTAGATTGCATCGCCCAACGGTTTGCACAAGCCTCAGCGGGGGCCGGCAATGATGATGGCAGCACCGATCAGGCAGACCGCGGTTCCAGAGAGATCCCACCGATCGGGGACAACACCTTCCGCCAGCCACAGCCATGCGAGCGAGCTGGCGATATAGACTCCACCATAGGCGGCATAGGCCCGGCCTGCCACGCTGCTGTCGGCGAGCGTCAGCAGAAAGGCGAATACAACCAGGGAGCCAATTCCGGGAACAACCCACAGAACCGGTTTTCCCAGCCTGAGCCACGCCCAGAATGCGAAACAGCCGGTGATTTCGGCAACCGCCGCGACAAGGTAGATCATGGCCGTGCGCGTCATGCGGTGGCTCCAATCGCTATGTGGTGGCCGCCAGGTTTTGGCAATCGCCGGCCTGCCGTTCTCCGCAATCGCTCATGCAGTTATCGGCGAGGCTGCGCAAACGGGATTCGAGTTTTCGCAACGCGTGGATCCTCACCCGCAGCTGATCGGCCTCGGCTTGGAGCGTGCTGCTTAAATCCTCGCAGGTATAGTTTCGCGTGGAAACCTTCTCCGCGATGGCACCCGCATGACGGAGATCGAAGCCCGAATCGCGGAGCGTGCGGATGAGGGCAATGTGCCTGACCACCTCGTCTGGCACGGCGCGGCGGCCATTGGGGCGGCGGTCTAGCTTCGGGATCAAACCCATTTCCTCGTAGTAGCGGATTGTGGGTACCGAGCACCTGGCCAGTCTCGCGGCCTCGCCGATTGTATGCGCCATGGGCCGGTCGCTCCCGCGAAAAAGTTCCCGCTTGATCCTCAAGTTGCTTGAGCATGTAGGACACAGTGGCGATTCCGGCAATGAGTAGGAGAAAAAAGATGAAACCACTTGCTAAACTCGGCGCCTCGGCGGCGGGGTTATGCCTGCTGTGCTGTGCCTTGCCCATTGTTGCACTGTTCGCGGCGGGAACTGGTGCCGCCGGCTTGACCGTCCTGATCTGGCCAGTGGCAAGGGAACTTGCCGTAGTGATTGGCATCGCGGGGTTGCTGGCCGCCGGGTATGCCCTCTGGCGTATCTGGAAGCGCAATGCGGAAGCTCCGGCCTGCGATATCAGCGAGCCGTAGCACAGTTACCGGTACCAGCGGGTTCACTCTGAAAAAAGGTGCTTGAATCTCTAGTGGCTGGAGGTTGTAAGCCTATCTCCAGTTTAACCGCATGGACCCATGCGGCTGTCACTTTAGACGTAAGAGGTTCGAGCCGATGGATCGAAGATTGTGGTTGGCCGCAATCGGCGCACTGTTTCTGGCATTGTCGCAGGCACCGTTTCAGCAGGCATTTTCCGAGGATCTTGGCGAGACCGCCAAGAAGCTTTTGACAGCGGCTTCGCCACTTGGGGACCGCTCGCTCGGCAAGGCAGACGCCCCGGTCGTTATGATCGAGTATGCATCTGCAACCTGTCCGCACTGCGCCGAGTTCCACGCAAAACTGCTGCCGCAGATCAAGACTGAATACATCGACACCGGCAAGGTCCGCTTCATCTTCCGGGAGTTTCCTCTGGATCAGCTGGCGCTCGGAGCGTTCATGCTCGCGCGATGTGTGCCTGAAGACAAATACTTCGCCACGCTCGACCTCATGTTCAGGCGCCAGCGCACATGGGCGCGGGCCAACGATCCCGCAGACGAACTTTTCAAGATCACCCAGATGGCCGGCATGGATAAGGCGGGATTTGAGGCCTGCGTCAAGCGGGAGGATCTGGCAAAGGCGATTGTCGAAACATCAAAGAAGGCGGCCAAGGATTTCACGATCAAGGGCACCCCCGCGATCTTTGTCAACGGACAGTTCGTCGATGCGCACGAAGACATGACAGCCGTGAAAGCCGCGCTCGACAGAGCAATCAAGCGATAATCTTGCATGCCGCTCCGAAATTAGGCGGGATTACACTGGAGACCACGATGAAGAGACGAGACCTGATTATTGGCGGCATCGCGTCTGCCATTGCCAGTGGCCTGGGCGCGAACGAGTCTATGGCGGAGGAATATCCAATTTCCCGTGCCGATATTCAGAAGGTGCCGCCCAAGTACCGCAAGAAGGTCGTGCGCTTTTATGGTGACTATCCGCCGGGCACGATCGTGGTCGATACGCGCCAGAAGTTCCTCTACCTGGTGCAGCCCGCTGGCAGGGCCATCCGCTATGGCATCGGTGTTGGACGCCAGGGCTTCTCCTGGTCGGGTTCAGCGGTGATCAAGCGCAAGGCCAGGTGGCCGACGTGGACGCCACCGGCTGCAATGGTCGAACGGGATGAATTCGCGGCCAAATGGGCCGATGGAATGCCAGGTGGCCCGGGAAACCCGCTCGGCGCGCGTGCGCTCTATCTGTATCAGGGTAACGTTGACACCCTCTACAGGATACATGGAACGATTGTCCCTTCTTCGATCGGCAGAGCGGTTTCCTCAGGCTGCATCCGCCTGATCAACGCCGATGTGGCCGACCTCTACGATCGAGTTCCGACGGGAACCCGGGTTATCGTTCTGCAGGGACGTTCCGAACTGGTAGCCGATGGTGAAGCACCGAAAAGGCGGCGCCGGCTGCTTTCGATCTTCGAATGAAAGAAGGACCGGCAATGACAAGCGCAGGAGTTGTGAAGTTCAGCGTCAAGGGCATGGATTGTGCGTCTTGTGCGACGAAGATAGAGACCGCGGTCAAACGCATCCCCGGAGCAAGTGAAATCACAGTCGGTCTGCAGACCGAAACGCTCTCCGTGACTCTCGACAACGCTGATACCGGTGCGAAGGTCGAACAGGCTGTTCGCGCTTTGGGCTACGAAGTCTCTCGCGTCGGCACCCCAAATCGTATGCCAGCGAAAGCCCATTCCGATGATACGGATATCGCCGAGCATGGTGATCATTCGGACCACGCCCAACCCATCGACGGTCCGTGGTGGGAATCTACCAAGGGCATACTCGTGATCGTCACGGCTGTGATGATTGGTCTGGCCTATCTCGAGAAGAATCTTCTACCCTACGGATCGCAATACATATTTCTCGCCGCTGCTGCAGTTGGTACGTTCCCCGTTGCCAGGCGGGCTTTGTCGGCACTTCGTGCTGGTTCCGTATTCACTATCGAAATGCTGATGACCGTTGCTGTGGCCGGCGCTGTCATCATCGGCGCCACCGAGGAGGCGGCCATTGTGGTGGTACTGTTTGCTGTGGGCGAGTTGCTGGAGGGGATTGCTGCAGGACGAGCCCGGTCGGGTATCAGGGCGCTGGCAAAGATTGCACCCAAGACCGCCATGTTGGAAACGTCTACAGGGCTCGTCGAAACCGCAATCGAAAAAATTGGTGTTGGCGCCATTGTGGTTGTCAGACCAGGAGACCGCGTTCCCGCCGATGGAACCATCGTATCCGGAACATCCTCTGTCGATGAGTCCGCGCTGACCGGCGAATCCATGCCGAAGGCGAAGGATGAGGGCGACATTGTACTCGCCGGCTCGATCAATACCGAAGCGGTATTGCGGGTCAAAGTCGAGAAGCCGGCCGAAGACACACTCATCGCCCGCGTCGTGCGGCTTGTTGAGGAGGCGGCTGACGCAAAGGCTCCCTCGGAACGGTTCATTGACCAGTTCGCGCGCTGGTACATGCCAGCCATCTGCCTTTTCGCAATAGCCGTAGCCGTCGGCCCGCCGCTGCTTTGGCAACAGCCATGGGATACGTGGATTTACCGTGCCCTGGCCCTGTTGTTGATCGGCTGCCCCTGCGCATTGGTGATCTCGACACCGGCAACTATTGCTTCCGCGCTTGCAGCGGGCGCCCGTCATGGTCTGCTCGTGAAGGGTGGCGGCATTCTCGAAGCCATCGGCAAGGTCAAGCATATCGCATTCGACAAGACGGGCACGCTGACCGAAGGGAAGCCCAAGGTTACGGATGTCGAGGTGTTTGGCAATCTGCCGCGTGAGGAGTTGCTTCGCGTCGCCGCAGCGGCGGAATCTGGCTCGTCACATCCTTTGGCCTTGGCTATCGTGAACCATGCCAAAGCGGAGAATGTTGCCTTCGTTCCGGTCGAGTCCCAGGCGATCCCAGGAAAGGGCCTTTCAGCCAGCGTCGACGGCAAGCCTGTCATCATCGGAGCCGCGGCCCGGCTTGGTGTAACCGATATGGTTCTGCTCGCGCGCGCCGCCGCACTCGAAGCAGAGGGCAAGAGCGTTTCGGTCGTGATCATCAACCTCAAGCCCGAAGGTTTGATCGCCCTTCGCGACGAGCCGCGCGCCGATGCCATTGCCGGTATCCGGGATATCAAGTCACTCGGCGTGACACCGATCATGTTGACAGGCGACAATCGCGCCAATGCCGAGGCCGTGGGCAAGATCGTCGGTATGGAGGTTCGGGCCGAGCTCCTGCCAGAGAACAAGCTCGAGATCATCAAGCAGTTGAATGGCAAATCCGGCGGCATCGCCAAGGTCGGTGATGGCATCAATGATGCACCGGCATTGGCGGCCGCCACTGTTGGCATTGCCATGGGTTCCGGGACTGATGTTGCGCTTGAGGCGGCGGATGCGGCAGTTCTCAACAACCGGATCACCGATGTCGCGGACCTGATCCGGCTGTCGCGCCGAACCATGGTGGTGATCCGTCAGAATGTCGCGTTGGCTCTTGGGCTCAAGGCCGTGTTCCTGGTCACCACCGTGATCGGTGCGACCGGGCTCTGGATCGCCATCCTCGCAGATACTGGCGCCACGGTGCTCGTAACGGCAAATGCACTCAGACTGCTGAAGAAGATATGAATGAAAACCGGAACGCGCCGGGTTAGTGAGGTCGATCAGTTGCGGTCAATGAGAGCATGCTCGGTTCTCTTGGTCGCGGTCATGTTCGCGTGGATCACGACGTTGCACTCTGCCGTAGCGGAGATCAAGACATCGGGTCCTTGGAAGCTGGGTGACATCACGGTCGAACAGGCCTGGTCTCGTATTACGCCCGGTGGTTCCAAGACCGGGGCTATCTATCTCACCATTCACAATAAGTCCCCAAATGACGATCTCCTCCTGGCAGTTGACAGCAGCGCCGCGCAATCAACCGCTGTTCACGAAAGCCGCATTGCCGATGGTGTGGCTCGTATGGAGCCTTTGCCAGTGGGGATCCCGATGCCGAGGCATGGCGAGGTCGTCATGCGTCCCGGCGGCATCCACATCATGTTGACAGGACTCTCTGGCGAACTGGCGGTCGGGAATACTCTTCCGGTCAAGCTGGTGTTCCAGGAAGCGGGCTCGCTGGATTTCGAAGTACCCATTTTGCCGTTCGCAACAGAAGATCCGTCGATCGCGCATACAGGCCATGGGTCCAAACCGTGAAACGCCTTCGACTTGCAGCGTGGTTACTGGTCGCGTTAGCGATGATCGCTGTCGCGCAGCCGTTACTGAACTACTTGTTTCACCGGGAAGAAGAACTCTGGACATTCAGGATCAGTGGCCCTTTTGCCATGACAGATCACAATGGCCGCCCGGTGACGGAAAAGGACTTTGCCGGCAAGGCCAAGGCGATCTTCGCCGGCTTTACCCATTGTCCGGATGTGTGCCCCACGACGTTGGCGCGTCTGAGCGGCCTGATGCAGAAGCTCGGCTCAGACGCTGATAAATTGAAGATCGTACTAGTCAGTGTCGACCCCGAACGCGATACACCGGAGGTCCTGAAAGTTTATCTGGCCGCTTTCGATCCGCGCTTCGTAGGACTCACGGGCTCACCAGAACAACTTGGGGTATTCGCCAAGACTTTTCGCATTTTCTACGAGAAGGTTCCAGATTCCAGCGGCGGCTATACAATGAACCATTCGGCGGGCGTGTTACTGTTCCGGAAATCGGGCGAGTTTCAGGGAACAATCGACAGGGAAGAGTCCGACAAGGTGGCACTTGAAAAACTGAAAATGCTGCTGGATCGTTGACTGGGACAACGACGAGTATGACATCTTGACATCGGTCTTGTTGGGAGTTGTCGAAGGCATCAGCCAAGCGGACGAGTACCAACTGGTGGACGACGGAATGCTATACGACTACCCCAACGTCTTTCTGCTCTATCCGACCATGGCGATTTGCCCACCGACTCCATCCGCCGGCAGTTCTCGATCACGGCAACGGGGACGGATGAGAAGCTGCTTGTAGCGACGCACAAGCTCGTCGGCTCACCGTGTGACCAGAGCGAGGCGCTCCGACAACTGGTCTTGAAAGGCGTGGGATTGCAGGAGCGCGAATACCTGGCGCGTGGTGTTGTGCAAAAGTCTGATAACAGTAGGGAGTATGAATCTGCGACCGCCAGGCCTTGATCCAATTGAAGCAAACAAAATCAATAACTTAAAGGTGGAGAAGGTTGGATTCCAGTCCCATTCCCTCCGCCATTAATTCCTAATATCGTTGTAAATTCCTGTCTTCTCTGATCTCAGGGCGCAAGACTCGTGAGACAAGCCGGCTGACTTGAACAAGGGAGGATTTGGGGGCGAAGTCCGCCAACAGACGCCGGCTTTGAACGGCTCAGTTTTGTCCAGCCTGCCACTCCTTGTATGCCAGATAGGCATTGGCTCCGATGGTTGAGAGCGGCGGCGGGAGCAGGCGGGTGGGTTTGGCTTCGGCGGCGAAGTGTTTGGCGATGTCGCTTGTAACGCCGCTGGCGAGTTCGGCGGCCGCGATTCCCGTCAGCGTGCCGCGCACCGTGCCAAGGCCATTCTGGACACAGCCCGAATAAAGCCCGCGGTCGAGTTCGCGCACCACCGCGACGCCGTTGCGGGTGAGGCAGAGATGGCCGGCCCAGGAGAACTCCATCGGTACGCCGCGCAGTTGCGGATAGCGATCCTCGAATTTCCGCCGCTGCGCCTCTCCGGCGCGCCGGAAGGCCGACTCGCTTGTCACCATGCCGGGACAGAAGCTTGCGTAGTTGCGCGTGATGATCCGGTTGCCGCCGAGCGCTCCGTCAATGCGGCGCATGGTTGTGCCCATGGGGTCGGATGGTGTGATGCCCCAGCGCGGTTTACCGCCCAGTTTTTTCAAGGCATCAGCATCAAGGTCAACCGTCATGGACGCATAGAGGAAGATGTGCATCAGCCGCTGCTTCGCGAAGCCGAAGCTCTCCAGATGCCCATTGTTGGCGAGGATCACTTTGCCGGCGCTGACCCGGTGTTTGGCGGTCCAAACGGTCCAGTCGCTGCCGCTGCTTTCGATCTTGATGGCCGCCGCGTGCTCATAAACCCCCACGCCATCACCGCGCAGGCCTTTGGCGAGCCCCCGAATGTAGCCCGCGGGCTGGATCATCACCGTGCCCGGCGTGAACAAACCCGAGACATAATGCGTGCTGCCGGTCAGCTCCTGCATCGCTTTGGCATCGAGATATTCACTTGGCTCATCCATCTCGGCGAGATGCGCCGCATAGGCACGGCTAAGCCTGTCAGCCACGGCGCCCACAGCGCCATTGACCTTGCCGACGGGATCAAAATAGTTGCGATCTATGCCATAAGATTCAACGATTGATTTCGCAAATCCGATGGCTTGGCGGTTCAGCGCAATCTGCTTGCGGTTCCTCTCGATGCCGCCGCCCTCATAGCCCTGGCCGCCAACCTCATGCGGCAGATCGATCATGAATCCGGAATTGCGCCCCGATGCGGCCTCCGCAAGGCGGCCTGCTTCGAGCACGGCAATCCTGGCCTTGGGGTCCAGTTGCCGCAAACGCCGTGCAGCCGCCAGCCCGGCAAAGCCGGCGCCGACAATGGCGACGTCTGCAACGATATCCCCGCTCAGTTCAACGGGCGGTTCCTGCCCCGGCAGGATGGCGCTCCAGGCCGCTGGACCCCGGTGAACAGGCGTGCGCTGCGCCGTGTACACACTCATGCAACAGCCTGATCCGAGTCATCGGCCAGATCAATCCAGATTGTCTTGATTTCCGTGTACTGGTCATGGGCGTGAATGCCGTTGTCGCGCCCGCCAAATCCCGATGCCTTGTAGCCGCCAAAGGGAGTTGAAATGTCGCCCTCGCCGAAACTGTTGACGGTGACAGTTCCGGCGCGGATGGCCCGGGCGCCGCGCAACGCCTTCTTCACATTGCCGGTGAAGATCGAGGCAGCGAGACCGTATTCCGTGTCATTGGCAAGGGCGATGGCTTCGTCGAAGTTTTGAATGGTGAGGACCGACAGAACCGGACCGAAGATTTCCTCGCGAACCTGTCTCGCATCGCGGTCGGTAACGTCAATGATTGTCGGCTCCACAAAGCCATCCTTCGCCTTGCCGCCCATCAGGATTTTCAGGCCTTTGCCGAGATAGGCACAAACCTTTTCGAAGTGCGCAGGCGAGACCAGCGCGCCCACGCGGTTTACAGGGTCAAGCGGATCGCCCATTGGCCATTCGCGCGCGTGGGCGAAAATGCGCTTCAAGATCTCGCCCTTGATGCTTCCGTGCACGATAAGGCGCGAGGAGGCGGAACAATTCTGCCCCATGTTCCAGAAGGCGCCATTGACGATATGGGCCGCCACCCGGTCAAGATTTTCCGCGTCATCCAGCACAACGGCAGGATTCTTGCCGCCCATTTCGAGCGTTACTTTCTTCAAGTTCGACTCGGCGGCGTAGCGGAGAAACCGGCGGCCGGTTTCAGTGGAGCCCGTGAAAGATACGGCATCAACGTCCATATGGCGGCCGAGGGGTTCGCCCACCTCGGGGCCCGAGCCCGGCACGACATTGAAGACACCCGGAGGAATGCCCGATTCCATTGCGAGTTCGGCAATGCGCAACGCGGTGAGAGGCGTTTCCTCGGCGGGTTTCACAATCACCGAACATCCCGC
>Ga0209023_10006219_pt1 | contig 12672 bp, 9 predicted proteins | sample LakOneMetagenome_FD_187468 | JGI IMG/M metagenome (GOLD analysis project Ga0209023, IMG submission 187468) | Freshwater and sediment microbial communities from Lake Erie, Canada (SPAdes) (version 2) | ecosystem: Environmental > Aquatic > Freshwater > Lentic | place: Lake Erie, Canada | collected... | reverse complement strand
GCCGTTCCGGCCGGCCGCATCGAAATCCTGCAAGCCTCGCACCCGGTGCCCGACGAAAACAGCGTGATCGCCGCGCGCCGCATGCTCGAAGCCGTCGGCGGCCTGACCCGCGACGATCTCGTCATCGCGCTGGTCTCCGGTGGCGGCTCTGCCCTGATGGTCGCACCGGCCGGCGAGATGACGCTCACCGACAAGCAGAACGTCAACCAGGCCCTGCTCGCCAGCGGCGCGACGATCGCCGAGATGAACGTGGTCCGAAAGCACCTGTCGGCGATCAAGGGCGGCAGGCTTGCAGCCGCCGCGCGGCCTGCATCCGTGGTCACGCTCGTCATCTCGGATATTCCCGGTGACGATGTCGCCGCGATTGCCTCAGGACCGACGCTGCCGGATTCCAGCACACGGGATGACGCGATCGAGATCGTGCAGCGCCACGGGCTGCAGCTTCCGCCTGCGGCCTGGGCAGTTCTGAACGGTGAGCAGACCCGGCCTCCCCCATGCGAGACCGACGTTCGGATCATCGCTGCGCCATGGATGGCGCTCGACGCCGCCGCGCGCATCGCGCGCGAAGAGGGCCTGACGCCGCTGATCCTCGGCGACGCGCTCGAAGGCGAGGCACGCGAAGCCGGGATCGTGATATCCGGCATCGCACGCTCGGTGGCGAGGCACGCCCATCCCGTTGCCGCGCCGGCCGTGCTGCTCTCCGGCGGCGAAACCACCGTCTCGATCGGCCAGGAACCTTTCGGCCGTGGCGGCCGCAACACCGAGTTCCTGCTGGGAATGACGATTGCGCTGGCCGGCATGGATAACATCTGGGCGATAGCGGGCGATAGCGACGGAATTGATGGAACCGAAGACGCTGCCGGCGCCTTGATTGGGCCGGACACGCTTCAACGGGCCCGCACGGCCGGGCTCGATCCACGTCGGCTTCTTGTCGCACACGATAGCTATACGTTGTTCGACCGGATCGGGGATCTCGTGCGTACCGGCCCCACGCTGACGAACGTCAACGACATCAGAGCCGTCCTGATCGCGAAATAAGATAGATGAGGTGAGCATGCTTCGAAGTCGACGAGCCAAGATCGTTGCCACGGTCGGTCCCGCCAGCGCCTCTCCTGAGATGTTGAAAGCCCTGTTTCTCGCCGGCGTCGACACTTTCAGGCTCAACTTCAGCCATGGATCGCAGGAGGGTCATGCGAAAGTCCACGCCACGATCCGCGCGCTCGAAAAGGAAGTGCGGCGCCCGATCGGCATCCTGATGGACCTGCAAGGCCCCAAGATCCGCGTCGGCACGCTGCGTGACGGCAAGATCGCCGTCGCGGCCGGCGACGCCATCCGCTTTGTCCTGTCCGGAAAAGACGGCGATGCTTCCGGCATCCCGCTGCCGCATCCCGAAATATTCAACGCCGTTTCCCCCGGCCACGATCTGCTGATCGACGATGGACGGGTCAGGGTCCGCGTCACCGGGATTACGGACAATGCGATCGACGCCAAGGTCATCGTCGGCGGCACCATTTCGAACCACAAGGGCGTCAACCTGCCCGGGACCATGCTCGACCTGTCGCCGCTGACGGCCAAGGACAGGTCCGACCTCGAATTCGGTCTCAAGCTCGGCGTCGACTGGATCGCGCTTTCGTTCGTGCAGCGGCCATCCGATGTGATCGAGGCGCGCGCGCTGGTCGGCGACCGCGCCGGCCTGATGGTCAAGATCGAGAAGCCGGCCGCGCTGGAGCGCATCGACGACATCATCCAGCTGTCCGATGCCGTGATGGTGGCCCGCGGCGATCTCGGCGTCGAAATCCCGCCCGAGGACGTACCCGGCAGGCAGAAGGAACTGGTTCGCGCCTGCCGGCTGGCGGTCAAGCCGGTGGTGGTGGCGACCCAGATGCTCGACTCCATGATCGCGGCTCCCACGCCGACGCGCGCGGAAGCTTCCGACGTGGCGACGGCGATCTATGACGGCGCCGACGCCGTGATGCTGTCGGCGGAATCCGCAACGGGTCAGTATCCGCGCGAGACCGTCGAAATGATGGACCGGATCATCAGGAGCACCGAGCATCACAAGATGTACCGCTCGCTGATCGAGGCGACCGAGCCCGGCGAAGAACAGACCCCGCCGCATGCCGTCGCAACCGCAGCCGCCGACCTTGCCTCGGTGATCCACGCCAAGGCGATCGTCGCCTATACCTCCAGCGGAACATCCGCTTCGCGCGTGGCGCGCAAGCGACCCAACCTGCCGATCCTCGCCATCACGCCGAATGCCGACGTGTCGCGGCGGCTCTGCCTGTTGTGGGGCGCGCACAGCGTGCTTTCCGAGGACGTCCACACCTACGAGGAAATGGTCGAGCGCGCGACGGCGTTTGCGGTCGACGAAGGCTTCGCCTCCGTCCACGATCTGCTCGTTGTCGTCGCCGGCGTTCCGTTCGGACAGGCCGGCAGCACCAACAACCTTCGGGTCGTATCGATCGAGCGCCGGTAGACGTCTCTATTCGACCTTGATACCCGCGAACTTGATCACCTTCGCCCACTTCTCGGTGGCCTCCGAGAGTACCACCGCGAATTCCGCCGGCGTGCCGCCGGCCACCGTGCCGCCGAGTTCGACGATCCGGGTTCTGATCTTGCTGTCCAGCAGACCGGCATTGAGCTCCTTGTTCAGCAGCTCGATGATTCCGGGCGAGGTATTCCGGGGCACGCCGATGCCGGCAAAGCCGCTGGCCTCGTAACCGGGCACGAAGTCCGCGACGACAGGAACATCCGGCAGCACGTCGAGACGCTTCGTGGTCGTGACTGCGAGCGGACGCAGCTTGCCGGCCTTGATGTGCTCGATCGATTCCGACAACGGGGCGAAAATCACATGCAGGTGGCCGCCGACCAGATCCGTGGTCGCGGGCGCCCCACCGCGATACGGGACATGGACGAGGTCGACGCCGGCCATCATCTTGAACAGTTCGCAGGCAATGTTCTGCGGCGTGCCGGGACCGGCCGAGCCGTAATTGATCTTGCCCGGGTTGGCCTTGGCGTAGGCGATGAATTCGGGGATCGTCCTGGCCGGCACCGACGGATGCACCACGACGACGTAGGCGAGCTTGGCAGCGCAGATCACCGGTGCGATGTCGCGCATGAAATCGAAATTGAGATTATTGTAGAGCACCGCGTTGATCGCATGCGGCGTCACGATCTGCAGCAGCGTGTAGCCGTCGGGGGCCGCCTTGGCGACCGCCTCGGTTCCGATGTTGCCGCTGGCGCCGGCGCGGTTCTCGATCACGAATTGCTGGCCGAGCCGGTCCGACAGCCACTGCCCCATCAGGCGCGCCTGGATGTCGGTGGCCCCGCCCGCGGCAAAGCCGACGACGATGCGCACCGGCCGCGACGGATAGGCCTCCGCCCACGCCATCTGCGGAATCGCGGGCAACGCCCCGGCTCCCGCGGCCAGATGCAGGAAAGTGCGGCGGGCAATTTTCATGATGTTCCCTCCACCGTTTATGTGTCGTCGGACGTGCTCTGACGGACGCCTCGCCGGAACAGACTACACTCGTCTTGCGCGGACGTGGAAGGGACAACGCCGCCTGCGCCTGCGACAAACCTGCCCGCTTTCGAATGCGGTGGTCGTCCTGTCGCCAATGACCTAGGCTCCACGCCAATCCGGTGCGATCAAGCATGCCGCACCGCAAAACAAAATCACCATCGGAGGAAGCCGACATGACGACACGCCGTAACTTTCTCAAAGGCGGCGGCGCCGCCGCCGCAGGTGTCGTGTTCTGCAGTTGTGGCATGCTGCACAGCGCCAAGGCGCAAGGCTCGCGCCAGAAACTTCCGGTCATGGTCAACGGCAAGCGGGTGCGGACCATCGACGTGCATGCGCATTGCGTCATTCCAGAAGCCAGCAAGTTGCTCGGCCCGGCAGCGCCGAACACGGTGCGCGGCGGCGACGAAGTCGTCATCGACATGACCAAGCGGCTTGCGGCGATGGATGCGCAAGCCGTCGACATGGAAGTGCTGTCGATCAACCCGAACTGGTACGGCAAGGAGCGTGAGCTGGCCGAGCAGGTCGTCAGGATCCAGAACGAGAAACTGGCCGAGTTGTGCGCGTCGAAGCCGGACCGCTTTGCCGCCTTCGCCTCGCTGACGCTGCAAGCGCCTGACCTCGCGGTGCAGGAGCTCGAGACCGCGGTCAAAAAGCAGGGACTGAAGGGCGCCGCGATCGGCGGCAACGTCGCCGGCGTGGCGTTTGCCGATCCGAAGTTTCACCCGGTCTGGGCCAAGGCTGAAGAGCTCGGCGCCTCACTGTTCATCCATCCGCAGGGCGTGCCGGAACTCGCCAAGCAGGTCGCCGGCAACGGCTGGCTGGCGAATGCGATCTCCTATCCGCTGGAAACCACGATCGCGCTCTCGCACCTGATCTTCGAAGGCACGTTCGACAAATTCCCGAAGCTGAAGGTGATCGCAGCCCATGGCGGCGGCTTCCTGCCGTCCTATGCCGACCGCTCGGACCATGCCTGCCTGGTCAATCCCGGCGGCTGCAATCCCGACATCAAGCTGAAGAAGCAGCCGACCGAATACCTCAAGCAGATCTATTTCGACTCGCTGGTATTCACGCCGGAGGCGCTGCGCCATCTGGCGGCACAGGTTGGCGTCAGCCAGATCGTGCTTGGCAGCGACTATCCCTTCCCCTGGCAGTTGCAGCCGGTCGACCACATCATGGCGTCGACCTCGTTCAGCGACGACGAGAAGGCGGACATGATGGGACGGAATGCCGAAAAACTGCTCAATTTCGGGGCGTGACCGGCCAACGCGCTTTCGAACGGAATGGATTCCGGATCTGATTCAATCAGGTCCGGAAAGGTGCCAAGAGCGTGCCCTCCTCCGCCATGGCCGCCGGTGCCGGCGCAGACGTAAGCTGCGCCGGTACACGGACAGGTAGCCACAAGTTTTCCCCATTGTTGCGTCTGCGCGACAGACGGCGCGGGGCAATTGTGGCTATAAATAGTGATTCCCTGAGTTCTTGCAGCAAGCCTCTCAGATTTCCTGGAATAGCTATGGCTTCAAAACCCATCGGCCTCGGCATCGCGCTTCTCCTCACTACCGCCGTCGGCGCCTTCGCGGCCGACATGCCGGTCAAATACAAGGCTCCGCCGCTCGAACTCTGGAGCTGGAGCGGGCTCTACGGCGGCGTCAACGCCGGCTACAGCTTCGGCCGCGACACCATGGCGGAAGACGTCCAGGGCGCCCCGGGCCGGGTGTTGCCGACCGGCGCGGTGTTCGGTGGCCAGCTCGGTTATAATTGGCAGTCGGCCGCTTCGTCGCGGGCCTCGAGGGCGACGCGCAGTGGTCAGGCCAGCGCGGCCGCACCTGCTCGGGCAACATATGCTTCCATAACTTCAACGAGGAAAACTTCGCCGGCAATTATGAGCACATGCTCGAATGGTTCGCGACGGCGCGCGCCAGGTTGGGACTGGCCAATGGCGGCACCTTGTTCTACGTCACCGGTGGCGCGGCCTGGGCGGGCATGAGAGAAACCACGACGTGGGTCGTCGACAACATCCCCGTCGCGCATACTGCACATCACAACCTCACCGGCTGGGCGCTCGGCGGCGGCATCGAGGGCCGGTTGTCGGACGACTGGACCGTCAAGGCCGAGTACCTGCATCTCGATTTTGCTCCGACGAGCATGACCGGGCGATATACAGCCCCGCCGGGCGGAGTCATAGGTTTCGACTTTACGAGCACATCGAGCAGCCGGGTGACCGACAACATCGTCCGGATCGGGTTGAACCGGCGGCTATGGAATGCGCCGGCTGCGGCTCCGCTGCCGGTCGATCCGGCGGCTGCGGCCTGGCGGTGGACCGGATTCTATGCCGGCCTCAACGCAGGCTACGGCGTCGGCAACAGCTCATTCCGCGAATTCCAGTTCATCGACCCGTCGGTGCCTCCTGATCCTCGCGAGCTCACCCATTATTTCGGGTCAAACGCTCCTCAAAAGATTTCCCCTCAGGGCGCGCTCGGCGGTGGCCAGGCCGGCTACAATTGGCAGTTCGACCGCCTGGTGGTTGGCGTCGAAGGCGACGTTCAATGGAGCGGTCAGAAAGACCTCGCATGCGCGGCCGGTTGCGCCGCTCCTGGCGTGGAAACGCTGTCACAGCAAATCAACTGGCTGGCGACCGTTCGCGGGCGAGCCGGCTATGCCGATCGCGGCTATCTGCTGTACGTGACGGCCGGCGGCGCCTGGGGCGAAATTCAGGAGACCGAGCTGTTCTCGAACTTCACCAACCTGTTCTCCTCCACGTTCAAGCGGACGAACGGCGGCTGGGTCGCCGGTGGCGGCATCGAAGCATGGCTGTTCGGCAACTGGACCGCCAAGGCCGAGTATCTGCATTTCGATCTCGGCTCCGTGAATCACAGCTTCGCGACGGGAGTGCCCGTCAACGTGAACACCGTTACGTCGCTGGGCAGCCAAGCCCAGATTCGCAACGATGTCGTCCGTGTCGGCTTGAACTACAAGCTGACCGGAAGCTGAGAACGCGCTGCCCATAGCCGATTTATCTCGCATTCGCCGGCGCGTGCACCGGCCACAGGTCGGCGCGCCAGCGCAGCGCGATTGCCGCCATCGCGATAAAGCCGGAGAGCGCGTAGAGCGTGCCGGTCGCGGAATAGCCGATCCAGTCAATGAGACTGCCGGCGGCCAGGAGGCCGATCGGCAGGCCGTAGATCACCATCATCCGCACGCCCATCACCCGGCCGCGCAGATGCGCGCTCGCGGTCTTCATCAGGATCACGGCCGCGGCAATCATCGACATGCTCTGCGCGATGCCGGCCAGCACCAGGCAGGCCATCGCTACCGGCATGGTCCGCAGTTCAACGAACACCAGCAGCATCGCGTACCAGGCCAGCGTGGCGCCGATCAGAAGCCGGGCGATGCGCAGGCCGCCGACGAGGCTCAGCGTGATCGAGCCGACCAGCGATCCCACCGCGAAACTCGCCGAGAGATAGCCGAGACCGGTCTGGTCGGTGTGGAAGATGTCGCGCGCGACGTAGGGCAATAGACCGTTGGTCAGCGGAAACGCGGTCAGGTTGGCGAGGAAGGCAACGCAGAGCGCGGCGCGCATGCCGGGACCGCTCCAGGAATAGACGATGCCCTCCTTGAGGTCGCGCAGCAGCGAGGAGCCGAGCAGGCCGCCCGACGGATCAGCCGGGGCGACCGATTGCTTCGGCCGGGTCATGCTCAGCATCAGGATGGCGGCCACGAAATACAGGCAAGCGATGACGACATAGGAGAAACCGATGCCAAGTGCTGCGAACAGCCCGGCACCGGTCAAGGCGCCGGCGATGCGCGCGCTGTCCTGCGTCGTGCGCGCAACGCTGATGGCGCCGACCAGTTGCTCGGGCGGCATGATGTCGGCCAGCAGCGCGCCGCGCACGCCGAGGTCCGAGGGGCGGATCAGGCCCATGATCGTCACGATGATCATGACGTTGAACGGCGACAGATGTCCCGACAGCGCCAGCGTCATCGTGGTGGCGGCGAGCGTGGTATAGACGAGGCGCATCATCACCAAGAGATCGCGATGGCCGATCCGGTCACCGACCATCCCGAGCACCGGCGCGATCAGCGTCCCGACATATTGCAGTGAAGCCATCACGGTCAGCAACAGCACCGAGCCGGTCTCGACCATGATGTACCAGCCGAGCACCAGCGTCTCGATCTCGAACGCCCAGGAGGTGAGCAGATCGGAGGGCCATTGAAAACGGTAGTTGCGGATGCGGAACGGCGCCAGCGCGGACGTGCGCGCAGGCCGCTTCACGACGCCAGTTCCCTTCACGACGCCGGATTTATCAACGCGAGGTCTGTTCAAGACTCAGTGACGCGTTTCACGGCGTGCCCTGCCCTTTTGCTTGTTCTTGTTGGGAAAGCTTCCCGATTTGGCAGCAGGGTAGCCAAGGCGACACCTGTGTCAACCCGACGCCCCGGCATGCCGGACCTGCGCTTTGCAGCGCAAGGCCGTGAACAAGTCTCGCGCGTCGGTGATCACACGTGATGAAATATATCCGGGGATTCGCCGCACTTGTTCTCAGAAGCCGAGCTTGTTCGACTTCGAGAACGACGCGGAGAAGACCATGACCAAACTTACCCTTGTCGCCGCTGCCCTGGTTGCTGCCGCCGCATACACCAGCGCGGCTTCGGCCGCCCGCAACAATGCCGCGCCGCGGCACGACCAGACCACGGCGACGAGCGCTGCCGCCGGCGATTGCGTCCGCGCGCCGAACGTCGGCGCCTACGCCACCGCGCCCTACGCGGTGCCGCCCTGCATGCCGAACACGGGCAATTGAAGTCGAACGGCCGGGCCGGCGATATGAGCCGGCCCGGCCTTCGTCATGCTGTCCGAGTCAAAAAAGGAAGAGACTCACGCCTCCGCGGCGCGCAGATGATCCAGCACCATGCGGCCGGTACTGGTGAGTTGCGCCGCCTCGCGCACCACGATCTTCAGTTCTCGCCGCGCCCAGTCGTCGCGCAGCGGGATCGCGCGCAGGCCGCGGTTGATTCCAATCGTGACGCCGTCATTGCCTGCAACAAACAAAAAAGGAGCGGCCGAACCGGCCGCTCCTTTCCGTCTGATGGATGTTACACCCTACTCGCCGCAGGGATGACGCAGCCCGTCATAGCCGAGATAGGTGCCTGACGCCGGGTCATATGACCGATAGCGCTGCGCGCAGGAGGCAGGATCGGCGTTGGTGGAGACAACGTAACCGGTGGTAACGCCCGTATCGTAGTCGCCGTCGTTATAGGCGTAGTCGTCGCCGTAATAACCGTTGTCGGCGTAGTAACCGTCATAGTAGCCGCCATAGCCGTAGCCGAGCGCGCTGCCGGCTGCCAGACCGGCGGCAAAGCCGATGCCGGGGCGATACCCGTGGTGACGCCAACCGCCATTGTGCCAGCCGCCGTTCCAGTTGCCACCGCCGTTGTTGGCGACGACGGCGCTGCGCCCCGCGAAGCTGGGTGCGGCCGTGCCCATGCTGGCGTTGGCATTGCGGAAGCTGCTGGTTGCCATCGCGGCACGCGGTGCGCCGCCACCGCCTACGGCGGCAGCGTGGAAACCGCCGCCACTTGGGACAGCCGCCCGCATCCCGCCGCCGAAGCCGCCTGCGTGCATCCCGCCACCGCCGTGGAAGCCTCCGCCTCCACCGCCATGGAACCCGCCGCCGCCACCGCCGCGATGTTGCGCCATCGCAGGACTTGCCATCGCGAACGCCGCCGAAACGGCCAGTGCGCCTATTACCTTCAGATTTGCCATGTCACTCTCCACACGTTGATGGAGATGCAACGGCAACCGGATTTCATCGTTCCTTCACGATCGACAATTCACAACGGTGTGAGCCGTTACGTGCGAGTTCCGCTTCACCCGCGGTTGGTAACCACGCCGGTCGGCGTCGCAAATCCTTCCAGCGTGCGGATGCGCTTTTCCAGCCACCAGCCATATTCGGGCGACCAATCCTCGAAGCGGGTGTTGATGCCGAGATCGTGGGCCCAATGAAGAGCGATGTTGGGATTGAATTGCGACTGGCGGCCGATCGCGATCAGATCGGCCTGGCCGGTTTGCAGGATCGCCTCGGCCTGCTGGGCTTCGAGAATAATGCCGACCGCCATGGTCGGGATATCGGCTTCCTTGCGAACCCGCTCCGCAAACGGAACCTGAAACCCGAGGCTGCGCGTCACTTGCGCCGCCGTCGCGGCGCCGCCGATGCCGCCGGACGAACAGTCGATCACATCGACACCGCGGGCTTTCAGTTCGCGCGCAAACACCACGGTGTCATCCATGTTCCAGCCGCCCTGCGCGCCGTCGACCGAGGAGACGCGGACGAACAGCGGCATGGTATCCGGCATTTCCGCCCGCACGGCTTCCGCGATCTCGAGCGGCAGGCGCATGCGTCCGGCACGGTCGCCGCCATATTCGTCGTTGCGGGTATTTGATATCGGCGACAGGAACGAGGCCAGCAGGTAGCCGTGCGCCGTGTGGATTTCGATGGTGTCGAAGCCGGCTTTGACCGCGTTGCGCGCGGCCTTGGCCCAGGTCTTGACCATCGCCCTGCACTCTTCCGTCGTCAGTTGCCGCGGCGTCAGCCAGCCTTTGGCGACGGGTTCCGCCGTCGGCCCGACCGGTTGCCAGGTCTTGTCGCCGGCATTCAGATTTTCTTCCGTCAACGGACCCATGCCCTGCATCGCGGTTTGCGACGATGACTTGCGGCCGCCATGGGCGAGCTGGACGCCGATTGCGGTACCCTGCCGCTTCATGAAAGCGATCAGCGGCTTGAAGCTCTCGACCTGCGCATCGTTCCAGAGGCCGAGATCATGCTCGTTGATCAGTCCAATTTCTTCGACGCCGGTCGCCTCGACAAAGACCAGGCCGAAGCCGCCGAGCGCGTAGCGGCCGAGATGCACGACATGAAAGGTGCCGCAGGTGTTGCCCGGTTCGGCGCGGTAATGAACCATCGGCGGCACCACGAGACGGTTTTTCAGCGTCAGGCCCCGGATCGTGAGCGGCTGAAACAGCATCGGCGATGGCGTCGGGTTGCTGCTGGTCGAACCGTGCATCATGCGCTCCTTGCGGATTATCGTTTTTGATTGTTGTCCCGCCGGATCGGCGAGCCGAGGACGCCAGTTAAAATGCCCGGCGTGACGGCGTCAATGCGCGGAATTGGCTGGCACCTGTGCTGCGCATGGCGCCCCCAGACGCCGGCTGAATTTCAACAACGGCCGCTCCACGGCGATGTTGAGCAGCAGCCCGAAGGCAACGACGATAGCGGTGGTCACCGCCAGCAGCAGCAGCGGCGGTATCGACGGGATCAGGCCGGCCACGGCCGTGCCGACCAGCGTGACCGTCTCCACCTGGGCCAGATAGATCGAATAGGAGGCATCGCCGAGCCGCGCCAGCGCCCGCTCCGGCCACGAGGGGCGCGCGCGGTTGCGGCTGAGAAAGGCCGCTGCCATCACCAGCAAGGCCGACGGGATGCCTGAAATGATGACGCGCTGGGTCGGGTCGGTCACCAGAACCGCCGTCATCGCGCAGGATACGGCCGCCAACATCGGCCAGTCGATCCGGCCGGTCACGAACCCGCGGCCGACGATGACGCCGAGCACGAATTCGACGATCATCGGATCGACGAAGAAAGCGTAATTTCCCAACGCGGCTTCGACGCCAGGGAGACGCCCGACGACGGCGAGCGTGGAAAAGATCAGCACCACATTGCGCCAGGGGTCCCGCGTCGCCGCCATCAAGAGCGCCACCGCGAGATAGAAATACATCTCATATTCGAGCGACCAGCCGAGATAGACCACCGGCATCTCGCCGTCGGTAAAGGATACGAACGCCAGCGACTTGAGAATATGCCGCGGCGTGTACCAGCCCGGCGTGTCGAACGTCGCCGGCAGCGCCATCGCCAGCGCCGTGACCGCGAAGATCACGACGAAATACAGCGGCACGATCCGCTCGACACGTCGGCGCAGGAACTGCGCCGGCGTCAGGCTGGAACCATCGGTCGCATACAGGATGATGAAGCCCGAAATGACGAAGAACAGATCGACGCCGCGGCCGCCGTAGGACAGCACGAATGAAATCGCGCTTTCGGCAACCTTGTGGCCCTCAGGGGCTGCGCCCAGCGCGTGGAAGGCAATGACGGAGACGGCCGCGACGAAGCGGAGGATCTGGATGTGGACGAGCATCCGGTTTCATTAGCGTGCCGGGGCTCAAATGCAAAACGCGGCGCTCGGGGCGCCGCGCTTCATCTCTTTTCGTCGTTCCGGGGCGCGCGCGAAGCGCGTGAACCCGGAAGCTCGACCTTCCGGGTTCTCGCTTCGCGAGCCCCGGAATGACAGAGGTTATCAGGATGCCGCCTGCGCCGGTTCGTCGCGCTGGTGCTTCATGACGATCTTGTTCAGCGCACCGAGATAGGCCTTGGCGGACGCCACCAGCGTATCCGGGTCGGACGCCTTCGAGGTCATCGAGCGGCCCTCGTGGGCGAGCCGTACCGACACTTCGGCCTGCGCGTCGGTGCCTTCGGTGACGGCATGGACCTGATACAGTTCCAGCTTGGCCTCGTGCGGCACCAGCGCCTTGATGCAGTTGAACACTGCATCGACCGGACCGTTGCCTTCGGCTTCCTCGATCCTGATCTTGCCGTCGATGTCGAGCTTCATGGTCGCGCGCTGCGGCCCATGAGTGCCGGCGATCACGGTCAGCGAGGTCAGCTTGATGCGATCGTGGGCGGCGGCCATCTCGTCGTCGACCAGCGCCTCGATGTCCTCGTCGTAGATGTCCTTCTTGCGGTCGGCCAGCGCCTTCATCCGCACGAAGGCGTCTTCCAGCTGGTTGGGGCCGAGCTTGTAACCCATCTCCTCCAGCCTGTGGACGAAGGCATGGCGGCCGGAATGCTTGCCGAGCACCAGCGACGACTTCTTCAGGCCGACCGTTTCCGGCCGCATGATCTCGTAGGTCGAAGCATCCTTCAGCACGCCGTCCTGGTGGATGCCGCTCTCGTGCGCGAAGGCATTACGTCCGACGATCGCCTTGTTGTACTGCACCGGGAACGAAGTCGCCGCCGACACCATCTTCGAAGCCCGCGTCAGCATGGTGGTGTCGATCTTGTTCCACCACGGAAACACGTCGTTGCGGACGTTCATCGCCATCA
>Ga0209023_10006218_pt1 | contig 12673 bp, 10 predicted proteins | sample LakOneMetagenome_FD_187468 | JGI IMG/M metagenome (GOLD analysis project Ga0209023, IMG submission 187468) | Freshwater and sediment microbial communities from Lake Erie, Canada (SPAdes) (version 2) | ecosystem: Environmental > Aquatic > Freshwater > Lentic | place: Lake Erie, Canada... | reverse complement strand
GCCAGGAGTCGCTGGCGAGGTTCAAGTGCCCGACCTCGGTGGACATCCTCGGCGCCCTCCCACGCAACCCGACCGGCAAGATCCTCAAGCGGGAGCTGCGCAAGCCCTACTGGGACGGGCGCGACCGGTCCATCGTCTGAGCCGGCCCGGTGGCGCGGGCGCCGTACTGACCCTCCGCCTGCCACTCGTGTCCCACTTGCTGAATGAAACTGGCACTTGCTGGCCGGAGTTTCAGCCAGTAGGTGACAGTTTCCCCGCGTACGCGGGGAAACTGACCGCGGCAGGCCTCACCCCACCGCACCGAGCAGCACGGCAAGCTCGGTGGCGAGCCCGTCGGCGAGGGCCTGGACGTCGGGGACGGCGCGACGGTCGGCGACGAGGCCGACGTGGAGCCGGCCGAGATAGCTGAGCACGGTGATGTTCAGCGCCAGGCCATCGGTCACGATCGACAGGGGATAGTGCGCGACCACCTGGGCCCCGGCCAGATAGATGGGGATGGGTGGGCCGGGGACGTTGGAGACGACCACGTTGAAGGCCGGCACCCGGTTGAGGACGTGCCACCCGAAGACGGCGCGGAACGCCCGGTTCATCAGGGCCGGCGGCGCGAAGTCGGAGACCTCGTCGACCAGGCCCTGCGGGATGAAGGCCCGCTGGCTCTTGGCGTGCTGGGTCGCCTCGTGGGAGACGTGCAGCCGCGCAACGGGGTCGGCGATGTGGGTGGGCAGCTGGGCCAGCATGGCGGAGACCTTGTTGCCGAGCTCCCGCTTCCCGGAGCCGCCGTCGTCGTCGCCGGCGCGGATCGAGACGGGCACCATCGCCACCAGCGGATGCTCGGGCAGGGCGTCGCGTTCGAGCAGCCACGAGCGGAGGGCGCCCGCACTCACGGACATCACGACGTCGTTCACCGAGACGCCGAACGCGTTCTTGACCGTCTTGACGTCGTCGAGCGACAGGCTGGCGAGCCCCAGCAGCCGGTGCGGGGTGATGTCGACGTTGAACGGCGTCAGCGGCGCCCGCCCCGCCGTGGCCTCGAGGAGCTCGCCGTCCGGCGTGCCACGGCCGAGCACGCGGTTGACCACCGGCGCTACGGCGGGCCCGACCCAGGGCAGCACGTCCGGCACGGCCCGCGCGACGTCGGCGGCGATCCGCGCCGCCTCGACCGGGCGTCGGGCCACGTCGGCCGCGGCCCGGCCGGTCAGTCGCCACGGCCCGGGCAGCGACGGCGGTCGCCACGCCCTGGCCGGCGGCAGGTCGCGACCGTCGGGTGACAGGTCCATCAGCGCGCCGATCAGGTCGTTGCCGGCGACGCCGTCCATCGCCGCATGGTGGATCTTGATGTACGACGCCACGCGGCCGCCGTGGAGCCCGGTGATGAGGTAGCTCTCCCACAGCGGGCGGTCCAGGTCGAGGGGGCGCTCGTGCAGCCGGGCGACGAGCTCGCGGAGCTGGTCGTCGTCGCCCGGCCCGGGCAGAGCCGACTCCCGGACGTGATAGGACAAGTCGAATCCGGGATCGTCGACCCAGTAGGGCTGGTCGACCCCGAAGGGCAGTCGCACCAGGCGCCTGCGGAGCACCGGCACCAGCGGCACCCGCTCGGCGTACAGCCGCAGCATCCGGTCGAGGTCGACCGGCTCCGACGCCGTCGAGGGGTCGATGATGGACAGTCCGCCGACATGCCCCGTGGAACGCTCGGTCTCCAGGGCCAGGAACGCGGCATCCAGGCCGCTCAGGCGGCGTGTGGTGGTGCCCACGAGAGCATCATGCTCCCGCCGCCGAGCCCTCTTGAAGGAAGGCTCGACTCACTGCGGCCTCAGGACCAGCGCTGGTCGCGCGGGACGAAGGTCAGCCCGCGGTCGCCGGTGTAGATCTGCTTGGGGCGCGCGATCTTCTGCTCCTTGTCCTCGGTCAGCTCGAGCCACTGGGACAGCCATCCCGGGGTGCGGCCGATCGCGAACAGGACCGTGAACATGTCGGGCGGGAACTGCAGCGCCTCATAGATCAGGCCGGAGTAGAAGTCGACGTTGGGGTAGAGCCGCCGGGACACGAAGTAGTCGTCCTCGAGCGCGATCTTCTCCAGCTCCTGGGCGATCTTGAGGAGCGGGTTGACCCCGGTGACCTCGAAGACGTCCTCGGTGGCCTTCTTGATGATCGTGGCGCGCGGGTCGTAGTTCTTGTAGACGCGGTGGCCGAAGCCCATCAGCCGCTCGTTGCCGTTCTTGACGCCCTCGATGAACGCCGGGACGTTCTCGAGCGAGCCGATCCGGCGGAGCATTCGCAGGACCGCCTCGTTGGCGCCTCCGTGCAACGGGCCGAACAGGGCGGCGATGCCCGCGGCGACGGCCGAGTAGGGGTCGACCTGTGACGAGCCGACCGAGCGGACCGCGTTGGTCGAGCAGTTCTGCTCGTGGTCGGCGTGCAGGATGAACAGCACGTCGAGCGCCTTGACCAGGCGCTCGTCGGCGTCGTACTTCTGCTCGCTCATCTTGAACAGCATCGACAAGAAGTTGGCCGTGTAGGACAGGTCGTTGTCGGGGTAGACGTAGGGCTTGCCCTGGGCGTGGCGGAAGGCCCAGGCGCCGAGGGTCGGCATCTTGGCGATCATCCGGATGATCTGGATCTCGCGGTTGTGGGGGTCGGCGATGTCGCGGCTCTCGGGATAGAACGTCGAGAGCGCGCCGACCGACGCCATCAGCATGCCCATCGGGTGGGCGTCGTAGCGGAAGCCCTGCATGAAGCTGCGGACGTTCTCGTGCACGAACGTGTGGTAGGTGATGTGGTGCACCCACTCGTCGTACTGGACCTTCTCCGGGAGCTGCCCGTGGATGAGGAGGTAGGCGACCTCGAGGAAGCTGGACTTCTCGGCCAGCTGCTCGATCGGGTAGCCGCGGTACTCGAGGATTCCCTTGTCGCCGTCGATGTAGGTCACCGAGGAGCGACACGACGCGGTGTTGACGAAACCGGGGTCATAGACGGCCAGGCCGGGCTCATCGCCGACGACCTTGATCTTGCCGAGGTCGGCGGCCTTGATGGTGCCGTCGGTGATGGGGAGCTCGTACTCCTGGCCGGTGCGGTTGTCACGCACGGTCAGCGACGGAGCAGTGGAGGCCTGTGCGTCGGTCACGCCGGCTCCTTCCTCGTCGGAAAACGTTCCCCCAACCTAGTCGGAGCGACCTGAATCCCGTGAGACGGGGTCGCCCGGTGGTCTGGAGCGGACGACGGGCGGTCGGAGGTGCGTCGCGCTTTTGACCCCTCCGGGCAGCCCGCGTAGGCTGGTTCGTCGCGACTCCTGCCGCGCCGTACCCCTCGTGCTCACGAGCCCGGAACGGTGCAGACCCGGATGAACTGAAGCCGGGCAGAGTTCGTCAGAAGCCGCAGCATCATCACCCGGGCAGCGCATCCGCCTGGCCGGGCACTACGAACGAATGAGGCTCCATCGTGCGCACGTACAGCCCCAAGGCTGGCGACGTCCAGCGTGAGTGGTACGTCATCGACGCCACCGACGTCCGTCTGGGACGACTGGCGGTCCAGGTTGCCAACCTGCTCCGCGGCAAGCACAAGGCGATCTTCGCCCCCCACGTCGACACCGGTGACTTCGTCATCGTCGTCAACGCGGACAAGGTGTCCCTGTCCGGCAACAAGAAGGTCACCAAGCTGGCCTACCGCCACTCCGGATACCCGGGTGGTCTGACGGCCACCCCCTTCGGTGAGCTGCTCGACAAGGACGCCCGCAAGGCGATCGAGAAGGCTGTCTGGGGCATGCTCCCCAAGAACAAGCTCGGTCGTCAGATGCTCAAGAAGCTCAAGGTCTACGCCGGACCCGAGCACCCGCACGCCGCCCAGCAGGCCAAGCCGTTCGAGATCTCCCAGGTCTCCCAGTAAGCGCATCGACGAAGGACTTCCACGTGACCGAGAACATCGCCGAGACCGAGACCGAGACCTACGAGGTCGACGAGCAGGGTCTCGCCTACACCTCCGAGAGCTCGCCGTCTGCTGACGCTCCCCTCAAGCCCGCCACCATCGCCCCCGCGGCCGCCACCGGGCGCCGCAAGCAGGCGGTGGCCCGTGTCCGGATCATGCCGGGCACCGGGCAGTGGCGTGTCAACGGGCGCGCGCTCGACAACTACTTCCCGAACAAGCTCCACCAGCAGGTCGTCAACGAGCCCTTCGTGACGACCGGGCTCGAGGGCCGCTTCGACGTCATCGCCCGCATCCACGGCGGTGGCATCACCGGCCAGGCCGGCGCCCTGCGCCTCGGCGTGGCCCGCGCCCTCAACGCTGTGGACACCGACGCCAACCGTGCGTCGCTCAAGAAGGCCGGACTGCTGACTCGCGACTCCCGCGTGATCGAGCGCAAGAAGGCCGGTCTGAAGAAGGCCCGGAAGGCTCCGCAGTACAGCAAGCGCTGACCTGCGACGGTATGTCCCGACTTTTCGGAACGGACGGGGTCCGGGGTCTGGCCAACGGTGATCTCACCGCTGAGCTGGCCCTGGACCTTTCCGTTGCCGCCGCCCATGTGCTCGGCGACCGTGGTGAGTTCGCCGGGCACCGCCCGCTGGCGGTGGTCGGCCGCGACACCCGCATCTCCGGGCAGTTCCTCGAGGCGGCGGTCGTCGCCGGCCTGGCCTCCGCCGGGGTCGACGTACTCCTGCTCGGGGTACTGCCGACCCCCGGCGTCGCCTACCTGACCGACACGCTGGGTGCCGACCTGGGCGTCGTGCTGTCGGCGTCGCACAACCCGATGCCCGACAACGGCATCAAGTTCCTGGCGCGGGGCGGCCACAAGCTCGACGATGCCGTCGAGGTCGCCATCGAGAAGCGGATGCGCGAGGGCTGGCAGCGCCCGACCGGCGCCGACGTGGGGCGGGTCAGCGTCTATGAGGACGCGCTCGGCGACTACACCGCCCACCTGGTCCGCACGATCGAGCACCCTCTGGCCGGCATCCGTGTCGTCATCGACTGCGCCGAGGGCGCGGCGTCCGACGCCGGCCCGCTGGCGCTGACCGGCGCGGGCGCCGACGTCACCGCGATCCACGCCCAGCCCGACGGTCTCAACATCAACGACCGGTGCGGCTCCACCCACCTCGAGACCCTCCAGCGGGCCGTCATCCAAGACGGTGCCGACGTGGGCTTCGCCTTCGACGGCGACGCCGACCGGTGCCTCGCGGTCGACCACGAGGGCAACGTCGTCGACGGCGACCAGATCATGGCGGTGCTGGCCCTCTCGATGAAGGACGCCGGCCGCCTGGTCAAGGACACCGTCGTCGCGACCGTGATGAGCAACCTCGGCTTCCTCCGGGCCATGAAGGCCGAGGGGGTCAACGTACGCCGTACCAAGGTCGGCGACCGCTATGTGCTCGAGGCGATGAAGGTGTCGGGCTACTCCCTCGGCGGCGAGCAGTCCGGCCACGTGATCATGAGCGAGCACGCCACCACCGGCGACGGCATCCTCACCGCCCTCCAGCTGCTGGAGCGGATGGCGACCACGGGCCGGTCCCTGCAGGACCTCGCCGCCGTGATGACACGGCTCCCACAGGTCCTCGTCAACGTGACCGGGGTCGACAAGTCCCGCACCGACGAGGACGCCGTACTCGCCGCGGCCGTGGCCGAGGAGGAGGCGGCGCTCGGTGACGACGGCCGGATCCTGCTGCGCCCCTCCGGCACCGAGCAGCTCGTCCGCGTCATGGTCGAGGCGGTCTCCGCAGACCTCGCCCAGGAGGTCGCCGACCGGCTCGCCGTGGTGGTCCACAGCCAATTGGCGCTCTAGCGTTCGCCCACCGGGTGACGGGGTACGGTGCGAAGGCACTGTCCGTCTTCGGGTCCGGTCGCAGGCCGGCGCCGTCAGCTCACTCGGGGGTCCCTTGATGTCCGTCTCGTCCGCCCGTTCGTCACGTCGCACGTGGTCGACCCGACTCGCCGCCACCGTGGTGGCCGGCGCTCTGGTGCTTCCGGTCGGGCTCTCTGCGGCCCTGGCCGGTCCGGCGGCGGCCCCCTCGCCGGGGGCCGCGGGAATCGGCGATCCCTACTTCCCGAAGTACGGCAACGGCGGCTACGACGTCCGGCACTACGCGATCGGGGTGCGCTACTCGCTCGGCAGCCACAAGCTCGTCGGAGACACGACGCTGCGCGCGCGGGCGACTCAGGACCTGTCGCGGTTCGACCTGGACCTCCAGCTGCCGGCCCGCAAGGTCTGGGTCGACGGTCGGCGCGCCACGTTCTCCCAGCACGGTCGCGAGCTGGTCGTCACGCCGCGGTCGTCGCTCGCCACGGGTGACCCGTTCGTCGTCCGGGTGACCTATGCCGGGTTCCCGGCCAAGGTCGCCTCCCACGGGATCGGGGCCTGGTGGACGACCAGCGACGGTGCGCTGGCCGCGGGCGAGCCCGAGGTCGCCACCTTGTGGTTCCCGAGCAACGACCACCCCCGCGACAAGGCGACCTTCGACATCTTCGCGACGACGGCCGCGGCCAAGCAGGTGATCAGCAACGGGCGGCTCCTCGGCAAGGTGCGACACGGCAAGCAGCGCACCTGGCACTGGCGGATGCCCGACCCGATGGCGACCTATCTGGCCACCGTCGTCATCGGCGACTACCAGATCGAGCGCGGCACCAGCCCGGGCGGCATCCCCTACCTCTACGCCATGACCCGCCACATGAAGGGCGCGCTGGCGCGCAACGCCCGCAGCAGCCTGCGTATCACCCCGCGCGTGGTGGACTTCTACACCCGCAAGTTCGGATTCTACCCGTTCGTCAACGCGGGCGGGACGCTCGTCAACGCGTCGTTCGGCTTCTCGCTGGAGAACCAGACCAGGCCCAACTACTCCAAGGTCTTCTTCACCGGCGGGCCCGACCACGAGGTCGTCGCCCACGAGCTCGCCCACATGTGGTGGGGCGACTCGGTGAGCGTCCACAACTGGCGCGACATCTGGCTCAACGAGGGTTTCGCGACCTGGTCGTCGTGGTTCTACCTGGTCAACGAGCCCGGGGCCGACGTCACGCTCAACGAGGTCTTCAAGTCCAACTACAACTCGCTCAAGAGCTGGACCGAGTTCTGGGAGCTGTCGATCTCCGACCCCGGGAAGTCCCGTGTCTTCGACTGGGCCGTCTATGCCCGTGGCGCGCTGGCGCTCCAGGCGCTCCGCAACGTCATGGGCGCCCCCGCTCACAACCAGCTGATGCAGGAGTGGGCCGCCTCCCACCGCGACGGCAACGGCACCGTCGCCGAGTTCGAGGCGCTCGCCGAGTCGATCTCCGGACTGGATCTGTCCACCTTCTTCGCGGAGTGGCTCGACCAGGCCGACCGCCCGCTCCCGAGTGCCGACCTCGGCTTCCCGGCCTCGATGCTCCCGGGCAAGGCGGGTTCCTCCGACGTCAGCCCCCGGCTGCCGTCGTACCTCCTGCTGCGCCACCAGCGGCAGCTGCGCTACTGACGCCCTGCGGCCGCCGGACGTCATAGAAGCTGGTCGCCCCGGCAACCGGTTCCGATGACGTCAGGCAGGGACGTCATCGGAACTGGTCGTCCCGACAGCCAGTTCCTATGACGTCCTGGCGGTGGGCGAGGTTCTCCACAGATCGCGTACGACGGGTTCACGCGAAGGCGCGGCCGGGAAGGCTCCCGGCATGGGTGAGAACTCCTCGACGCCGATGCGGCGCGTGGCGGCGATCGCCGCCCACCAGGGCGGGGTCGTCTCCCGTCGCCAGCTGTACGCCGCCGGCTTGGTCCGTGGCCAGGTGCGGGCCCAGGTCGCGGCTCGTCGTTGGCAGCGGGTCGGCAGCCAGTCGGTGGCGCTCTTCACCGGGACCCTGAGCGAGGACGGCCGACGCTGGGGCGCCGTCTTCGAGGCGGGACCTCGCGCGTTCCTCGACGGGGACTCGGCCCTGGTCGCCGGGGGTCTGACCGGGTGGAGCTCGGGGGTCCTGCGCATCTCCGTGCCGCGCGGGGTCAAGCCCCGGCGTGGCAAGGGCATCAACGTTCGACAGACCCGGCGATGGGCCGCCGGCGATGTCGCGCCATCCGGCGTGCCGAGGAGTCGACCGGAGGTCGCGGGCGTCCGGGCGGCCCTCTGGGCAGTGTCGGACAAGCAGGCCGCGCTGGTGTTGACGATGACGGTCCAGCAGGGGCTTGCCACGGCAGAGCAGCTGGCGCTGGAGATGCTGCGGATCAGGCGTGATAAGCGGCGCGCCTTCATCCACCGCGTCTTGCTCGACCTGCTGGGCGGGGTCCGATCGCTCGGCGAGCTGGACTTCGCCCACGAGTGCCGCCGGCGCGGCCTACCCGAACCCAGCCGCCAGGTCGTGCGGCGGGGCAAGAACGGCACGTTCTTCCTCGATGTCGAGTTCGACGACTGGGGAGTTGTGGTCGAGATCGACGGCATCCAACACTCGTGGGCGAGCCAGATCGTTCCAGATGCGCTGCGGCACAACGACATCACGCTTCAGGCGTCCGTCGTACTCCGGCTGCCGCTGCTCGGACTCTGGGTGGCTCCCGACGACTTCTTCGCCCAGATCGAAGCCGCCCTCGTCGCTGCTGGCTGCCCGCTCGCCGCCTGAGCGCCGTACCCCCGCGCAGCGCCATAGGGGCTGGTCGCCCCGGCAGCCAGCTCCGATGACGTCCGACGAGGACGTCATTGGAAGTGGTCGCCGGAGCAGCCGGTTCCTATGACGTCAGCAGGGGGAGGGCGCGGCGGGGGAGGCGTCAGAGCTTGCGGAGCCGGACGTAGCGGACCGAGTGGTCGGGGGCCTTCCGGAGCACCAAGGTGGCCCGGGAGCGGGTGGGGACGATGTTCTCGACCAGGTTGGGGCCGTTGATGGAGTCCCAGATCCGGCGGGCCTCGGTGACGGCCTCGTCCTCGCTGAGCATGCCGTACTTGGAGAAGTACGACGCGGGGTCGCGGAACGCGGTCTCGCGGAGGTGGAGGAACCGCTCGACGTACCAGCGGCGGATGTCACGCTCGGAGGCGTCGACATAGACGGAGAAGTCGAAGAAGTCGCTGACCGCGAGCCCCGGCTGGCCGTCCTCGCGCGACCGCGCGGGTTGGAGGACGTTGAGCCCCTCGACGATGACGATGTCGGGATGGCGGATGACGACCGGCTGCTCGGGGACGACGTCGTAGGTCAGGTGGGAGTAGGTCGGAGCGACGACCTCGTCGTGGCCGGACTTGATCTCCATCACGAACTTGAGCAGCGCCCGCCGGTCATAGGACTCCGGGAAGCCCTTGCGGTGCATCAGCCCGCGACGCTCGAGCTCGGCGTTGGGAAGCAGGAACCCGTCGGTCGTCACGAGGGCGACGTTGGGGTGGGCGGGCCAGTGCGCGAGCATCTGCGCCAGCACACGAGCGGTGGTGGACTTGCCGACGGCGACCGACCCGGCGAGGCCGATCACGAACGGCGTGCGCGGCGGCTGGGTGCGGTGCAGGAAGTCCTCCTGCTGGCGGTGCAGCGCGGCCGCGGACTCGACATAGAGGCTGAGCAGCCGGGACAGCGGCAAGTAGACCTGCCGCACCTCGTCGAGGTCCAGCGCGTCGCCGAGACCGCGCAGGCGGGTGATCTCCTCGGGACTCAGCGGACTCTCGGCGCTCGCGTCGAGCGCGGCCCAGGCGCCCCGCTCCAGCTCGACGTAGGGACCGCTGTCGCGGTGGTGGTGTCCCCCGTGGGCGATCGCGTGGTGGCCGGGGTGGAGAGTCCCGGGGCGGTCCACAGCGTCGTCACCCGGGGCCATGGGCGCATTCTTGCAGCAGCGGGCCGGCGGGCGAGCGCAGCCCCCGGCGGGGCGTGGCCGCGCCGATAGACTGCCGGGCATGTGTGGAATCGTGGGCTACGTCGGCGACCGCCGGGCCGAGGCGGTGGTGATCGAGGGCCTGCGACGCCTCGAGTACCGCGGCTATGACTCCGCCGGGATCGCCCTGATCGACGACGGCCGGCTCCACACCGACAAACGAGCGGGCAAGCTGGCCAACCTCGAGAAGGCCCTCTCGGAGACCCCGTTGCCCCCCGCGACCGTGGGCATGGGGCACACCCGGTGGGCCACCCACGGCGCCCCGACCGACGGCAACGCGCACCCCCACCTCGGCCAGCACGGCCGGGTGGCCGTCGTCCACAACGGGATCATCGAGAACTTCGCCGAGCTGCGGGCCGAGCTCGAGGCGGTCGGCGACGAGATGCGCTCGGAGACCGACACCGAGATCGCCGCCCACCTCCTGGAGCGTGAGGTCGAGTCGGGAACCGACCTGACGACGGCGATGCAGCGCGTCGCGACCCGTCTCGAGGGCGCGTTCACCCTGCTGGCCCTCGACGCCGAGGACCCCGAGCGCGTGGTGGCCGCTCGCCGCAACTCCCCGCTGGTCGTGGGGCTCGGCGAGGGCGAGAACTTCCTGGGCTCCGACGTGGCCGCCTTCATCGAGTACACCCGCGAGGCCCTCGAGCTCGGCCAGGACCAGGTGGTGACGATCACCCGCGACGGGGTCAGCGTGACGGACTTCGCCGGTGCCCCGGCGGCTGCCCGGCAGTACCACGTCGACTGGGACCTCTCGGCCGCCCAGAAGGACGGCTACGACTGGTTCATGCGCAAGGAGATCTATGAGCAGCCGCGCGCCGTCGCCGACTCGCTGCTGGGACGCCGTACGCCGCAGGGCAAGCTCCAGCTCGACGAGGTCCGACTCGACGACGACGAGCTGCGCGAGATCGACAAGATCATCATCATCGCGGCCGGCACCTCCTTCTATGCCGGTCTCGTCGCGAAATATGCCATCGAGCACTGGTGCCGGATCCCCGTCGAGGTGGAGCTGTCCTCGGAGTTCCGCTACCGCGACCCGATCCTGACCCACTCGACCCTGGTGGTCGCGATCAGCCAGTCCGGCGAGACCGCCGACACGCTCCAGGCGATCCGTCACGCGCGCGTGCAGCGCTCCAAGGTGCTCGCGATCTGCAACACCAACGGGTCGACGATCCCGCGCGAGTCCGACGCGGTGATCTATACCCACGCCGGCCCCGAGATCGGGGTCGCGTCCACCAAGGGCTTCATGACCCAGGTCATCGCCAGCTATCTGCTGGCGCTCTACCTCGCCCAGGTCAAGGGCATGCGCTACGACGAAGAGGTCGCCCAGGTCCTCGACCAGCTCGAACAGATGCCGGCGCTGATCCAGCGGGTGCTCGACCAGGACCAGGCGATCTATGGCCTGGCGCGCGACTACCTGGACGCCTCGACGGTGCTCTTCCTGGGCCGCCACGCCGGCTACCCGGTGGCTCTCGAGGGGGCGCTCAAGCTCAAGGAGCTCGCCTACCTCCATGCCGAAGGGTTCGCCGCCGGTGAGCTCAAGCACGGGCCGATCGCCTTGATCGAGCCCGGCCTGCCGGTGTTCTGTGTCGTGCCGCCCCGGGGTCGCGACCAGCTCCACGACAAGATGCTCAGTGCCATCCAGGAGGTCCGGGCCCGCGGTGCCCGCACCCTCGTCCTGGCCGAGGACGGCGACGACTCGGTCGTGCCCTATGCCGACGAGCTGATCCGGCTGCCGCGGGTCTCCACGCTGCTCCAGCCACTGGTCGCGGTGCTGCCGCTCCAGCTGTTCGCCTGCGAGCTGGCCACCCTGCGTGGTCACGACGTCGACCAGCCGCGCAACCTGGCCAAGTCCGTCACGGTCGAATAGGCGGAGGCAGCGTCATGGCCGTGGTCGGGGTCGGGATCGACGTCGTGGACATCGAGCGGTTCGGCACGGTCCTGGACCGCACGGCCGGCATGCGTGCTCGCCTGTTCACCCCCGCCGAGGCGGCTCGCCCGCTGGCCTCGCTCGCGGCGCGGTTCGCCGCCAAGGAGGCGCTCGCCAAGGCCCTCGGGGCGCCCACCGGCCTGGTGTGGCTCGACGCGGAGGTGCTGACCGCCGACGACGGGAGCCCGTCGTTCGCGCTCCAAGGCACGGTGCTGGCCCGCGCCGACGAGCTCGGCGTGGCCCACGTCCATGTCTCCATGTCGCACGACGCGGGCATCGCCTCGGCCGTCGTCGTGCTCGAGCGCTGACCCGAGGAGGGATCGCCATGCGGCAGGCCCACACCGTGGCCCAGGTCCGGGCGGCCGAGGCCGCGCTCATGGCTACGGTCCCCGAGGGCACGCTGATGCAGCGGGCCGCGGCGGGCCTCGCCGCCGCGACCACGGACCTGCTCGGCGCGACGTACGGCGCCCGCGTGCGGCTGCTGGTCGGGTCTGGTGACAACGGCGGCGACGCCCTGTTCGCGGGGGCGATGCTGGCCCGGCGTGGGGCCCAGGTCGAGGCCGTGCTGCTGAGCCCCACCAAGGCGCACCAAGCCGGGCTGGTCGCCCTGCTCGGCGCCGGAGGCCGCGTGCGTCGAGACGACGACCCTCCCGACATCCCGGACGTCGTGCTCGACGGGATCGTCGGCATCGGAGGCTCGGGCCCGCTGAGGCCCGACGCCGTCGCTGCGCTGGAGGCCTGTGGCGCTGCCCCGGTCGTGGCCGTCGACGTGCCGTCCGGCGTCGGGGTGGACACCGGTGAGATCGCGGGTGACCACGTGACGGCCGCGGTCACGGTCACCTTCGGGACCCACAAGATCGCCCATCTCGCCGACCCGGCGGCCGCGGCCTGCGGCGTCGTACACCTCGTCGACATCGGACTTGACGCGGTGCTGCCCGACCAGGGCGAGCCGGCCGTCGTGGCCCTGCAGGAGCGGG
>Ga0209023_10006217_pt1 | contig 12677 bp, 9 predicted proteins | sample LakOneMetagenome_FD_187468 | JGI IMG/M metagenome (GOLD analysis project Ga0209023, IMG submission 187468) | Freshwater and sediment microbial communities from Lake Erie, Canada (SPAdes) (version 2) | ecosystem: Environmental > Aquatic > Freshwater > Lentic | place: Lake Erie, Canada | collected... | reverse complement strand
TGCGCAACGATGTCGGCGCGCAGCGCGCAGCGCACGGCGACGTTTCCGAAACCCGCCGCGGCCAGGTGCGCGGCGAGGCCCGCGCGAAACGCATCGGCGTACCCGCCGACCGGAATGCCGAGCTTGACCGTGCCGCCGACCTCATGGGCGGTCACCGCCAGTTGCTCGAGCGCGCCGGCCTCCAGCAGCGTCTGCTGCAGGTAGGGCTCGCGGTACTGCTCCACGGCGGTGCGGATTTGAGCGGCTGGCTCGGCCATTGGATCTCAGGGCCTTCATGGGGGTCATTTCGGGGGTGCGGATTCTAGCCTGTAGACTGGTACTCCGTCCCCGCGCCCGAGGGAGACTCTGGATCGGACTCAGGTCACAGGCCGGCCCGCCGCCCGTGGCATAATGTTCAATCCATGGCCTTTCTTTCGAATTTTCGCGCAGACCGGCTCATCACCCAGATCAAGTCGTCCAACGACATCCTGGGTGCCGACGCGCAGAAGGCCGTTGCCAAGCTCAAGGACCTGGGCGCGGCCTCCATCGCGCCGATCCTGGCCTCGCTCCCGGACGCGGACAAGCATTCCACGGTGGCCTTCGTCGACGTGCTGGCCGCGGTGGCGAATGCGAAGACCTTCCCGACCTTCGTCGACGCCCTGGTGCAGGGCAGCCCCCGCGTCATCGCCGGCGTGGCCTGGGCGCTGACCAGCAGCCGCAGCTATCCGCCGCACCTGTTGCTGGACGCGCTCGCCAAGCCGGGTATCTCGAAGTCCGCGGTGCTCGAGGTCATCAACGCACAGCGCACGCGGTTCTCGATTCGCGAACTGCTGACCGCGGCGTACGCGCAGGAACCGAACGAAAAGGCCGCGCTGTTCCGCATCATCGGCGAGACGGTCGATGACGCCGGCGTGCCGGAGCTGCTGGGCCGGCTGCAGGGCAAGGATTCGATGGCCCGGCTGCTGATCCTCGGCGTGCTGGGTCGCTTCAATCGGCCGGACGTGCGCACCGCGCTGCAGTCACAGCTCAACGACGGCAACAAGCTGATCCGTTCCGCGGCGCTGAACGCGCTGGCGAAGATGGACGGCCCGATCGAAGTCGAGCGCATCTGCGCGCTGCTGCTCGATCCGGAGATCGAGGTGCAGAACCGCGCCGTCGAAGTGCTCATCAAGGCGAAGGATCCGCAGACCATCCGCTACCTGGTGCCGGTGCTGAAGGACGAAAACGAATACGCGCGCCGCTCCGCGGTCGAGGTGCTCAACGAGATCGGCAATGCCGGTTCGGTCAAGTTCCTGCTGGCCGCGATCAAGGATTCCGACTGGTGGGTGCGTTCGCGCGCCGGCGACGCGCTCGGCAAGATCGGCGGCCCGAAGGTCATCGACGCCGTGCTCGAGCTGGCCCGCGACAAGGACGAGGATATCCGTCGTGCGGCCATCGAGATCCTGAACCAGACGAAGGACGAGCGCGCGATCGAGCAGCTGATCACGGCGACGCGCGACAAGGACTGGTGGGTCAGCGAGCGCGCCGTCGATGCGCTGGCCGAGATCGGGAGCCCGAAGGCGATGCCCCGGCTCACCGAAATGCTGCAGTCCGCGCCGGCCAAGGCGCTGCCGGTCGTCGTGCGCGCGATCGGCAAGGTCGGCAGCGCGGAGCACATCGGCCTGGTCATGCCGTTCCTGGCCCGCAACGAGAAGGAAATCCGCGTCGAGGCGATCGGCGCGCTGGCCAAGCTGGCGACCGAGGACGTGGCCGACCAGGTCGGGGCGCAGATCAAGGTGCAGGCAAGCGGTCCCGACCAGACCGTCGCGCTGGCCGCGCAGCGCGCGCTGACCGAGCTGGACGTGCGCTTCTCATCCGGCGTGCAGCCGCTGGCGGTTGCGTCCGGCTCGCGCAGCCTGGCGGCGAACTCCGGCAGCCAGCCGCCCCGCGCGGCGCGCGCCAGCAGCAGCACCGCGCAGGCCCGCACCTTGCTGATCCCGGAGAAAGACGTCGCCGCGACGCTGCAGGAGACCGCCGCGGCATCGGCCAGCCAGCGGCTCGACATCGCGACGCTGAAGCCCGGCGACATGGTCGAAGGCCGCTACAAGTACATCGACAAGATCGGCAAGGGCGCCTTCGGCACCGTGCTGCTGATGGAAGACACCGTCGTCGACGAGCGGCTGATCCTGAAGTTCCTGAACCCCAACGTCGCCGAAGACGAAGAGGTCATGAAGCGCTTCGTCCATGAGTTGCGCTACTCGCGCAAGATCACGCACCAGAACGTCATCCGCATCTACGACTTCCTGTTCATCCAGGGCAACTACGCCATCTCGATGGAGTATTTCCCCTCGCACACGCTCGGCGCGGAAATCGTCAACGAGAAACCGGTCGAGCTCAAGCGCGCCATCCGCTTCGGCGTCGACATCTGCACGGGCATGCTGGTCGCGCACCAGGTCGGCATCGTGCACCGCGACCTGAAGCCCGCCAACGTGCTGATCAACGACCAGGGGCTGCTGAAGATCGTGGACTTCGGCGTCGCCGCGGCGCACCGCGAGGGCGACACGCAACTGACCAAGACCGGCTACGTGATCGGCAGCCCGAAGTACATGGCGCCCGAGCAGATCCTCGGCAAGAAGGTCGACGAGCGCGCCGACGTGTACGCGGTCGGCGTCATGCTGTACGAAATGCTGACCGGCGTGCCGCCCTATGCGCGCGGCGACCACATGTCAGTGATGTACCAGCACGTGCAGGGCCGCGCGCGGGCGCCCTGCGAGATCAATCCGGCGCTGCCGAAGGAACTGGGCGATCTGATCATGCGCGCCATGGCGGTCGACAAGACCAAGCGATTCCAGAACATGGAAGAACTGCGCACCGCGTTGCAGCGTTTCCAGTAGGATGGCGCCTCAAGTTCGGTTGAACCGCTATACGCCATGGCACGCATCGACGCCTTCCTGAAGTTGGGCACGCAGCAGGGCTGCTCGGACATCCACCTCGCCGTCGGCGTCCCGCCGATGCTGCGGCTGCACGGCGACCTGGTCGCGATCAAGTTCCGCGACCTGCGCGACGCCGAGCTCGAGAGCTACGTCGCTGAGATCATGACGCAGAACCAGAGCGAGCATTTCGCGCGCGGCAATGACCTCGATTTCTCGTACATCTCCGCCGAGGGCGGGCGTTTCCGCGTCAACGTGTTCCGCAAGGACACCGGCGTCGGGGCGACGTTCCGCTCGATTCCGGCCGAGGTGCCGACGCTCGAGTCGCTCAAGCTCCCGCCGATCATCACGAAGCTGTGCGACTACCACCAGGGCATGATCCTGGTGACGGGCTCGACCGGCACCGGCAAGTCGACGACGCTGGCTGCGATGATCGACCTGCTCAACCGCACCCGCAAGCTCAACATCATCAGCCTCGAGGATCCGATCGAGTTCGTCCACCGCAGCAAGCAGGCGCAGGTGATCCAGCGCGAACTGGGCACGCACATCCCGAGTTTCGCCGAGGGCGTGCGCGCCGCGATGCGCGAAGACCCGGACGTGATCCTGGTCGGCGAGCTCCGCGATGCCGACACGATCCGCATGGCGATGACCGCGGCGGAAACCGGCCACCTCGTGCTCGGCACGCTCCACACGACCAGCGCCGTCAAGACGATCGACCGCATGATCGACGCGTTGCCGGCCGAGGAGCGCGAGCAGACCAAGAGCTTCCTCGCGCAGAGCCTGCTCGCGGTCGTCACGCAGATGCTGGTCAAGTCGCACGACGGCCGCGGCCGGCGCGCGATCTGCGAGATCATGGTCATGACCAAGGCCATCGCGAAGCTGATCATGGGCGACCAGACGCACCAGCTGCCCAGCCAGCTGCAGACCGGCAAGGAGTTCGGCATGCAGATGTTCGACCAGGCGCTGCTGGCCGCGGTGCAGGCGCGCGAGATCGATCCGGACGATGCCTACAGCTACGCGACGGAAAAACGGCTGCTGCAGAAATTCGTCACCGACACGACGATGATCAGCAAGCTCGACATGCCACCGATGCCGCCGCCGGCCCCGACAAGCTGAAGCGCCACGCATGCCCCAGATCGACGCACTGCTCGAAGAGCTCCTCAAGAACAAGGGTTCCGACCTGCACCTGATCGCGGGCGACCCGCCGCGCGTGCGCCGCTATGGCGACCTGGCCCCGCTGCGCAGCGAAATCCTGACACCCGATTTCGTCAAGGAAACGCTCTACGAGATCATGCCGCGCAAGGCGATCGAGCGCTTCGAGGCGCACGATGGCGCCGATTTCGCCTACGCGATGGCCGGCCACGGGCGCTTTCGCGTCAACGTGCTGCGGCAGATCGCGGGCATGGGCGCGGTGTTCAGGGCGATTCCCTCGAGCGCGTTGACGCTCGAGCAGCTGAAGATGCCGCCGGCCGTGCACAACCTGTGCCGCTCGAGCAATGGATTGATACTCGTGACCGGCAAGACCGGTTCCGGCAAGTCCACTTCGCTCGCCGCGATGATCGATGAGATCAACAAGCGCATCAAGGGCCACATCATCACGGTCGAAGATCCGATCGAGTTCGTCCATCCGCGCCACAACTGCCTGATCAGCCAGCGCGAGATCGGCGCTCATACGCCTTCGTTTTCTTCCGCGCTGCTGTCCGCGTTGCGGGAAGACCCCGATGTCATCCTGGTCGGTGAGTTGCGCGACCTCGAGACGATGAGCACCGCGATCACCGCGGCCGAGATGGGCATCCTCGTCATGGCCACGCTCCACACGAATGGCGCCGCGCCCACCGTCGATCGCATGGTCAATGCGTTTCCGGCCGACAAGCAGACGCACGTGCGCACGATGCTGTCGACCTCGCTCCGCGGCGTGATCTCGCAGCAGCTGCTGCAGCGCTCCGATGGCCAGGGACGCGTCGCGGCACTCGAGATCCTCATCAACACGCCGGCATCGGCCAACCTCATTCGCCAGGGCAAGCTCGACCAGATCGAGACGGTGATGCAGTCCGGCGGCGCGCTCGGCATGCGCACGATGGACATGGCGATCCAGACACTGTACGACCAGGGCCTGGTCAGCGGCGCCGAGGCCTACAAGAAGGCCATCAACAAGGCCAAATTCGAGCCGGTGAAGGACCAGCGTTAGTGGCCCGGCGCATCCTGGTCACGCATGCGCTGCCGTATGCCAACGGCTCGCTGCACCTCGGGCACGTCATCGAAGCGGTGCAGACCGACATCTGGGTGCGCTTCCAGCGCCTGCGCGGGCACGACTGCCTGTTCGTGTGCGCCGAGGATTCGCACGGCACGCCGATCATGATTCGCGCGCAGCAGCAGAACGTGGCGCCCGAGCAGCTGATCGCCGCGATGGCGGCCGAACACCAGCGCGACTACCGCGACCTGCTGGTGGCGCACGACCATTTCCACTCCACGCACAGCGAGGAGAACCGGCACTTCACGTTCGAGCTGTACGAGCGACTGCGCGGGCGCGGCTGCATCGCGCGCCGCCCGGTGCGCCAGGCCTACGATGAACAGGCGCAGATGTTCCTGCCCGATCGCTATGTGCGCGGCACCTGCCCGGTCTGCAAGAGCGCCGAGCAATATGGCGACAGCTGCGAGGTCTGCGGCGCCACCTATACGCCCGCCGAACTCATCGACCCGGTCTCGACGTTGAGCGGCAGCGCGCCCGTGTGGCGCGAATCCGATCACCTGTTTTTCCGGCTCGGCGCGTTCGAAGGCATGCTGCGCGAATGGCTGGGCTCGGGCGAGCAAAGCGAGGCGGTGCGCGCCAAGCTCGATGAATGGTTCGCGGCCGGCCTGCAGGACTGGGATATCTCGCGCGACGCGCCCTACTTCGGCTTCGAAGTGCCCGATGCGCCGGGCAAGTATTTCTACGTCTGGTTCGACGCGCCGATCGGCTACATCGCCAGCTTCGAGGCGTTGCGCAAGCAGCGCGGGCTCGATTTCGACCGGTACTGGACCTCCGAGACCGAGAGCGAGCTGTATCACTTCATCGGCAAGGACATCAGCTACTTCCACAACCTGTTCTGGCCCGCCGTGCTGCATGGCGCAGGACTCCGCCGGCCGACCGGCGTCAACGTGCACGGGTTCCTGACGATCAACGGGCAGAAGATGTCCAAGTCGCGCGGCACGTTCATCACGGCGCGCCGCTACCTCGAGCAGCTCCCGCCCGAGCCGCTGCGTTACTACTTCGCGGCCAAGCTCACCAGCGGCATCGAAGACATCGACATGAACCTCGATGACTTCCTGGCGCGCACGAATTCCGATCTCGTGGGCAAGTTCGTCAATATCGCCAGCCGCTGCGCCGGTTTCATCGAGCGCGGCGGCGGCCGGCTGACCGATGAGCTGCCCGATCCCGCGCTTTACGGGGAATTCGTCGCGGCCGGCGAGCGCATCGCGGCACTGTACGAGCGGCGCGAATACGGCGCCGCGATCCGCGACATCATGGCGCTGGCCGATCGCGCCAACCGCTACGTCGACCAGCACAAGCCATGGGCGCTGGCAAAAGACGCGACGAAGTCCGCGCAGGTGCTCGCGGTGGCGACGCAGGGCATCAATCTCTTCCGCGTGCTGATGGTCTACCTGGCGCCGGTGCTGCCGCGCATGGGCGAGGCCGCCGGGAAATTCCTCGGCAGGCCGGTTGGTTCCTGGCGGGACGTCGACGCCCCGTTGCTCGGCGCACCGCTGAATCCCTACCAGCCGTTGGCCACGCGCCTCGACCCGGCCCAAGTCGCGCAATTGATCGAGGCGCCGGCCGCGGCGCAACCCACGCAGCCACCCGCCAAGGCGCAATCGCCCAAGGCGACGCCGGCGGCGGCGACCGCCACGGCGACAGGCTCCACTGCAGCTCCCGGCAAGAAGGCTCCCGGCATGATTGGCATCGATGATTTTGCCCGCGTGGAACTGCGGGTGGCGCGCGTCAGCGCCGCCGAAAACGTGGAAGGGTCGGAAAAGCTCCTGCGCCTGACGCTCGATGTGGGCGCGGAATCGCGGCAGGTGTTTTCGGGCATCCGCTCCAGCTATGCGCCGGAGCAGCTCGTCGGCAGGCTCGTGATCGTCGTCGCCAACCTGGAGCCGCGCAAGATGCGCTTCGGCGTTTCGGCCGGCATGGTCCTGTGCGCGAGCGGCGATGGCGAGGGCGTCTTCCTGTTGAGCGCCGACAGCGGCGCCCAGCCCGGCATGAAGGTCAGCTAGAAGCGCAGCCTGCGCACGCTGCGCGAGCGCCAATAGCGAATCAGCAGGTATCCCGCGGCCATCCCGCCCAGGTGGGCGAAATGCGCCACGCCCTGGTTGGTCTGGAACACGCCCATGTACAGCTCCACGACGCCGTACAGCGTCACGAACAGCCATGCAGGCATCGGAATCGGCGGCAACAGCAGCATCAGGCGCCGCTGCGGAAATGCCATGCCGTAGCAGAGCAGCAATCCGAAGATGCCGCCCGAGGCGCCCAGCGTCGGAAACGGACTCGGGTAAATGGTCGCGGTCACGAGCAGCTGCGTCAGTGCGGCGCCCACCACGCAGACCACATAGAAAACGCGGAAGCGCATCGTGCCCAGCAGGTCTTCGACGTCGGGGCCGAACATGTACAGCGCGAACATGTTGAAGAACAGGTGCGTGGGGCTGCCGTGCAGGAATGCATAGGTCAGCGGCTGCCAGGGTTCGAACGGCAGAGCGCCGGTCAGCTCGCTCGAATGCAGCGGCCACAACGCAAACCACTCGAACGGCAACTGCGGCAGCAGCAGTTGCGCGGAATAGATCGCCACGTTGGCGATCAGCAGCACGAAAACGGTCGGTGTCAGTCTTGCAAACATCGCTACGCTTCAATTTCCATTAATATCGGACGCTCATTGTGCCATCGCTGCAGCGAGCCCATGCGACGAGTTGACGCGGCTGAAATCGATGCGCTGCTGCCGCAGACCCAGTGCACGCGCTGCGGCTACGCGGGCTGCCGTCCGTATGCCGATGCCATCGCGAGCGGTGCGGCGGAATTGAACCAGTGCCCGCCTGGCGGCGCCGCGCTGATCGGCCGGCTCGCGACGCTGCTCGGCCGAGCGGCGCTCGCGCTGAATCCCGCGAACGGCATCGAGGCGCCGGCGCGCCTGGCATGGATCGATCCGCAGGCCTGCATCGGATGCGCGCGCTGCCTGCCGCCCTGCCCCGTCGACGCGATCCTCGGCGCGCAGCGCTCGCTGCACACGGTCATCGCGTCGTGGTGCACCGGATGCGAGCTGTGCGTGGCCTCGTGTCCGGTGGATTGCATCCACATGCGGGAGTGGCCCCAGGGCTTGCCGCCGCCTGCGCCAGCGGACAATCGCAGCCGCTACCGGGCGCACGAGGCGCGACGCGCCTCGGCGGCGATCGAGCGGGAACGCGAGTTGCGGGAGATCAAGCACGGCGCGCCGCCCGGCGCGGGCTAGGCCGTGGGCAACATGAAAGCTTCCGACGTCGAGCATATCTATCGCGCGCTGCAGGCTGCGAATCCGGAGCCGCGCAGCGAACTCGAGTACGGCTCGCCGTACCAGCTGCTGGTGGCGGTCATCCTTTCGGCGCAGGCCACCGACAAGAGCGTCAATGCGGCCACGGCGCAGTTGTTCAGGAAGGCGCCCGACGCGCCCGCGATGCTGCGCCTGGGGCTGGCCGGCCTGAAAAAGCACATCCGCACGATCGGATTGTTCAACACGAAGGCGCAGCACGTCATCGAGGCCTCGCGGCTGCTCGTCGAGCGGCATGGCGGTGAAGTGCCCGCCGATCGCGAGGCGCTCGAAGCCTTGCCGGGCGTCGGACGCAAAACGGCCAATGTCGTGCTGAACGCCGCCTTCGGCCAGGCGACGATCGCCGTGGATACGCACATCTTTCGGGTCGCGAACCGCACCGGCCTCGCGCCCGGCAGTACGCCGCGCGAAGTCGAAGAGGGCCTGCTGGCCATCACGCCCGCGCCATTCCGCCTGCACGCGCATCACTGGCTGCTGCTGCACGGCCGCTACGTGTGCAAGGCGCGCAAGCCGGATTGTCCGCGTTGCGTCGTGCGCCGCTGGTGCGCGTATCCGGACAAGACCGAAGACTGAATCGACGCGCGCGGCGACTGCTCAGTGCGTGGCGCGCTTCTTCGGCAGGTACAGATCGGTGAGCGTGCCCGCGTAGGCTTCGGCAGCCATCGCAACGGTTTCAGAAAGCGTCGGGTGCGGATGCACGGTCAGACCGATGTCGTGCGCATCGGCGCCCATTTCGATCGCGAGCGCGACCTCGGCGATCAGCTCGCCGGCGTTGGGGCCGACGATGCCGCCGCCCACCACGCGCTGCGTGGCCGGATCGAACAGCAGCTTCGTGAAGCCCTCGTCCCGGCCCAGCGACAGCGAACGGCCGCTCGCGGCCCACGGGAATACGGCCTTCTCGACGACAAGGCCCTGCGCCTTTGCGCCCGACTCGGTGACACCCGCCCAGGCAACTTCGGGGTCGGTGTAGGCGACGGAGGGAATGACCCGGGCATCGAAAAAGCTCTTCTGCCCCGCGGCCACTTCGGCGGCCACCTTCGCTTCGTGCGAGGCCTTGTGCGCCAGCATCGGCTGGCCGACGACATCGCCGATCGCGAAAATATGCGGGACGTTGCTGCGCTGCTGCTTGTCGACCGCAATGAAACCGCGCTCGCTGACCGCGACACCGGCGGCCTGCGCATTGATCGCACGGCCGTTCGGCACGCGGCCCACCGCGACCAGCACGCGATCGAAGCGCTGCTCGCTCGCGCCCTTTGCGTCTTCGAAGCTGACGTGCAATCCGTCGGCGGCCGCCTTGACCGCCGTCACTTTCGTGCCGAGCATGATCTGCTCGTAGCGGCCCTTGAGCCGCTTCTCGAGCGGCCTCACCAGATCGATGTCGCAGCCCGGCATCAGCTGCGCGGTCAATTCGACCACGCTGACCTTCGCGCCGAGCGCTTCGTACACGGTGGCCATCTCCAGGCCGATGATGCCGCCGCCGATCACCAGCAACCGGCCCGGATTCTCGGGCAGTTCCAGCGCGCCGGTGGAATCCATGATGCGCGGATCGCGCGGCATGAACGGCAGCGCGATCGGCTCGGAGCCGACCGCGATGATGCATTGTTCGAAGCGAACACGCTGCGTGCTCCCTTCATGCGTGACCTCGACGACGTGCGCACTGAGGAAACGCGCCGTGCCGCGCAGCACTTCGACCTTGCGCTGCTTGGCCAGCCCTGCGAGCCCACCGGTCAGCTTGGACACGACCTTGCCCTTCCACTCGCGCAAGCGGCCGAAGTCGATGCGCGGCGCGCCGAACTCGACGCCGTGCGCGCCCATGTCGCGGGCCTCGTCGATGACCTTGGCCGCGTGCAACAGCGCCTTCGACGGGATGCAGCCGACGTTCAGGCATACGCCGCCCAGTGTCGCCCAGCGATCGACGAGCATGACCTTGAGCCCCAGGTCCGCGGCACGAAAGGCGGCGGTGTAACCGCCCGGGCCGGCACCCAGCACCAGCAACGGGATATCGCGATCGGCGGCCGGCTCCGGACCCGCTGCGGCAGCCGGCGGGGCCGCGCGTGCCGGCGCTGGTGCCGCAGGCGCTGCGGGCGCCACCGCGGGCACGGCCGGCGCAGCGGCCGCAGGCGCATCGCCCGCGCTGGCGGTTTCAACGCGCACGAGCAGCGTGCCCTTCGACACCTTGCCGCCGCGCGCGACCAGCACGTCGACGACGCGGCCGGCGGCGGTCGACGGCACATCCATCGTCGCCTTGTCGGTTTCGAGCGTGACGAGTGGATCTTCCTGCTTGATCACATCGCCGGGCTTGACCAGCACGTCGATGACCAGGACATCCTTGAAGTCGCCGATGTCCGGGCAGGCGACGTCCGCCCTGCTCACGGCACCGCCTCGAGCAGCCCTGCGACGTCGTTCAATGCGGCCGCCAGCGCGGCGCTGAAGCGCGCGCCGTCAGCACCGTCGATGACACGGTGGTCGTAGGACAGCGACAGCGGCATCATCAGGCGCGGCACGAACGCGCCGTCGCGCCACACCGGCTTCATCTGCGAACGCGACACGCCGAGGATGGCCAGTTCCGGCGCGTTGATGATCGGCGTGAATGCGGTGCCGCCGATGCCGCCGAGGCTGGACACCGTGAAGCAGCCGCCCTGCATCTCGGCGCCGCTCAACTTGCCGGCGCGCGCCTTCTCCGAAAGCGTCGCGAGCGAACGCGCCAGTTCGTAGATGTCCTTCTTGTCCGCGTCGCGGATCACCGGCACGAGCAGGCCGTTGGGCGTGTCGGCGGCGAATCCGAGGTGCATGTATTTCTTGTAGATCAGGTTCTCGCCGCTCGCGTCGAGCGAGGCATTGAAATGCGGGAACTGCTGCAGCGTGCGCACCACGGCGCGCAGCACGAACGACAGCGGCGTCAGCTTGACGCCCTGCGCGGCGGCGCGATCCTTGAGCTTGACGCGCGCGGCTTCCAGCTCGGTGATGTCGGCTTCGTCGAACTGCGTGACATGCGGCAGGTTCACCCAGCTCGCGTGCAGCCGGGGACCCGAGATGCGCTTGACGCGGCCGAGCGGCTTGACCTCGATGGCGCCGAACTGCGTGAAATCGGGCACCTGGATGCGCGGCAGGCCACCGCCCGCGGCGCCCGCGGCGCCACCTGCGTCGCCTGCTGGGCGCACGCCACCCGACAGCAGCCCCTTCACGTAAGCCTTGATGTCGTCCTCGACGATACGGCCCTTGAGCCCGGTGCCGCGGACCTGCGACAGGTCGACGCCCAGCTCGCGCGCAAAGCGGCGCACGCCCGGGCTGGCATGCGCCGCGGCAATCCCGGCTTCGATGACGGGAGCCGAGCTCGCAGGCTGTGGCGCCGGTACGGCCGCGACCGGCGCCGGCGGGGCCGCCTTCGCGCCGACGGGGCCATCGGACGGTGAAGCCGTCGGTGCCGCGGTTGCTGGCGTTGGCGTGGGCGCTGCCGTCGACGCTGGCGTCGACGCCGCAGGCGCAGCAGCACCGCCAGCGGCGCCCGCGCTTTGCAGCAGGGCCACCGGCGTGCCGGCGGAGACACGTCCGCCCTTCTTGACCAGCAGCTTCTCGATGACGCCAGCGCCCGGAGACGGGACGTCCATCGTGGCTTTCTCGGTCTCGAGCGTCAGCAGCGGCGTGTCGGCCTCGACGCGATCACCAGGCTTCACGAGCACGTCGATGATCTCGACGTCCTTGAAGTCGCCAATATCGGGCACGATGATGACTGTCGATGCCAAGCGCGCGATTCCTTAGCGGTCAGCTGTTGAAGGGATTCGGCTTGGCCGGGTCGATGCCGAGCGTGTCGATCGCATCGATGACGGTGCGGCGATCGATCTGGTCCGCATCGGCCAGCGCCTTCAGCGCCGCGAGCGCGATGAAATTGCGGTCGACCTCGAAATGCCGGCGCAGCGGCGCACGCGCGTCCGAGCGACCGAAGCCGTCGGTGCCCAGCGTCACGTAGGGACCCGTGATCCACTGGCGAATCTGGTCGGGCACGGTGCGGATGTAGTCGGTGGCCGCGACGATCGGCGCACGCTGCTCGGCCAGCAGCGTCTGCACGTACGGCACGCGCGGCTCCTCGCCCGGATGCAGCAGGTTCCAGCGTTCGCAGTCCAGCGCCTCGCGTCGCAGCTCGCTGAAGCTGGTGATCGAGTACACGTCGGCCGGCACCTTGAATTTCTTCTCGAGGATATCGGCGGCGGCCAGCACCTCGCGCAGGATCGTGCCGCTG
>Ga0209023_10006216_pt1 | contig 12683 bp, 11 predicted proteins | sample LakOneMetagenome_FD_187468 | JGI IMG/M metagenome (GOLD analysis project Ga0209023, IMG submission 187468) | Freshwater and sediment microbial communities from Lake Erie, Canada (SPAdes) (version 2) | ecosystem: Environmental > Aquatic > Freshwater > Lentic | place: Lake Erie, Canada... | reverse complement strand
ATCTTGCCATCGGGGGGTTGGCATCGGCCCTCTACGTTTTTTCCAGCACGGTTCGCGTCGGCTCACACGTGGTTCACGGTGCTCGGCGGGCCGTCGCCCGGCCACCCACGCCGCTAGGTTGAGCCGTCCATGGGCCGCCGCTACGACACCATCTCGTTCCTCAGTGATCTCGGTGTGGCCGACGAGCACGTCGGCGTGTTCACGGCGATCGTGCGCGACCTCGCGTCGCACGCGCAGGTCGTCCACCTGACGCATCAGATCCCGCTGTACGACGTGCGCGCCGGCAGCCTCGCGCTCGCCCGCGCGATCGCGTACGTGCCGTCCGGCGTCGTGGTCGCGTGTGTCGACGCGGGCGAGCGGCAGAACATCGCGATCGAGGTCGCCGGCGGCGAAGGTGTCGTCATCGGCCCGGACAACGGCCTGCTCGCGTCCGCGATCTCCATGGCCGGCGGTGCGGGCCGCGCCGTCGTGCTGGACAACCTCGAGTACCAGCTGGACAGCCCCGGCGCGACGGTGCCCAGCCGCGACGTGTTCGCCTCGGTCGCGGCCCACCTGTGCAACGGTGTCGACCTGGCGGACCTGGGCACGCTGGTCGACGCCGACACCCTGTTGCCCGGGGTGGTGCCGCTGCCGCGCGACGCCGAGGGCGGTGGCGTGCAGGCCGACGTGCTGTGGGTCGACCGTGCCGGCAACTGCCAGTTGAACGTCGGCCTCGATGACGTCGCACCGTGGGGTGTTGCCGAGGGCGTTCGCCTGCAGGTGACCGCCGGCGACGTCGTGCGGGTCGCGCAACGAGTTGCCCAGACCGCCGGGCTCGGCGCCGGGTCGATCGGCCTGCTGGTCGACGGCTACGGCCTGCTCACGCTCGCGCTGGAGCGGCGGTCCGCAGCGGACGAGTTGCAGTTGACCACCTCCGACCATGTGACCTTGCGGCCGTTGACCGAGGGCGACGCCGGCCCGGGCGTCACCGTGCCGGTCAGCCTGCGGCCGACGCCCTGACGCCCCGCGGGCGCGGCGACGCGGCCGGTAGCGTGGCCGTCATGCGCCCCGCGACCACGCTCACCCTCGGCCTGCTGCTGTTGGGCATCCTCGCTGCCGGCATCCTGTCGCTCATGCGGCTCTGACCCGGCCGCAGATCGCTGCCGCCGACCGCGCGCTGTCGCGGTGACCGGCGAGTAACATCAGCAGTGCCGCGCAAGAGGGGGCTGGCATCACGTGAATCTCGCGCACATCATCGATTCCCATCCGGACGACCGCGTGGCCATCATCAGCCGCGGGCGCCCCACCACGTACGGCGCGCTGCGCGAGCAGGTGGCGCATGTCCGCGGCGGCCTGGCGAAGCTGGGTGTCGGCAAGGGCGACACGGTCGCGTTGCTGTGCAGCAACGGCCGCTACTTCGTCGACCTGTACCTGGCCGCGCTCGGCCTCGGTGCCGTGACGGTGCCGCTGAACCCGTCCAGCCCTGCCCCGGAGATCGAGCGTGAAGTGCTCACGGTCGGTGCGAAGGTGGTCGTGGTCGAACCGACCGCGGCGCATGCGTGGGCGCAGATCGACCGCACCCACCTGCCGACGGTGCAGCACGTGGTGGCCACCGAGCCCGGCACGGTGCCGTCCGCGGACTCCGCGTTCGACGACCTGCTGGGCGCCGAGCAGGCCCCGGTGATCGATGTCGCTGACGACGACCTCGCGGCGCTGATCTTCACCAGCGGCACGGCCGGTTCGCCGCGAGCGGCGATGCTCAGCCACGGCAACCTGCAGGCCAACCTCGACCAGGGCCGCACGACCGACGGTATCCACGACGGCGATGTCGTCTACGGCGTGCTGCCCATGTTCCACATCTTCGGGCTCAACGTGGTGCTCGGGCTCAGCCTGGCCCGCGGGGCCACGGTCGTGCTGGTGCAACGGTTCGACCCGTTCACCGCACTGGAGACCATCCGCGACCGCTCCGTGACGGTCATTCCCGGAGCCCCGCCGATGTGGCTCGCGTTCAGCCACTTCGACGACGCCCCGGCGGACAGCTTCGCCACCGTGCGTCTCGCGCTCACGGGTGCTGCGAAGATGCCGGAGGAAGCCACCCGCCGGCTGGAGAATCGCTTCGGCCTCGTGCTGCGCGAGGGCTACGGCCTGACCGAGGCCTCGCCGGTGGTCACGTCGTCGGCCGGGCTGACGCCGAAGGTCGGCTCGGTGGGCAAGGTGCTGGGCGGCGTGCAGGTGCGCCTGGTGGACGAGAACGGCGACGACGCGCTGGAAGGCGACTCGGGCGAGATCTGGATCAAGGGCCCCAACGTGTTCCAGGGCTACCTCAACGAGCCAGAGGCCACCGAACGCGTGCTGACCGCCGATGGGTGGCTGCGCACCGGCGACATCGCCGTGGTCGACGACGACGGCTACCTGTACCTCGTGGACCGCGCGAAGGACCTGATCATCGTCAGCGGGTTCAACGTGTACCCGGCGGAGGTCGAGGAAGTGCTGATGGAGCACCCGGACGTCGACGAGGTCGGCGTGATCGGCGTGCCGCACCCGCACACCGGCGAAGCCGTGAAGGCGTTCGTGGTCCTCAAGCAGGGCGCCACAGCCCACGAGGACACCCTGATCTCGTGGTGCCTGGACAACCTGGCGCGCTACAAGTGCCCGGCGAAGATCCTGTTCGTCGACGAGCTGCCGCGCAACGTCAGCGGCAAGCTGCTGCGCCGCGACCTGGTGTAGCCGGCCCGTCGGCCCGTCGGGTGGACCTGTTGGTCCTCTCAGATCAAGTTCTGGTGTGCTTCGATCAAGAGGCCTGGTAGCGGACCCGATATGACGACTTGCGCAGGTTCCGCCGGCGTGTGACCACCCCGAGCACCATCTGAAAGACGGGACCACATGAGAACATCTACCGCCGCGCGGCGACACGACCGCGGCTTCACCCTTGTCGAGCTGTTGATCGTCATCGTCATCCTTGGCGTGTTGGCGACGATCACCGTGTTCGCGGTGCGAGGCATCACCAACCAGGGCCAGACGTCGGCCTGCGCCTCGGACAAGAAGAGCGTGGAGACCGCAGAAGAGGCCAACATGGCCCAGACGGGTTCGTATGCGACCGAGGACGTGTTGGTGACGAATGGGCTGCTCCGCGAGCAGTCGCCGAACATCGACGTCACCGTGGGAACCGACACTGCCGGCAAGCCGGCCTACACCCTGTCGAACGTGGGCACCTGTGCCGGTGGGTCGGCCGTGACCACGACGCCGCCGTCCTCCAGCACGCCGCCGGCCTCCAGTGCGCCACCTGCCGCCACGCTGTTCCCGAGCTTCACCCGGACCATCATCGGCACCGGGACGCCGGTCATTGCGTTCATCGGCTACGGCGCCGGTAACACGATCGTCCAGAACTGGAAGACAGTGACGTTGCAGGCGAATGCCAGCGGCCCGACCACTGCGCGATACGCGTTCATCGACACGTCTCCGTTTACGAACATCGGCACCTCGCGCCTGCTCGAACTGGTGCAGGATGCGGACAAGGTGATTTGGGTCGACGGTGGTGACCCCGGCTCGCTGACGGTGATCGGTGGGGTGATGAGCGGCGACGTGGCACCCACCTACGTCAGCACCGAGCTGGGTGGGGTCAACACCGCGCTCGTCCCTGATGCGAACACCATCGGTCTGACGCTGTTGACCTGGGGGTTGTACTACTGACCGATCGTCGGCACGCGCCGGGTCATCGTTCCGACGGTGGTCCGGCGTTGTCGCGTTCGGACTCGCGAAGCAGCGGCGGAGGTGTCGCGTTCGCTCAGCCGCAGACGCCCGGCACGGCGACGACTTCCACCTGATCGCCGGTGATCTTCAGTTCGTACCCGGGGATCGTCTCGCGCAGCAGGCCGTCGTCGACCAGTTGCTGCTGATCGGTCGGGGGCTGACCCGTCTCCGCCTGGTATGCCTCCGCAGCGACCTGCAGCGTCAGCTGGTCGGCCCGGCACACGGCCGGGTCGAAGGGCGCCGCGGATGTCTCGGTGACGCCGTCGGTCGCCGCCGGTGATGTCGCCGGCGCCGCGCTGGCTGCCGGCACGTCGCTGCTTGCCGGCGCGATGGTCGACGGCGACGACGAGCAGGCAGCCAGTGTCAGGGCGACGGCGGTGGCGATGGCAAGACGGGTGGTCAATGAGCGATGCATCGGAGAGGAGTATCGGCTGCGACCGGCGGCGATTGAGGGATCGTCACTCTGTGACACCCCTTTCGTACCGTCGTTGGGAGCACGGTCGCCGTCGTCCTCCGGTTCGCCAAGCCGGCAGGTGCGGCGACATCCGTGTCGTATCGGCTTCGTGCCCAACCGATCATCGATGTCCGAGGAGTCCCCCCAATGAGAGTGTTCATCTCACGCGCCGATGGCGCGACCCCCGCCGACCTCTGCGAGGCGCTGGATGGCGAACTGGTCACCATGGTGGCCGTGCCGTGCAGCGACCCCCAGTGCGGCAGCCACAGCGCGATGGTCGGCGTCGGCAGCGGCCGGTTCACCACCTGCTTCACCGTGGCCGACCGCGACATCACGTTCACCCAGTACGTCGCCGCGGTCCGCGACGGGGTGTTGCGGCAGGCCGATGGCGCGGCCACCACCGACGATCTCGACGAGGCCGAGTTGCTGTCCTTCGCGCTGCGGCACGTGCAGATGGCTCGTGGCTTCCAGCCGGGCGAACTGTTGCGGCGTGTGCACTCGCAAGTCGCGCCCCGCCGTCGACTGGCCGCGTGAGTCAGCCCGTTGCGGCCGGTGTGTTCGGTGGTGCGTCGGCTCGGCGTGGGCCGGCGCTCGTCACCAGGAAGCCGGCGAACAGGATGCAGATGCCGACCAGCAGGGTGACGGTGAACGCGCGGTCCTTGCCCAGCCGGCCTGCCAGGGTGCCGCTGGCGCTCAGCACCAGCGTGCCGACGGCGATCAGCACGTTGCCCGCCACCAGCCGCCGTGGTGCGGCAACGGTGCGCACGGCTCCCAGCGACGGCACCCGGCCCCGCCAGACGCGCCAGGCGCTCCAGAGCGCGCCCACGATGATGATCAGCGCGGCGACGCCAGAGCCCACCGCAGCCAGGACGCGCGGCGCCACGCCGAACACGTCCTTGCCGGTGGGCAGGTCGCCGCCATGCACGCCCGTGCGCGTCGGGGCGAACAGCACGATGCCGGCGGCGAGGCCGCTGAGCAGCACCAGCCAGCCGCGCACGCGATCGCCGACGACGGGGCCGGCCAGGAGATAGACGGTCCCCAGCGCCAGCCACGGCACGTTCAGCACCGCGCCGGCCAGGTAGAAGACGCGGAAGGCGCCCAGGCTCCAGCCGGCGGACTCCGCCCACCACAGGGCGGCCGAACCGAGCGCGAAGAGTGCCAGCGAGACGGTCCAGGCCTGCTCGTGAGCGCGGCGGCGGCGCAGCCAGCGGTCCAGCGTGCTGAGGCTGAACGCAACGGCCACGAGGGTGGCGGCGGCTGCCAGCGCTGCATTCATCGTCGGCAGCGTAGGCCGCGACATTGCCCGGCAGGCGGCCGAACGTCACACCTGACTCTCACCCTGTGGGCTTTGTGAACGTGTGCACATATGCCTAACGTGGTCACCGGTATGGCTCCTGATCGCAACCGTCGTCGCATCCCAGATGCCACCGTGTCCCGGTTGCCGGTGTACCTGCGCATCCTCGGCGAGCAGAGCGACGAGGGTGTGGACAGCATCTCGTCAGAGCGTCTGGCCGAGCTGGCCGGCGTCAATGCCGCGAAGGTCCGCAAGGATCTGTCGTACCTGGGCAGCTACGGCACGCGCGGTGTCGGCTACGAGGTCGACTACCTCGTCTACCAGATCCGCCGCGAGTTGGGCCTCACGCACGACTGGCCGGTGGTCATCGTCGGCGCCGGCAACCTCGGCCAGGCGCTGGCCGGGTACGGCGGCTTCGGTGAGCGCGGTTTCCCGGTGGCCGGCATCGTCGACATCGACGCGGCGAAGGTCGGTTCGGTGCTGGGCGGCGTGCGGGTGCGTCACATCGACGAGCTGCCGCAGATCGTGCAGACCAAGCGGGTCAACATCGGTGTCGTCGCCACGCCGGGCGCTGCGGCGCAGGACGCGGCGGACCGTTTGGTCAAGGCCGGCGTCACCAGCATCCTGAACTTCGCGCCGATCGTGTTGACCGTGCCGCGTGCCATCGAGGTCCGCAAGGTCGACCTCGCAGTGGAGCTGCAGATCCTCAGCTATCACGAGCAGCGTCGTGCCGGTGCAGCCATCCATGCCGTCTCCGGCGGCGCGTCGCGGTCGGCAACGGCGTAGGGTCGGATTCGGCATGAGCATCGTCGTCATCGGTGTCAACCACCGCACGGCCCCCATCGACCTGTTGGAGCGCGTCTCGCTGTCGGGTCACGACCTGCGCAAGGCCGTCACGGGTCTGGTTCGGCGGGCCAACATTCGCGAGGCCGCGATCCTCAGCACCTGCAACCGCACCGAGGTGTTCGCGGTGGCGGAGCGGTTCCACGGCGCCTACGCCGACATTCGCGACTTCTTCTGCGAACTCGGCGCGCTGCAGCCCGACGAGCTGCACCCGCACCTGTACAGCCAGCACGACGACGCGGCGGTCAGCCACCTGTTCGAGGTCGCCGCCGGGCTGGACTCCGCGGTCCTCGGCGAGAGCGAGATCCTCGGCCAGGTGCGCGGTGCATGGGAGCTTGCGCAGGCGGAGGGCGGCACGAAGGCCACCTTGAACCTGCTGTTCCGCCACGCGGTGGAGACCGGCAAGCGCGCCCGTACCGAGACCTCGATCGGCAAGCACACCGCCTCGGTCAGCCATGCCGCAGTGGAGATGGCCAACGAACGCCTGGGCAGCCTCACCGGCCGCCGGGTGCTGGTCGTCGGTGCCGGCGAGATGGGTGAAGGTGTCGCGGTCGCACTGGTCGGCGCCGGGGCCACCGACATCACCGTCACGAACCGCACCGAGGCACGCGCCGCACAGTTGGCGCAGCGCGTCGGCGGCACGATCGTGCCGTTCACCGAACTGGGTGCCGCCCTGCGCGCGGCCGACGTGCTGCTCACCTGCACGGGTGCCGGCACCGTCATCATCGATCACGATCTGGTTGCGGCCGCCCGCGTCGGCAACCCGGCGCCCCTGCTGATCGTCGACATCGCCGTGCCTCGCGACGTCGCCCCCGACGTGGAGCGCGCCGGCAACGTCACCCTGCTGAACCTCGATGACCTGCGCGACTGGGCAGCCCGCGGTGTCGCCCTGCGTGCCGCTGAGGCGGACCGCGTGCGCAGCATCGTCGGCGAGGAAGTCGAGCGCTTCGGCATGGAGGCCACGGCCCGCCAGGCGGCGCCGCTGGTCGCCCAGCTGTACGAGAAGGCGGAGTCCGTCCGTGGCGGCGAGCTGGAGCGGTACGGCAACCGCTTGGCCTCGCTCGACGCCGCCCAGCGCGACGCCGTCGATGCGGTCACCAAGGGCATCGTCGCCAAGTTGCTGCACCAGGTGTCCGTGAAGTTGAAGGACGACGCCGGCACGCCGCAGGGCGAACGCAACGCGGCCGCCGTGCGCGACCTCTTCGACCTGGGCTGAGCCATGACCGGGTCGATCAGCCGGCCGGGCATCGACCCGTCGCAGTTGTCGCGCACCCTGCGCCTCGCCACTCGTTCCAGTGCCCAGGCCACCGCCCAGGCGACCGCCGTCGCCGACGCCTTGATGGCTGCCCACACAGGCCTGCACGTCGAACTGGTCTTCGTCGACACGCTCGGTGACCAGCGCACCGACGTGCCGCTGCACACCATCGGGGGCCAGGGTGTGTTCGTCAAGGAGGTCCAGCGGGCGGTCCTGACCGGACAGGCCGACCTCGCCGCGCACAGTGCGAAGGACCTACCGTCCGCTCCGGCCGAAGGCCTGCAGCTGGCCGCGTTCTGCGAACGCCGCGACCCCCGCGATGCGCTGATCGGCGCCGCACTCGCCGACCTGCCGCAGGGTGCGACGGTCGCCACCGGCTCCGTCCGCCGCCGTGCCCAGCTGGCGGTGGTGCGACCGGACCTGCAGTTCGTCGAGTTGCGCGGCAACATCCACACCCGCCTGTCGAAGCTGCCGGAGGGCGGCGCGCTGGTGATGGCGGTCGCCGCGTTGCAGATCCTCGGGCTGACCGAGCGGATCGCCGACCACCTGCCCACCGATGTGTTCGTGCCGTCGCCCGGCCAGGGGTGCGTGGCCGTCGAATGCCGCAGTGACGATTCCGTCACGGCGGCGCTGCTCACCGCCGTCGATCACCCGGCCACCCGCGCGGCGGTCGAGGCAGAGCGTGCCTTCCTCGCCGAGCTGGGCACGGGCTGCTCGCTGCCGATCGGTGCCCACGCGGCCGAGGGGGTGCTCACCGGCTTCCTCGCGGACCCGTCGGCGAATCTCCACGTGACGAAATCGGCGACGCTCACCGGCGGCACGTGGGAGCGTCGCCGCCAGGCCGCGACGTTGGCCCGCGAGCTGCAGACCGCCCTGCAGACCGCACTCGACGTCCGGCCCGAGAGCTGACGGGCCCGACGATGTCCGCGCTCGCCGGCCGCAGGGTCGTGGTCACCAGGGCCGGCGAACAGGCCGACGGACTGGCCGAGCTGCTCACCGCCAGGGGCGCGGTCCCGGTGATCGTGCCGTTGATCGAGATCGTCGCCGACCCGGACGGTGCCGCCGCGCTCGCCGCGCTCGACCCGGCCGGTTTCGACTGGCTGGTGGTGACCTCCCCGAACGGGGCGCGGCACTACCTGTGCGCACACGCGGCGGCGCCACCGAAGGTCGCCGCCGTCGGTGCCACCACGGCCGCCGCGCTCGCCGAAGGTGGCGTGCCGACGACGCTCGTCCCTGCTCAGCAGCGAGCCACCGGCCTGCTCGCCGAGTTCCCCGCCGGCGCGGGTCGCGTGCTGCTGGTGCAGGCGGTCGACGCCGAGCCCACCCTGGCCGCCGGCCTGACCGAACTGGGCTGGCACGTGACCGTCAACACCCCCTACCGCAGCGTGCCGGCACACCCAACCGACGGCCAGCAACGTGCCGCCCGCTCGGCCGACGCCGTCCTGTTCGCCAGCGGTTCGGCCGCACGCGCCTGGGTGGCGGTGCTCGGCGAGACCACCCCGCCGCTCGTCGTCGCCATCGGGCCGCAGACCGCGACGGCCACGGAGCAGGCCGGGCTCAAGGTTGCCCTGGTCGCGGCCGATCATTCATTGGTCGGAATGGTGGAGGCGTTGGAACGCCACATCGTCTCGATCAAGTAAGATTTCGCGGTTCGAACTACCTACGGGCGGAGTGTCGGCAAACAGATCATGCAACGCACGTCGAGCCTTCGGCGCTGGGTGCTTCTCGGAAGCGTCGCAGCGGTGGCTGTGGCCCTTGGCGCCAGCCAGGTGGCCGCTGGCCGTCGCGCGTTGCCGGTGCCGTCTGCACTGCCCGCCGCCACGGTCGAGAACGTGTCGTCGCAGACACCGACGGTCTCGGCCGACGGTCATCTGGTGGTCTACGCCGGTGCCCCGGCGGTCGCCGGTGACGGGCGCACCAGCACCATCTGGCTCAAGGACCGCACCGCCGACACGGTCACGGAGCTGACCGCTCCCACGCCGGACATTCGCCAGGGCAACTCGGTGTGGCCGGTGCTCAGCTCCGACGGCTGTTCCGTCACCGTGGTCACCGAGCTGGCCTACGACCTGTTCCGCGACGACGACACCGGTGCCCGCTGGGACGTCTACCGGTTGCTGCTGCCCGCGTGCGGCGGCCAGCCGGGCGACTGGGAGCTCGTCTCGACCGCAGCCGACGACGGTCTCGACGTCAGCGCCGACGACGATGTCAGCCCGCTGTACCCGCCGGCCGTGTCCGGTGACGGCAACGTGATCGCGTTCACCCGCCAGTTCAGCGCCGCCGCCCCCGACCTCACCGGTGTCATGGTGGTCGACCTGTCGGTGCCGCAGGGCCTGCCCGGTCGCAGCAGCTGGGTCGCCGGCACGCCCACCGAGGTGCCGGACAGCACGTTCCGCTACCGCGGTCTGCGCGAGCCGTCGGTCAGCCACGACGGCCTGATCGTCGCCTATACGTCCGACGCCGAGTCGTCGCTGATCACGCCCGACTGGGGTGTCGGTGCCGAGGCCGGCGCCTACGCCACGTCGAACGTGTTCGTGTGGGCTCGTGCAGAGACCGACCCGAACACTGCGGTGCGCAACATCTCCGGCACGCCGGGCGTGGCCACCGGCGATGCGTCCAGCCCCGATGTCTCGGGTGACGGCAACCTGATCGCCTTCGTGTCGTCGTCCACCAACCTGGTGCCCGGCGCGATGCTGCCGGCGTGCACGCCGCGCTGCGTCTCGCAGGTGTACCTGTACGACCGCATCAACGGCCTCACCTCGCTGGCCAGCCGGGCGCCCGTTGCGGCCGCCGGGCAGCCGCCGGTCGGTGTCGACGCGGATGCGTTGCACCCGTCCCTCAACGAGCACGGCGACGAGCTGCTCTACGTCACCCGCGCCACCAACCTGTTCGACACGCACAACAGCGTGGTGGGCGCCGCCGATGACGGCGACATCGTCCTCTACGTGCCGTCCACCGGCAAGGTCGACCGAGTGTCCGTCCTGGCCGACGGCGTCAGCCCGGCGCCGGCCGCGAACTCGCACCCGCACATGTCCGCCACCGGTCACGTCGTCGTGTTCGACACGCTGGCCGGCAGCGCCTACGGCAACCCGGCCGTCGTCGGCCGCCAGGTCGGCATCGTCGATCACCCGCCGGTCCTCGCCCTCGCCGACCTCGACGTCGGCACGGTCGCCGTCGGCTTCCCCGGGCCGGAGTGGTTCCTGGTCCTCAGCAACGAGGGCCCGTCGTCGTTCGTGCCGGCCACTGCCGTCACCTCGAACCCCGACTTCCTTGTCAGCGGCGGCAGCTGCATCGACACGCCCGGGACCGCGGTGCCGCCCGGCGGGTCGTGCACGGTCAACATCGAACTGATGCCCAGCGTCGCCGGCGACATGGTCAGCACGCTCACCGTTGCCGAGGCCGGCGAGGGTGGCACGTCGATCACGTCGAACCTGACCGGCCGTGGTGGCGACCCGCAGCTGGCCCCCAGCCCGGCCGGCGCCTACGGCGGCTCTCTGGTCGTCGGTACCCGTGGCGAGCCGCTGCCGTTCACGCTGCGCAACGTGGCGTTCAACCCGGTCGACATCACCACGGTCACGGTCAACGGCAGCAACAAGGACGACTTCCAGGTGATCGTCGACGAGTGCAGCGCCACCACGATCGACGCCGACACCACCTGCAACCTGCAGGTCATCTTCGCCCCCACGGCTGCGGGGCGGCGCACGGCGAACATCGTGGCCCAAACGGCCGCCGGTGTGTACGCCACCATCCTGGTCAGCGGCGACGCCCACTACGACCCGAAGATTGCGGTCGGCAGCACGGTCGTGGTCGGTAACAGCCGCCTGTCGGTGGTCGGTTCCGGCTTCGCCCCCAACTCGGTGGTCACCATCGCCTGGGCCGACGGTGCCGGCCGTTCCACGACCGTCACCACCGACGCCGCCGGCTCGCTGAACATCACGATCATCGTGCGGGCCACGGACCGCCCGGGCAACCGCTCGCTGGTCGCCCTGACCGCCGACGGCCAGTCGGCTTCCGCCGACTTGCAGGTGGTGACGCCGCAGAAGCGTCTCGGCCCGGGCTCCGCAGCCTGGCCGAAGCCGAAGCCCTGACGTCGCCTGCGACCGTCCTGCTCCAGGCGTGCCGGATCAGACCGGGACGAGCAGGCCGCTGACGAAGACGGCCGGCGAGCAGGCCGCCAACGTCTGGTCGCCGATGCCGGCGCACGACACCGTGATGACCAGCTCCTCGCCGGGCAGGAGCTCGATCGGGGTCACCAGCGGCACGCTGACGTCGCTGCCGAAGATGTTGTCCAGCGTGTAGGTGAACAGCACGTTGGCGCCGCGCTGGATCAGCAGCGTGCCCTGGTCGGCGTGCGGGTTCTGCACGATCATGTCGGTCACCCGCAGCCGCTGTCCGGCGGGCACCTTGTAGCTGACCACGTCGGTCTGCTGTGACGCGACCGGCTTGGTGAGTTGGAAGTTGGTGATCACACCCACCGGCTCGTTCGGCTGGCCCGGGTCGGCGACGGTGGTGGTCGGCAGGCCGTCGAGCGAGTTGACCGTCGGCGGCAGGGTGGCGACCGTGACCGGCGGCAGCTTGCCGACGGCTTCGTCGGCGGCGTCGCGGATGGCCGGCTTGATGACGGCGAACCATGCACCCAGCAGCAGGCCGGCGATGCTGGCCAGGCCGAGCAGGCGGCCGAACAGGCGCTCCGGCACCATCGGCGTCTGCACGAACGTGGCGCCGGCGGTGGCGGTGGGGCTACCCGGCTGGTCGGCGTCGATGCGGAACGGCACGGTGCGCGGGCGGCGCTCCCACTGCAGGCCCTTCGTGCGGACCTTCATGCGGATCAGCGTGCTGGCGCCCGGCTCCACACCTGCGGCCGGCGGGTCGAAGTCGGCCTCCACCCGGCCGGACGGATCGATCAGGTGCAGGCGGCAGCTGGCCAGGGTGTTGCCCCGGTTCTCCAGCATCATCTCGTAGGTGGCCTTGCGGCGGCCGCGCAACGCGGGCTGCAGCACGTCCAGCCGGCGGTCGAAGCTGCCGGCGATGTTGAGCGTGGTCTCCGCGCTGCGCACGTCGTCGGGGTCGCTCTGCGGCACGATGCGCACCGACAACGACGACGTGCGCAG
>Ga0209023_10006215_pt1 | contig 12684 bp, 15 predicted proteins | sample LakOneMetagenome_FD_187468 | JGI IMG/M metagenome (GOLD analysis project Ga0209023, IMG submission 187468) | Freshwater and sediment microbial communities from Lake Erie, Canada (SPAdes) (version 2) | ecosystem: Environmental > Aquatic > Freshwater > Lentic | place: Lake Erie, Canada... | reverse complement strand
GTTTTGAAGACGAGTCGGGCCACCAGGCCCCGGCCACTCCACGTGACCGGAGCCTAGCGGCGTCGATGAATCAGTCGTTGGCGGCGACGGCGACGACGTGGCCCGGCAGGCCGAGCTCATTCAGTCCCAGGGCTACGGAGCGGCACGCCTTCCGCGCGCCGGCAAGTGTGCCCGCGACGCAGTAGCGATACTCCGTGACCGGCAAGAACCGGACCGGTGCGATCGGCACGGTGCGGACCCGGAAGACGGCCGGCAACGTTCCCTGCGACACGACGGCCTTCCAACTGCGCGACGAGTTCGGAGTGAGCTTGGCGAGCGTCATCCACTTCTTGCCGACACGGCGCTGGATCAACGTGCGCACCGACCGCCTGACGCTGACGTCGACAGGCTTGGAGTAGAACCCTGAGAATGTGATCTTGCGCGTGTAGGACGACCGGAAAACGTTCGGGTAGTTGCGAAGGAACGCACGCAGTCGCACCCCACTGGAGTTCGTCGCAGCGGCAATGCCATTGGCCGGGGCGGCGTTTACTCGGGCGTAGTAGAGCGTCGTCTGGTTCAGCGTCTGAATCGAAAAGCTGAGCGGCGTCGCATCGAAGATCGTTCGCTGGGAGACGACCTTGTCACCCTCCGGCGTACGCGCAATCAGGTCGACCGTGGCATAACTGCCGCCGTTCGGCAGGGGCGTCTGACCCATGTCGTTCGTGACCGTCGCTTCGAACCGAAACGACGAGTACGGCGCCAGGTATCCGCGACCTCCGCTGGCGATCGGCAACGAGGTGACGCTGCTTTGGGCCGCGTTGATCGTCAACGACACGGTTGCGCCACTCGCATTCGTGGCAATGCCCATCACTGCCAGCGCCACTGCTGCGGTCATCATCGTGCGCACGGGTCTCATCGCCTACCCCCAGGTTTTTGTATGTTCCGAAGTACAGCTTACTTACGCGCAATGCGTGAGGAAGGCGCGAGCCGGACAATTCACAAACTCCTTGCGGTTGCGCCAGAAGGGTGCTTTCAGACGCAACGAATTCAGTCGCCGGCAGCGACCGCGATCACCGGTATCGCGGAGCCCGCCGCATTCAGCCCGAGCGCGACCGAGCGGCACAACTTCCGTGCGCGGGCCGCAGTGGATGCCACGCAGTAGCGAAGCTCGGTCACCGGGAGGAAACGCACCGGCGCGACCGGAACGCTGCGAACGCGAAACACGGCGGGAAGCGTTCCGAACGGAACCTTGGTCTGCCAACTGCGCCTGGCGTCCGGGGTGACCCTTGCGAGGGTGACCCACTTCTTCCCCACCCGACGTTGCACGACGACGCGCAGCGAACGGCGGACCGACACGCCCACCGGTTCGGTGTAGATCCCCGCGAAACCGACAGAACGACTGAATCGGTGCACGATCGGGTTGTTGCGCAAGAACGCACGCACGAGAATCATCGAAGAGCTCTTCGGCGCAGCGATCCCATTTGCGGGAGCGGCGTTGACGCGTGCGTAGTACCGCGTTGTCTGATTGAGGATCTGGGGTGGGAAGCTCACCGGCAGGGTGTTGGTCACCGTCCGGTGGGAGACCACCTTGTCTCCACTCGGCGTTCGCGCAATCAGATCGACCGTGGCGACGTTGCCTCCCGACGGGAGCGGCGTCTGTCCGGCGTCGTTTGTGATCGTCGCTTCGAACGTGAACATCGACGATGGAGCCATGTAGCCCAGCCCGCCGCTCGCGACCGGCCGTGAAATCGCCCTGGTCTGGGTCGGATCGATGGCCAGCGAAATCGTGGCGCCACTCGCGTTTGCGACAAGTGAGAGTGCTGCCAGTGAAACGGCCGCGATGGTCCATTTGCGCACGGTGCTCATACCCATCTCCCAGGTTTTTGCATGTTCGGGAGCGAAGCTTACGTGTGCGCAATGCGCGACGGGAGGGGGCTCGCACATTTCACAAAGCCCCGGCCGGACATGCCCGGAGGGTGGACCTAGGCGCGTGGAGGCGACAGTCGGACGGCGTCGATCAAATTCCCCGATTCGTCCAGCACACGCACGCCGATCTTGCTGGGCGTGGCCGTCACCGTCAGAAATTCATGGATGGACTTGCACACCTTCAGCCCGACTGCCGGCCGAATACACGGGTACAGCGACGCGCCGCCGCCACCGGTGGTGATGTACGTGATGTTCTTGTACTGGATGCGCTCGTAGTTGTGGTTGTGCCCCTGAAGTACGAGCTTGACTCCGTATTTCAGAAAGAGCGGCTCCCACAGTTTGCGCTGTGCGTCGGCGGGCGCGTGCAATCCCGCCGTGCGTTGGGGGTGGTGGTAGAGCACGATGATCGGTCGCGTCTTTCCGGCCTCGCTCTGCAACACCGTCTTGAGCCATGAGAGCTGCGTCTGGTTGGACCACTGGTTGGAGTCCAAGAAGATCAGACGAACCACCCCGCTCGGCGTCAGCGAATACCAATGCTTGCCGGAATTCAGCGCGGTCGCCGTGCCGTCGCCGCCGCCCTCGTCGTGGTTTCCCCACGCCGCACGCCAGGGTAGGCCGGTGTTGATCAGGCAGCGCATCGGCGTCGACCAGTTGGCGGCGCTTGCCTTTCCGATGTCGTAGAAGTTGTCGCCGACCGTGGCGATGAACGAGACCGGCGCAGTCAGTCGGTCGGCGCACATGCGCTTGGCGATGCGGGCCTGTGCTGCGGTTCCGGCACCCCAGTCACCGACAACGGAAAAGCGAACTGCGTTTGCCGGGGCGGCGGCGCTCAACACAACTGCGGCACCGACGACGCCGATCACTCGGCGGCGCGCCCTCATCTGGTGGACTGTTCCATCTCTGCGCGAAGTGCGGCGGCCCTCTCACGCAGGCGCGCGCGTGCCGCTTCCAGGTCGGCCACCGACGCCTGAAGTGCAGCCAGGTCCTGTGGCGTCGCGGCTGCGCGGGCGGGCGGGGCTTCGGTCGGGGCGGCGTGGACGGCGGCCGGTGCGGGCTCCTGCTCGGGCGTCACAACCGTCTCCGCCTGCGTCTCTTGCCACGCAGTGCTGACACCCTCGGCGTTGGCATCCTCATTAAGGAGGTGCTTGCGGTAGAGCGCAGCTCCTGCGCCCACTCCGGCACCGGCGGCGGTTGCCACCAAGAATCGACCAACGGCCCTCACCACAACCATCACGGCTAGCCTCCCTGATTGACCGCGATTGTAGCCGGTGACGCACTCTTGGCACAGGTGCGGCGCGATTTCGGCACAGTGCGTGCGTGCGGCGAGACAATTGGCTGGTATATTGTCCTGCCCGCTCAGGCGGGAAAACCGGCGCTTGGGCACTCGGCTTCAGGCCCGGACAGGGTTTTCGCGAACATTTGGAGGCAGGGATCAACCCGTACGAGATCATGCTCATCCTCAACCCCGAGGCTGGCGGCGAGCGTCACGACGAAATCGTCGAGCGCGTCCGTTCCCTCGTGGTGGGATCCGACGGCGCGGTCGCGCATGTCGACGACTGGGGGGAGCGCAAGATCTCCTTCCCCATGGAGGGCAAGCAGAACGGCCGCTACATCCTGGTCACCTGTGACGCAAAGCCCGAGGCGCTTGACGAGATCAACCGTGTCCTTTCGATCAACAAGGACGTCGTGTTGCGCTCCCAAACCATCAAGCTCTCCCGTGCCATGGCTGAGTTGCAAAGGGAGAAGGGCGCAACCGTGCCGGCCGATGACCGGCCCGACGGTGAGCCGTTCCCGCGGGCCCCGCGTCCGCAGCGCCGCCGGTCCCGTTAACACGAGCCGAGGAGCGACACCATGGCAGCAGATTTGAATCGCGTCACCCTGGTTGGACGTCTGACCCGCGATCCCGAGCTCCGGCACACGTCCGGTGGCGACGGTGTCTGCTCGATGCGTCTTGCCGTCTCCAGTCGCGCCCGCGACGAGAACGGCCAGTGGGGCGACAAGTCGAACTACTTCGACGTCACCGTGTTCGGCCGTCAGGCCGAAAACGCCGCCAACTACCTTGGCAAGGGACGTCGCATCGGCGTTGACGGCCGCCTGTCGTGGCGTGAGTGGACCGCCCAGGACGGCGCCAAGCGACAGACCGTCGAGGTCATCGCCAACGACATCTTCTTCCTCGACTCCCGCGGTGAGGGGGGAGGGGACTCCGGTGGAGCGTCGCAGGGCTGGTCAGCTCCTGCCGGCACCGACCTGCCGGTCAACACCTCTGACATGTCGTCGCCCGTCAGCGACGACGACATCCCCTTCTAAGAAACGCTCGAGGAGAAACGGTGCAAGCAATCCTTGCTCAAGACGTGGACGGACTCGGAAAGGCCGGGAACGTCGTCAACGTCAGCCGCGGCTACCTTCGCAACTACCTGATGCCGCGCAAGCTGGCAGAACTTGCCACGGCTGCGAAGATCGAAGAGGCCACGCGCCGCATGGAGGCCGAGGCCGCAGCCAAGGCCAAGCGTGTCGCCGAGGCCAACAACATCGCGGAGCTGCTCAACCGCACCATCCTCACCCTGAAGGCCAAGGCCGGCGGCGACGGACGACTGTTCGGTTCGATCACCCCGCAGGACATCGCCGACGCCATCAAGGAAGCACGTCAGGTCGAGATCGATCGCCACGACATCACGATCGACCCTCCGATTCGCCAGACGGGTACCTACACCATTCCGGTGCAGGTCGTTTCTGGTGTGATGGCCGAGGTCAAGACGATCGTTAGTCCCCTCGTCGACGAATCCTGAGCACTGACAGCAGCGCCGTTCGGCGCTCAAGCCCCCCAGGGGCACACCGCGTTCCTCCCCCGCAGAACGTCGAGGCTGAGCAGTACCTTCTTGCCTCATTGATGGATGTGTCAGGCAATCTCGCCGATTGCCTGGCCATCGTCGATTTCGACGACTTTTATCGCGAAGGCAACCGCCTGATCTTCGAGGCGATGCTCGACCTGTTTCACACCGGCGAGCCGATCGAGCCGATCACGGTCATCGAGCAGCTCACCAAGTCGGGCACCCTGGACGCCGCCGGCGGCAAGGAAGCGGTGCTCGACATCGTCGCCACGCCGTACATCGCCGCCAGTTTCCGCACCTACGCGGAGCTGGTGCACGACACCGCGATGCAGCGACGCCTGCTGCAGGTCGGCCAGTCGATCGAGGCCATCATCGCCGGCCGCGAGGGCGAGACCACCGACATGCTCAAGCAGGCCGAGGACCTGGTCTACAGCCTGTCGCAAAAGACGACGCGCGGCGACTTCGAGGCTGCGCAGACGCTCGTGCACGCCAACGTGGAGCGCCTCATCAAAGCGTCGGAGGCCGGCGAGGAGATCACCGGCCTCGCCACCGGCTTCGACGACCTGGACAGTCGCACCGGCGGGTTCCGTCCGGCCAACTTGATCGTGCTTGCCGCACGCCCCTCCATGGGAAAGACGGCACTGGCACTCGGCATGGCGTTGAACGCGGCGCTCGACGGCAAGACCGTCGCCATCTTCAGCTTGGAAATGTCGAAGGACGAGATCATCGGCCGCATGCTGTCGTCGGCCGCCATGGTCGATGGCCAGCGCCTGCGCACCGGCCGCCTGTCGCAGGACGATTGGCCGCGCATCGGCAACGCCGCGGACAAACTCGCCCAGTGCAAGATCTTCATCGACGACTCCGAAGGCGTGACCGTCGCCGAGATGCGCACCAAGTCCCGGCGACTGAAGAGCCGCGCCGGCCTGGATCTGGTGGTCATCGACTACATCCAGCTGATGGAGGGCATGCCGGGTCGAAAGCGCGACGAGAACCGCGTGCAGGAACTGTCGGCAATCTCCCGGTCGCTGAAGCTCATGGCCCGCGACCTCGAAGTGCCGCTTGTCATCTTGTCCCAGCTCAACCGCTCGCCGGATCAGCGGCCCGACAAACACCCGATGCTCTCGGACCTGCGTGAATCCGGGGCCATCGAGCAGGACGCCGACATGGTGCTCATGCTCTACCGCGACGAGTACTACAACAAGGACACCGAGGAAAAAGGCATCACGGACCTGGACATCGCCAAGCACCGCAACGGCCCCACGGGCCGCGTGAAGTTGGCGTTCCTCGACCGCTACGCCAAGTTCGACAACCTCGCACCCGACCGCGACTAAGGAAAGACACAGACCGATGTCAACAGCAACGGTGATCGTCGGCGCCCAATGGGGCGACGAAGGCAAGGGCAAAGTCGTCGACCGGCTGGCCGAGCGCAGCGATGTGGTTGTTCGCTACCAGGGCGGCAACAACGCCGGCCACACCATCGTCCGCGACGGTGAGACCTTCAAGCTGCACATCATTCCGTCGGGGATCTTGTACCCGGGCAAGCTGTGCGTCATCGGCAACGGCACCGTTGTGGATCCCGGCGTGCTGTGCGAGGAGATCGACGCCTTGGAGGCACGCGGCATCTCCGTCGACGGGCTGCGCTTGTCCGGTGGCGCGCATCTGATCATGCCGTACCACGTGTTGATCGATCAGGCGTCGGAGATCCGTCTGGGCCGCTTCTCGATCGGCACCACCCGCCGCGGTATCGGCCCGTGCTACCAGGACAAGGCCGCCCGCGTCGGCATTCGCGCCCAGGACCTGCTCGACGAAAGCATCCTGCGCCGCAAGCTCCAGATCGTCATCGCCGGCAAGAACGAACTGCTTCGCCGCATGTACGACATGGACGGACTCGACCCGGACAAGGTCGCCGACGACGCGCTTCGTCACGCGGAGCGGTTGGCGCCGTTCATCGCCGACGGGTCGCTGCTTGTCAACCGTGCGATGGACGCCGGCATGAGCGTGATCTTCGAGGGTGCTCAGGGCACCATGCTCGACGTCGACCACGGCACCTACCCGTTCGTCACGTCCAGCAACCCGGTGGCCGGTGCGGCGTGCACCGGTGCCGGAGTGGGACCGACGCGCATCGGCAAGGTGCTCGGCGTCGCCAAGGCGTACGTCACCCGCGTGGGTGAAGGACCGTTCCCCACGGAAGTCACCGATGCCGCCGGCCAGCACATGCTCGAAAAGGGCCACGAGTTCGGCACCACCACGGGTCGTCAACGCCGCTGCGGTTGGATGGACCTGGTCGCGCTGCGCTACGCCGTGCGCGTCAACGGTCTGACCGAGCTCGCGGTCACAAAGCTGGACGTGTTGTCGGGGCTCAAGACGCTGCGCGTCTGCGTCGCCTACCGCACCCGCGACGGCGAGGAGCTGACCGAGCTTCCCGACAACCAGACGGTGTTCCACAACTGCGTGCCGGTGTACACGGATGTCGACGGCTGGGATGAGGACATCACCGAATGCCGCGACCATGACGACCTCCCCGTCCGCGCGCAGGCGTACATCGACATGATCGCCGACGCCATTCAGATCCCGGTTGCGCTGATCGGCACCGGTCAGGGCCGCCACCAGATCATCGATCTGGCGTTGTGATCGCTCGCGTCACGCGCCGCCACATCGGCGGCGGTGTGACGCACCGCTACAGGCTGTGCGGACCGTCGTCGGGTGAGATGGCGGCAGGCCGCTGCGCGGCATGCGGATCGGTGGCCGTGAGCCTGACCCCCGGGTAGCGGATCTGGACATCCAGACCACCGCCGTGTGCCTCGTGCAAGGCGATGGTGCCGTTGTCGGCCTCCACCAGCCGCCGCACGATGGCAAGGCCAAGACCGGTGCCGTCGGCCGGGTTGCGTTCCGATCGCCAGAACCGGTCGAAGGCACGGTTGCGTTCCTGCTCGTTCATGCCGCGGCCCGTGTCGACCACGTGGATCTCGACCCCGATCTTGCCGTGGCGCGCCGCGCGGACTGAGACCGATCCCTGCGGGGTGGCCTCCAACGCGTTTTCGATCAGATTGTCAATCACCTGCTCCAGGCGGCCGGGCACGGCGGCGATCGTCAGCCGCGGGGCACCGTCGACCTCCACGACCATCTCGCCTTTGACGGCGACGCCCTGCTCGTCGCCGAGTGCGGTCCACAGTTGCACCCGTTCGGCCACGAGTTCTTCCACGTCGATCAGTTGCACCTTGTCGTTGGAGGTTGGGCGCGACAAGACGAGCAGGCCGTCGACCATGCGGTTCAGACGATCCACTTCGGCGACGGCGGCCTCAAGGTTGGACTGATCGGCGCCACTGGCGCCGGCCTCGAGATTCTCGAGTCGAAGGCGCATCGCCGCCAGTGGTGTGCGCAGTTGGTGGGAGGCGTCGGCCACGAACGCCTCGCGCTCGCGAACCAGATCTTCCAGGCGACCCACCATCTGGTTGAAGCGGGTGGCGAGCGACTTGACCTCGACCGGGCCGGCGACCGGAGCACGAACCGACAAGTCGCCCTCGCCGGCAGCCACCGATGCCCGTTCCAGTCGCGCGAGCGGGCCGGCGATGGACCGGGCGAATCGCAACCCGACGAGCGTGGCAACGGCCAGGACGAAGGCCGAGAGCGCGGCAAGCAGGATCCACACGCGACGCACGCGTGCGTCGACGAATTTGGTGGGGAAGGTGATCCGGGTGGCGCCAAGCACGCGGCCGTTCGACCAAACGGGGACCGCGACGTACAGCAGGTCGGTGCCGAGATCGTTCGAATGGCGGGTTCCGATGGCGTTGTGCCCCTGGAACGCCTGCAAGATCTCCTCGCGTCCCACCGTTGCGAAGTTGTTGTCGATGTCCGACGTGGTGCCCGAGCTGCTCAGGTTGCCGTTGTCGAAGATGGCCGGACCCGTCGCCGGGCCGTCCTTGCGGACGACGACGATGCGCTCATCGGCGGGAATCTTGCCGGCGCGAACCAGATTGACGAGCGGCGGGATGCTTGTGGCCTTCGGATCGGCGCGCAGCGTGTCGGCGGCCGTCGTGGCGAGGGTGATCGCGTCACGTTCGATGTCGGCGATCAGCGCTCGTCGCTCACTCCGCTTGAACGTGATGGCAAGGGGAATCGCGAGCACGCACAAGACGAGCGTCGCGAGCGTCAGATAGCTCGCGAGCAGCCGTCGACTCACTCGGCGTCACTCCGAAGGCGAAAGCCGATGCCGCGGACGGTTTCGATCGCGACCGCCGTGCCGAGCTTCTTGCGGAGCGATGCGATGTGGACGTCGATGGTCTTGGTCGACCCGTACCACGTGGTATCCCACACGTCTTGCAGGAGTTGTTTGCGTGACACCACCACACCCGGGTCCGCCGCCAGTGCGGTCAGCAGGTCGAACTCTTTGGTGGTGAGCGGCAGCTCTTGGCCGTTGACCAGTGCACGTCGCCCGCGGATGTCGACCTCAAGGGCGCCGGACTGGATGCCGTCACTGGTGTCCGGTCGATTGGACGTGCGACGTGTGACGGCGCGAATGCGCGCAATCAACTCACGAACGCCAAACGGCTTGACGATGTAGTCGTCGGCTCCGAGTTCGAGGCCGATCACACGGTCCGTTTCCTCGCCACGCGCCGTGACCATGATGATCGGCACGTCGCTTCGTGTGCGGATCTGGCGGCAGATGTCGTAGCCGTCCATGTCCGGCAGGCGCAGGTCCAGAAGGAACAGGTCCGGCAGCGGCGCGGCGAGTGCATCTGCGCCGGTCGCAACCCGTGAGACCTGGTACCCCTCACGCTGAAGGCCTTCCACCAACGGTGCGGCGATCGCGTCTTCGTCCTCAACCACCAGAATGTTCATGCGGGTATCGTGCCGTATCCGGTCAAGCGATGCGGTGGACTTTGCCGTTTCCTTGCGATCTTCACGCATTCACCTTGCCCGTGGGCTTCAGTGGTGACCGTAGAATTGCCGATATCAGGAGCGACCCATCTCGCTCCGAATGCCCAAGGTGGTCTCGCATGAAGTCATTTCCAAGAGTCGGCTGGGTCTGGGTCGGGTTGGTCGCGCTCGTCGTCGGCAGCGTGGCGATGGCGTCGAGTGCCATCAAGGGTGGCTCCGCCCCGGAACTCGGCAAGCTCAATGAGAGCGTCCATTCGCTCGCATCGACCACATCGACGCACCGCGACGACGCCGCTCGGGCCAAGGCGGCAGCGCTTGCCAAACGCAAGAAGGCGCAAGCACGTGCTCGGTTGCGCGCCAAGCAGCGTGCCGCAGCAGCCCGGGCGCGGACGTCGAACGGCTCGACGTCGCGCTCATCCGGCTCGTCCGGCAGCAGCGGTTCATCAGGCGGCACGTCGTCGGGCGGCGGCACCACCACCATCCGAACGTCCGGAGGCGGGACCACCACCAGTGGCGGCAGGTCCGGCGGCTCCACCGATGATCATGGCGGTCACGGTGGTTCCTCTGGCGGTTCCGAGGACGACAGCGGCCACCACTCCGACGACGACTGACCCGTCGTGATATGACGTGCGGCTCGAAGGGCGCCCCTCGGGGCGCCCTTCGCATTTGGGCCTCGGCATCGGCGTCGCGCTGTGTCACTCACGTCCTTGGGACTTCTTGGCAAACCCCTTAATCGCGCCTGTCCCGCGTCTTGCCGACACCGCTCTACCTTGAATTCAGGCAACAACCGATTCGAGGAACAGCATGTCCCGCATTCACGCATTTCTCATCGCGCTACTCGTCACAGGAGCTGTGGCGGTCGGTGCGGCAACGGCGTTCACCGTCGCAAGCGAGCCGGCAAAGCCCGGCACGGCACTCAACTCGGCAGTACTCCAGCAGCGCGCAAACGCGATCAACGCCGCTGAACGGAAGCTCGCCAAGGATCTGAAGCACACACCGAAGCCCGATCGCACGCCCATCACCAAGGTCATCACCGTCAGCTCCGGTGGGACCAGCAGCGGTGGCGGCTCGGTCGACGATTCCGGCCATCACTCGAGCAGCCCGTCAACGTCGGCTCCGACGGTGACCCGCCATCACGATGACGATGACGACCACGGCGATGACCATGGTGGCGACGACCACGGTGACGATCACGGAAGCGACGACTGATGAAGGGCTCCGACATCCGCGGGTACGTGCTCGCGCTGTCGCTGCTTGGCTTCTCAGGAGCATGGGCGGCGGCTGCACACGATGCGACACCGACCGCAACGACCGATCCGACAGCCGACGCGCTGCTTCGTAAACAGGCGGCCATGTTGACCGCCCGCGAAAAGCAGCTCGCAGTCCAGACCCGCAAAGTTCGCAAGATCATCGCCGCGCGGCGTGCCCTTGCCAAGAAGCCGCGTCCCATCCGGTATGTCCGGGTGTACGTCGGTGGCGGTGGCGGCAGCTCAAGCGGCGGGTACAGCGGCGGCGGAGGCGGCTCCAGCTCCGGCGGTGGCGGCGGTGGCGGCGGATACACGCCGGCACCGGTGACCATCACTCCCGTGGCATCAAGCGGGTCCTCATGATCATCACCTCACGATTTCGGGCGATGGGCACAACCATCGAACTCATCCTCGACGCCGACAACGATCCCGTGGCGCACACCGCGCTGATGCGGGGACGTACCGCGATCTTGGAGATCGAGGCTGCACTGTCGCGATTTGATCAGGCATCCGAGCTCTCTCGCCTGAATCGTGAGGGGTTCATCGCACCGGCGAGCGACGTGTTGTTCGATGCGTTGTCGCTCGCCCTCGAGGCACGTGCCGACACCGGTGGGCGATTTGATCCGAGTGTCGGTGAGGCAGTGATTGCGGCCGGGTACGACCGGTCGTTCGACGAGCTCCCTGCCATGGTGCAGGGGCGCGCGGCGTGTCCTTCAGCCCAGGAGACGCCGGCTTTCCTGGACGAGTCGGATCATTCGATCCGGCTCGCTCCGGGAGTGCGCATCGATCTTGGCGGTATCGCCAAGGGCCTCGCCGCGGAATTTGTGGCGGAGCAACTGTCGGCGGTCGGACCTTGCCTGGTGAGCGCCGGTGGCGACATCGCTGTTCGCGGCGTGCCGGCCGGCGGCGACTGGCCGGTGTCGATCACCACGGCCGATCGCGAGTGGGTTGTCGGCCTGACCGGTGGCGGCCTTGCGACGTCCGGCCGTGATCGACGCAAATGGACGACAACGACCGGTGTCGCCCACCATGTGGTGGACCCGCGCACCGGCGCGCCCGCGACAACGGATGTGATCCGCATCAGCGTGTTCGCACCCACCGCAGTGGACGCGGAAACATTGGCAACCGCCTTGATGATCGTCGGCTCAGACGCCGCGATCGCCGAGGCGTCCGAACGTGGATACGAGGCGATCGTCGTGACCGAAGACGGTCGCACGCTCGCGACAGGAGGTCTCTCATGAATCAGGTGCCCGTCGTTTGGGTCACAACACGCGCCGCAGGCATCCTCGCCTTCGTGCTGCTCACGATGTCGATGGTGGGTGGGCTGGTATTGAAGACCCGGCCGTTTGGCCGCCGCGTGCGTGGCGTGTCGGCCATGGAGTTCCATCGGTCGCTGACCGTTGCCAGTCTGGCGGCGCTCGCCGTTCACGGGGTGATGCTCGTGATGGACAAGACGATCGACATCACTTGGAGCGACTTGCTCGTGCCCGGCGCGTTGCCGTTCAAGCCGGTGTGGACGGGTCTTGGCGTCGTCGCCGGCGAGCTGATGCTCATCCTCGTCGTGTCCTACCGGTTCCGGCGCAAGTTGACCATGCCGGTGTGGCGCCGTCTGCACTACGCCTCGTACATGGCCTTCGTCTTCGCCACACTGCACGGCATCTTTGCCGGAAGCAGCACCAAGACCACGTGGATGCAGGCGATCTACATCGGTGCCATCGCCATGGTGCTCGGAGCGACCGTGTTTCGCATTCTCAGCCCGGCACCGTCCAAGCCTGCAGCGCCACCGGTGGGCGCTCGGCGCCCGTCGCCCACGCCGGTGGCGACGG
>Ga0209023_10006214_pt1 | contig 12686 bp, 10 predicted proteins | sample LakOneMetagenome_FD_187468 | JGI IMG/M metagenome (GOLD analysis project Ga0209023, IMG submission 187468) | Freshwater and sediment microbial communities from Lake Erie, Canada (SPAdes) (version 2) | ecosystem: Environmental > Aquatic > Freshwater > Lentic | place: Lake Erie, Canada... | reverse complement strand
GGTGGCAGAGGGTGTGCTGTTCACCCGCGATCTGGTGAACGAGCCTGCAAACGTGCTGACCACCAGCGATTTTGCGGCGCGGCTGGCGGCGATGCAGGAACTCGGGCTTGATGTCGAGATCCTTGAGGAGCCGGAGCTGGAGAAGCTTGGCATGCGCGCGCTGCTGGGTGTGGGGCAAGGCTCGGAAAGCCCGTCGAAGGTTGTGGTCATGCAATGGCATGGCGGCAAGAAGGACGAGAAGCCCTTTGCGTTCGTCGGCAAGGGCGTGGTGTTCGATACCGGCGGTATCTCGATCAAGCCTGCGGACGGGATGCAGGAAATGACCATGGACATGGGCGGTGCCGGTGTCGTGGCGGGCGTGATGCGGACACTGGCGCTGCGCAAGGCCAAGGCCAATGTCGTGGGGCTGGTGGGACTGGTCGAGAACATGCCGGACGGTAAGGCGCAGCGGCCGGGCGATGTGGTGCGTTCGATGAAGGGCGACACGATCGAGGTGATCAACACCGACGCGGAAGGGCGGCTGGTGCTGGCCGATGTGCTTTGGTACGCGCAGGAACGGTTCAAGCCGACAGGGATGATCAATCTGGCGACGCTGACCGGTGCGATCATTGTGGCGTTGGGTTTTGAAAATGCGGGCGTGTTCTCCAATGACGACAAGCTGTGCGCGGCGCTGCTGAAAGCGGCAGGGTCCGAGGGCGAGGGGGCTTGGCGGATGCCGCTGTCGCCCGCCTATGACGCGATCCTGAAAAGCCACATCGCCGATATGCGCAATTCCTGCGGACGGCCCGCCGGGTCGATCACCGCGGCGCAATTCCTAAAGCGGTTCGTCAAGGACGAAACGCCCTGGTGCCATATCGACATCGCGGGCGTGGCCCTGCCTGCGACCGAACAGGCTTTGGTCGGGCCGAAATGCGCGTCGGGCTGGGGCGTGATGGCGCTGAACCGGCTGGTGAGGGACATGCTGGAAGGCTGATGGGCGCGGTCTATTTCTATCATCTGACGCGGTCCGATGCCGAACAGGCGCTGTCGATGCTGATCGAAAGGTCGCTGGCGGCGGGTTGGCGGGTGGCGGTGCGGCTGCAAGACCGGGCGCGGGCCGAGTGGCTGGATCAGAAGTTGTGGCTTGGGTCGGAGGAAAGTTTCCTGCCGCATGGGCTGGCCGGTGGCGCACATGATGGGTTGCAGCCGGTGTTGCTGACCATCGGAGCGGTGCCGGACGGGGTGCAATGCCTGATGGCGCTGGACGGGGCCGAGGTGACGGCGGCGGAAGTAGCGGCGCTGGAACGGGTCTGCGTGATCTTCGATGGCAATGATGACGGGGCCGTAGCGGCGGCGCGGGTGCAGTGGAAGGCTTTGACCGGGGCGGGGTTGGCGGCCCTGTACTGGAGCGAGGAAAGCGGGCGCTGGCAGAAGAAGGCCGAGAGCGGCGGCGCGTGATTTTGCCTGCGGCAAGAGCGGGAGGATTTCGCGTTCGGCAGGTCTAAAGAGCCGGGGGACTTCACGTCCCCCGAGACCCCCTGTGGGATATTTTCGAGCAGAAAATGTCTGCTCAGCGTTTGAGGCTGAGGGTGTTGCCGGAGAAGGTCAACTGGTAGCGGCGCAGGTAGCTCATGCCGAGGAGGGACTGGTCGGTCTCGCCGGCGTTGACGCTGGCGCTGAGGTCGAGATCTTCGTAGGGGCCGAGGACCAGCGAGGTGAGCCGGACTGGGGCGATGCCGACGGTGCCGTTGGCGGTTGAGGCCTGATCGGTGAAGCTGAGATTGGCGGGGTCAAAGCCGACCTTGCGGGCGTCGGCGGGGCTGAGGACGATGTTGGAGGCGCCGGTGTCGATCAGGAAGGTCACCGGCTGGCCGTTGACCATCGTATCGACGTAGAAATGACCATCGCTGGCGGCGCGGAGTTCGACGGCGCCGTTACGCTCGATTGCGGCGCGCGGCAGCAGGCTGCGCTTGAGTTCGGGCCACATGCCATAGGCGGCGATGAAGCCAGCGAAGATCAGGAACCAGATGGAGGCTTGCTGAAGTTTGCGGAAGAGTGCCTTGCCGCTGCCCATGAACACCTGAAGCACCACCGGAACCAGCAAGATCAGCAGGAAGATCAGGCGACCTTTGTCTTCGGGCATCACAGAAGTCCGGTGCCCTTGATGCCGTCGAGGACGAACTGGACGGAGAGGGCGGCGAGCAGCATCCCGAGGAGGCGCGTCACCACGACAATGCCGGTGCGGCCAAGGAGCCGTTCGATGAAGCCAGCCATCAGGAAGAAAAGATAGGCGCTGGCGACGACGAGGACCATCACCAGATGGATTGCCAGCGTGTGGGCGAGGCCGGTGGCGGGCGTGTTGTTCACCAGAAGGATCATCGTGGTAAAGGCACCCGGCCCGGCGATGAGCGGTGTGGCCAGCGGAAAGACTGACGGGTCGTGGTTGGGGTCGGGCTGCTGGCCCTCGCGGCGCTGGGTGCGGCGTTCGAAGAGCATGTCGAGGGCGGTGACGAAGAGGAGAAGCCCGCCCGAAATCTTGAAGGCGGGCATGGTGATGCCGATGACGGCGAGGATCTTGTTGCCGAGGAGGCCAAAGAGGGTCAGGAGCCCGATGGCGATCAGGCAGGCACGGAGCGCGATGCGGCGGCGGTGGTCTTCGTCCATGCCGCGGGTCAGCGCCACGAACAGCGGCGCCAGCGCGATCGGGTCGATGATCACGAAGAGCGTGACGAAGGCGGTGACGTAAAAGGCAAGTTCCATGCGCGGCGCGGTTCCCTGAGCGTGGGGGAATTGGTCGCTGGTTGGGGGTGGTTATGCAAGGAGTTTTTGCGGCATGGGGGCGTGTGTCGCTGGGGTATGGGTTGGTAAGCGGTTGAAAGAGTTGGGGTTCGGGGGATTTTGCGAAGGCGTTGGCAAGGGAATGATTGAGGGGAAGCCGAGGAGGCCTGTGTCCGGCTGGCAGCCTGATCGCCGGGCTGGCGATGGGGCGCTTGCGTGATTGCTGAACGCTGGTTCGGTTTGCTGCGGCGTGCGGTTTCTTCCTTCAGGTCCTTGAGCCGCGACGCCTGTCGCGTGGGATGGGTAAGGTGACATCACTGCTGAAGGGAAGGTCAGGGTCGCGGGCGATGCAGCTGACCGCCCTGATTTGGGTGCGGCTTGATCAGTTTCACCGGGTTTGTTTTCCAGATTGCCGAGACGTGCTAGGGTCGGCCGATATTGGACCGAGTGGCGTGACATTTCCTGTCCCTGTTGCCACGGGGTGCCGTGACTTCTGGAGGACAGAAATGCTCCCACAACAGACGGGCAGCCTGATGACGAGTGCTGGTGGTTTCGAGACATGGATGCAGTATGTCGACGGATTCAAGTTGCGGCATTTCTGCGGTTTCGAACTGTTGAACGACGCTCGCGGAGAAGCATGCCTCAGGGACTACCACCGCAAGGTGGTCGAAGCGGCGGTGGCGAATGGCTTTGGCGTGATCAATGAGGGTCTGCACTACCGGGCCAGTCGGGATTGGGGTGCCTTGACCGGCTTTTCGCGGGAAGGGCTGGAAGAGATCAATATCCGCGGGATCGAGTTTTACCGCGATTTTGCCAAGGAATATGCGACGGCAGAAACGCCGATGACGGTATCGGGGGCGATCGGGCCGAAGGGCGATGCCTATAATGTCGGGCGGGTGCCGGATGCTGCCGAGGCCGAGGACTATCATTCCGAGCAGATCCTGACCATGCGCAAGGCTGGAGTGGATCAGGTGACGGCCATGACCTTTTCGGGGGTCGAAGAAGCCATTGGCTTTTGCCGTGCGGCCAAGGCGGCGGGGGTTCCGGTCGTCGTGTCGTTCTTTGTGGTGCGGGGCGGGCGGCTCAAGGGCGGAGAGAGCCTTGACGAGGCGATAGCCCGCGTTGATGCGGCGACCGGCAATGCGCCGGCTTATTTCATGATCAACTGCACTCATCCGACGGAGTTCGAGCCGAGCCTGACGGAGGGCGACTGGACGAACCGGCTGGGTGGGTTCATGCCCAATGCGGTGGCGGCCGAGACGCTGGACCTGTGCAAGCTGGGTCATCTGGAAGACGGCGATCCCGAGGAGTTGGGCGACCAGATGGCCGGGCTGGCGCGTCGCTTTGGCCATGTCAACGTCTGGGGCGGGTGCTGCGGCACCGACGGGCGCCATATCGGTCAGATCACCCGGAAGGTTGCGGCGGTGCGGGCCGGGGCGTGAGGCTGGAGCGCCCGCACTGATTTTCCTCTGGACTGGTGGGCTGGTATGTGTGCCCTGCCGTATGCAGGAATTCAGAGGCGGTTTTTGCGGTGAAGATTCTGGTCCTTGGTGGTTATGGGGTGTTTGGCGCGCGGTTGGCGCGTCTGCTGGTGGCGGATGGGCATGAGGTGAGCATCGCCGGGCGCGACCTTGATGCGGCGGAACGGCTGGCGGCGTACCTTGGGTGCCGGGCATGCCGGATGGATCGGGGCGGCGATCTGGGTCATCTGTCCTTGCATGAGGTCGTGGTGGATGCGGCGGGGCCGTTTCATGCCTATGGCGACGCCCCCTATCGCCTGCCACGCGCGGCGATTGCGGCCGGGGTGCATTACCTTGATCTCTGTGACAATGCCGAGTTCTGTGCGGGCATCGCGGTTCTGAACGACGAGGCGGTGCGCGCCGGGGTTTGTGTACTGTCGGGCCTGTCATCGGTCCCGGCCCTGTCGTCGGCGGCGGTCGAGGCTTTGGCGGCGGGCGGCAGGGTGCGGGTCATCGACACGGCCATCTTGCCGGGCAACCGGGCGCCGCGCGGCCTTTCGGTGATGCAGTCGATTCTGGTGCAGGCGGGGCGGCCGATGGAAGTCTGGCGGGGTGGGCGCTGGGTGCGGGCGTTTGGCTGGTCCGATCCGGCGCGCTATCTGCTGCCCCACGGGATCGTGCGGCAAGGGTGGCAGATCGAGGTGCCGGACCTGCGGCTGTTTCCGGCGCGGTTCGGGGCCGAGACGGTGCGGTTTCGCGCCGGGCTGGAACTGGGCGTCATGCGGTACGGGCTGGCGGGGTTTGCGATGCTGAGGCGGGTGCTGCCGGTTCCGGTGACGCTGACATTGGTGAGGCTGTTCAAGGCGCTGGCCGATGGCCTTGAGCGGTTCGGGAGCGGGCGGGGCGGCATGTCGGTGATGGTGCAGGTCGGGCAGGAGCGGCGCTGGTGGCGGCTTCTGGCGGAGGATGGCGACGGGCCGTTCATTCCGGCGGTGCCAGCACGGGCGCTTCTGCGGCGACAGGCTCTGCCGGTCGGGGCGGGGCCGGCCTTGTGCGTGGTCAGTCTGGCCGAGGCGGAGGCGGCGATGGGGGACCTGAGGGTGGTGACCGAGCGGGCGGAGGAGACGGTGGTGCCGATCTTTCCGCGCGTGCTTGGCGAGGCTTTCGCGCGCTTGCCGGACGAGATCCAGGCCACGCATGTGACGGCGGATTGCAGCCGCTGGGCGGGGCGGAGCGCGATCGAGCGGGGCACGGGGCTGTGGGAGCGGGGGCTGGCGGCGCTGTTCGGGTTTCCGGCGGCGGCAGGGGACGTGGCGGTGGAGGTGACCAAGAGCGTGACCCCGCGTGGCGAGATATGGGTCCGGCAGTTCGGCGGCAAGACGTTTCGCTCGCATCTGGCGGCGACAGCGGCGGGGATGACGGAGCGGTTCGGGCCGTTCCCCTTTCTGCTCGGGCTGAAGGTCGAGGGCGGGAGGCTTTATTATCCGGTGGTGCGCGGCAGGCTCGGGCCGCTGCCGTTGCCGCGCTGGCTCTTGCCTTTGGCCGAGGCGAGTGAGCGGGTGGAGGACGGGCGGTTCTGTTTCGACGTGGCGATCTTTGCGCCCCTGACGCGGCGGCTGATCGTGCGCTACAGGGGCTGGCTGGTGGCGGCGTGAGGGGGGGGCACTGTGGGGGAATTTGTCAAGACATTGAAAAGATTGGATTCGGCGGATTCTGTTAAGGGGATTTTAGAGGTTGCCGGATGAACTAGTGGTGACCGGAACAAGCGGAGCAGATTTTACACTCGCGCTGCTGCCCAGATAGGCGCGGGGTGACGCGCCCAGGATGCGCTTGAACATTGCCGTGAATGCCGCCGGGTTGTCGTAGCCGAGATCGAGCGCAACGGTCGTGACCGCTTCGCCGCCGACAAGTCGAGGCAATGCAACCAGAATGCAAGCCTGTTGCCGCCAGTCCACAAAGCTGAGGCTGGTTTCGCTTTTGAACAGCCGGGTGAACGAGCGCCTGCTTGTGCCGAGCGCAGTGGCCCAGTCGTCGATTGTGACATGGACGTCAGGTGCAGTGACAAAGCCACGGCAGAGTGCGCCCAATGCGGCATGACGCGGGAATTGCAGCGAGAGCGACAGATAGGGTTGGCGGCGCAACTCATGTTGCAGAAGCAACATCAGCGCCGCTCCCCGATCATCCGTCCGTGCATCTGACCACTGCATGGCCTCTGCTATCAGCGTTCGCATGAAATCAGTTATGCCCAGCACCTGACAGCGCGGCGGCATGTCAGCAACAAGTCGAGGGTCAAAATACAGGCTGTGCATCAAGACCTGGCCAAGGATTTTCACATCATGTGTGGTACCCGCCGGGATCCACATGCCACGCCCTGGCGGCATCACCCATGTTCCGTCTGGCGTTGCCACCTCCACGACACCGGTTCGGGCGCAAAGGAGCTGGTGGCGGCGGTGATCGTGCGGCTCGATGAAGAATCCGTCAGGGTAGTCGTTTTCCAATGGAACGACAGTCTGGCCCCCATCGGTAAAGTATCGCTCGCGGTGGTGAATGGAAGTCATGGCCCAGTCGCGTTGTTTTATGGCCCGACATGAGTAGCGGGCCGATAGCCGCTTTTAGTAAGAACCGGGAAACCTCACAAGCCAGAGTGACAGGTATCATGACGGAAAGCAGAATTGGCCCTAACACGGTCGCGGGTATCACCTTGCCGGTGCTGCTTGCAGCAAGCCTGTGTCATCTTCTGAATGACCTGATGCAGTCGGTGTTCACGGCGACCTATCCGTTGATAAAATCAGACTTCGGGCTGACATTTGCTCAGGTAGGGTTTCTGACGCTGACCTATCAGTTGTCCGCGTCAATCCTGCAGCCGCTGATCGGTCTTTATACCGACCGCAGGCCTATGCCCTATTCGCTGCCGTTTGCGTCGGCCTTCTCGATGGCCGGGATTTTTGCCCTGTCGATTGCGCCTTCCTATGAGATGTTGCTTTTGGGTGGGGCTCTTCTTGGCGTCGGCTCATCGATTTTCCATCCCGAGGCATCGCGGGTGGCGCGCATTGCGGCAGGTAAGTCGCACGGACTTGCGCAGTCGATCTTTCAGGTTGGCGGCAATCTTGGCTCGTCTCTTGGTCCGCTCCTTGTCGTGTTCATCGTCTTGCCGGGGGGACTGAGTGCGATGCGCTGGTTTTGCCTGTCGGCTTTGACGGCGATGATCTTCCTGATTGGCATCAGCCGCTGGTACGCGCAAAACCTGCCGGCGCATGCGCAGGGACAAGGACATGCGCACCACGCTCTGTCGCCTCGGCGGGTTTGGGCGGCGATTCTTGTGCTGACTTTGTTGATGCTGTCGAAAACCTTCTACCTCGCAAGTTTCGACAGTTTCTATCAGTTCTATCTTATGGAGAAGTTCGAGGTGTCGGCAGAGGATGCGCAACTTTGCTTGTTCGGGTTTCTGGCTGCCGTAGCCGCCGGAACCTTGGTCGGCGGACCCGTCGGAGACAGGATTGGCCGAAAGAAAGTGTTGTGGGCGTCCATTCTGGGTGTGTTGCCGTTTACGCTGGCGTTGCCCTACGTCAGCCTCTCCATGACGGTCGTTCTGAGCTTGGTCATCGGGTTCATCATGGCGTCTGCGTTCTCGGCCATCGTCGTCTTTGCGCAATCATTGGTTCCGCATCGGATCGGCATGATTTCCGGAGTATTTTTTGGCTTGTTGTTTGGCTTTGGCGGGATCGGAGCCGCGATTGTCGGGGCGTTGGCTGACTATTCGAGCATTGAGCAGGTCTACAAACTGTGTGCCTTCCTGCCGGCGATGGGGCTGCTGACCTACTTTCTGCCAGAAACTGATGCCGGATCGCGCTCCGGCGGTTAGGGCGGCGTGAGGGGTCCCCCACTGTGGGGGACTTGGTCAAGTCATTGAAAAGATTTGGTGCGTCGAATTTTGTTAGGGACTTTTTAAGAGGTTTCACGCCGCCCCCGCGCCTTGTCCTTGCGCAGCGCGGCTTAAGGGTAGCGGCGCAGGATTGTCTCGATATAGGGGTTCAGGCTTTCGTGGGCGTGGCCGTACCATGAGCCGTGGCCCATGCCGTCGAGCAGGTGGAACTCTGCGCTGGGGACGAGGTTGGCAAGCTCTTCGCCGTCTTGCGGCGGGGCCTGGATATCTTCGGCGAAGGCGATGACGTGGAGCGGCACGCGGACCTGTGGCAGGGCGGCGCGCTGGTCGAAGCGGAGGGAAGTGTCCCACTGGGGGATGAGCGACTCCTCATTCTCGCCCGTGTCGATCCATTCGAGGAGGAGGGCCTTGAGCTTGGGCCACAGCACCCGGTCGCCAAGGGCGCGGGCGGGGTAGAGCATGCTGGCATAGTGGGTGACGCCCATCATGCCATCAAGCCGCCCGCCCTGCTGGCGGAATTCGATCTCGGCGGCCTGATAGTCCCAGCCCCAGCCGGTGCTCCACGCGCCGGTGCCCATGACGACGGCGCATTTCACCAGATCGGGGGCGTCGATGCAGACCTGCTGGACGATGGCCGAGCCGAGCGAGGAGCCGACAAAGGCGACGGGGCCGGGGCAGGTGCCGCGCACCAGTTCGGCCAGATCGGCGGCAAAATCCTCGATCCGCCAGGGCATGTCGGTGCTGGTGGTGGTCAGGCGGATGCCGCGGTTGTCATAGACGGTCGAGCGGAAGGCGGCGTTGAAATGCGGTGTCTGGAAGCGGTGCCAGTCTTGCCCCCGCGTGCCGCCGCCGCCGACCCAGACGATATCCGGGCCGCTGCCGGTCTGTTCGTAATAGAGGCTGGCGGCGGAGGCCGGGAAATGGGGCATGGAGGGGCCTCGCTGGCGGTGGTGTTGAACGGTTGTTCAGCAATGGCAGCGAGGTGGGGTGGGGTTGGCAAGGGGGACAACAGTGAAGCGGACTGCGAAAAAATGCGCCCTGAGTACTGATGCAAGTCCTAGCGTTAGCTATCGACACTTGGACCATCAGCCTCCGGCACCTGTGTGTCAGCCGCGGTCTCGTCCAAGGATATGCCAAGTTGCGTCACGCGCCGAGCATTGATCAGTGACTCTTTCGCGATTTGCTGCAAGGCTTTGGTTGCGCGCTTTGAGATTTCAAGCATTTCAGGCGAAGCGTTTTCTACGCTGTCGAAACTTAGCGCACCGGAAATTATCTGGCGTAACGCTTTACCTTTCTTCTCTTTAAACAGTTTTTTATAGTCACCCACCGAGAGCCCGGATAGTGCATCTAAATCTTCTGGATTCCAACCTTTCCGCAGACCTGCCAGTAAATCGCTAAAATCTCTTTCTTCAGGGACAGACACCGCTTTGGCTTCAAATGCATCTATCACTTCTTGCTCGGTTATGCTCTCACGAAAGGCATATTCGTTAAGGTTAAAGAACCGCCTTGACTCATCACTCCGTTCCTCCATGTAAAACTTGAGCAGGTCAGTAGCGCAATCGAGTTTACCCAAATCCTTGAATAGGCGCACAGTGCCATTTAGATTGGTGGGTGAAATGCGCTTAGCGTTTGCCTTAAAAGCTGAAAGTATCTTTTTGAGAACTTCATCAGTGTTATCGTCGAATGAGTCATGGTAAAATTTCCACGCCTCCTCAAAAGATTTGTCCGCATCCGCTGCATTGAAGTCAGCTTCCAACTCTCCAATTTTGGTTAAAAGCACTGGCGTATCAAAGTAACCATTCTCAACCCCCTGCATTAAGCTCAGGTCGAGTTCGTTCGTGTTGGAGTATCCGTAAGACGAAAGTAATGCCCTCCAAGATGCGCTCTTGGCGTCTTGCGCTGCTTCGTTGATCCTGTATCCGTTGTACGTTTTGAGGAATGCTAGGGGCGGACCCTCGTCTGGTTCGTGATGGCTCCAAGAAAAAAGGGCCGTAGATCGTTCCATCTCTCCAAGAACTCTGGCGTCGCAGCCACCTGCGATTGTCTTAAGTGTATCCAGATTTCTTTGAATCTTCTTCATCACGCGTATGTTTCGTATGCCAAGGTCGGAGCACAGTTCTGCTGTGCGTCCGGAAATCGGTGAGTTTCCACTGCTTGCAATGGAAACAGCTTCTTCGCTTGTCGGATTAAAACGTAGAGATGCGTCAGAGACCTTCTCAAGATAGCGATTGAATGTATCCTGATCAGTTTTTTCCATTTTTTCTTCGTTCAATAGTAAAACGACACTACACTCGCGACGCTCTTTGAGCATAGATGTTAGGCCAAGTACGTCAGCTAGATCTAAGCCTTTTCCACGCCGCTCCAGATCATCAAAACAGATAAGTGTCTTCCGAACTGACAAAAAAGCCAGGGCGGCGACAATGCCGGAGGGTGCAAAAGATTTTAATAATGGAATACCTTCAATGAAGCGGAACCACTGTCGTCCCTTTCTTACTGACTCATTTAGTAAATCTTCAAGTGTTGCTTCATTCGCGAGAAGGGTCTTCTGACTGGTTTTTACAGTATTCTCGAATATTGCTGTCTTCAGTGCTTCGAGCGAATTGACTCCGAACAGAGATACATAAGCGTATGACTCCAATCCAACTTTGTTCTTGCTTAATTTTTCGAGTAAGACAGTGTCCCAGTTATAGGTTTTTCCTACTCCCCACGGGCCTCGCAGACAGAGCACACTAGGCTTTGCTGACTCGATGAATCCGACAATCTGCTCAATGACAAGTTTCAGAGACATCTTTCCTCCTGATGTGCAAAGAATATTAGTTATTCGCTATTTCTTGAACGAATCTGGCTATGGCAATTGGAGAATTAGCACGTGCCCTAGCTGTTTGTGGGTGTTGGTGGAATTAGTCTTGCGGCAATTGTATGTCTTTCACCCCTCAGCCCCCTCCAGCTTCTCGGCGGCCTTCATCCATAGCTCCTCGGCTCTGTCCAGACCTTCCATGACCTCGGCATATTTCTTTTGCCAGACGACGGCCTCGTCGGGGCGGTCGTAGAGGTCGGGGTCGGCGAGTTTGCGGGCGAGTTTGTCGCGCATGTCGTTGAGTTTGGTCAGGCGCTCCTCGCATTTGCGGACCTCCGCCTTCATCGCAAGGATGGCGTCGCGCGAGGGGCGGGGGGCTTTTTCCTTGGGTTTTTCGGTGGCTTTTGACGGCTCGTCGCCTTGCAGGAGTTCCTTGCGGTAAGTCTCGAGGTCGGACGCATAGGGGGCGACGGCGCCGCCTTTGACCAGCCACAGGCGGTCGGCGACGAGGCCAAGCAGGTGCATGTCGTGGCTGACGAGGATGACGGCGCCGGAATATTCGGTCAGCGCCTCGACCAGAGCCTCGCGGCTTTCGATGTCGAGGTGGTTGGTCGGTTCGTCGAGGATCAGGAGGTGCGGCGCGTCGATGGTGGCGAGGAGGAGCGAGAGGCGGGCCTTCTGGCCGCCCGAGAGGCGTCCGACGACGGTTTCGGCCTGATCTGCGCCAAGACCGAAGCCTGCGAGGCGGGCGCGGAGCTTGGCCTGACCCTCGCCGGGGCGCTGGCGCATGATGTGCTGGAGCGGCGTTTCGCCGAGGTGAAGCTCGTCTACTTGATGCTGGGCGAAGTAGCCGATGCGCAGTTTCGAGGAGCGGACGAGCTTGCCTTCGGCGGCGGGGAGTTTGCCGGCGAGGAGCTTGGAGAGGGTCGACTTGCCCTCGCCGTTGCGGCCGAGAAGCGCGATGCGGTCGTCTTGGTCGATGCGGAGGTTGAGGCGTTTGAGGACTGGCGGGCCACCGTAGCCGACGGATGCGCCGTCCATCGTGATGATCGGCGGCGAGAGTTGTTCGGGTTCGGGGAAGGTGAAGACGACCTTCTTCGCCTCTTCGGGGGCGAGGATCGGTGTCATCTTTTCAAGCATCTTGACGCGGCTTTGTGCCTGCACGGCTTTCGATGCCTTGGCCTTGAAGCGGTCGACGAAGCTTTGCAGGTGGGCGCGGCGGGCGTCTTGCTTCTTGGCCTCGGCGGTCTGGACGGCGCGGAGTTCGGCGCGCTGGCGGGCGAACTGGTCATAGGGGCCGGACCAATAGGTGAGCTTGCGGTTCTCGAGGTGCAGGATCGAGCCGACGGCGCGGTTCAGAAGGCCGCGGTCGTGGCTGATGATGATGACGGTGTGGGGGTATTTGGCGAGATAGCTTTCGAGCCAGAGCGCGCCTTCGAGGTCGAGGTAGTTGGTCGGTTCGTCGAGGAGCAGCAGGTCGGGCTGGGCGAAGAGGACGCCCGCGAGGGCGACGCGCATGCGCCAGCCGCCGGAGAAGTCGGAGCAGGGGCGACGCTGGGCTTCGGTATCAAAGCCAAGGCCGCGCAGGATCGAGGAGGCACGGGCCTCGGCAGACCATGCGTCGATGTCGGCAAGGCGCGACTGGATGTCGGCGATGCGGTGCGGGTCGGTGGCGGTGAGGGATTCGGCCATGAGGCTGGCGCGTTCGGTGTCGGCCTCGAGCACCGTGTCGATGAGCGAGGTCGAGGAGGACGGGACTTCCTGCGCGACGCCGCCGATCCTGGCGCGC
>Ga0209023_10006212_pt1 | contig 12690 bp, 7 predicted proteins | sample LakOneMetagenome_FD_187468 | JGI IMG/M metagenome (GOLD analysis project Ga0209023, IMG submission 187468) | Freshwater and sediment microbial communities from Lake Erie, Canada (SPAdes) (version 2) | ecosystem: Environmental > Aquatic > Freshwater > Lentic | place: Lake Erie, Canada | collected... | reverse complement strand
CGGTCGAGGTCATCGCTGCCGTACGCGATGCAGTGCAGCTCCTCACCGTCCTGACGCACCTCGACACCGACGTGGGTCTCGTAGCTCTCCCCGCGGCTCCCGCCGTGCTCACCCCCGGGCCCGTCGAGGCAGAACGCCAGGCGCATCACCCCGTCGAACTCGGTCTCGGTGTTGTGCCCGAAGCCGAACGTCGCGGCGGACTCGAGCGAGAACGGTCCCTGCGTCGGCAGGGTGAACGTGCCGCTCGACTCGGTCACGAGCAAGCGCGGCTCGGGCCGCGCCGCCGGAGCCTTCTTCGCGGGTGCCATGGAGAACTGTCCCTCCCTGCTCGGAGCCTGAGGCGCCGACTCTACAAGTCCTGCCATACTCGGGGCTCACGACACCGACCTCTCGGTTCGTCCCGTCCGAGACAGATCGTCCCCTCAAGACAGATTCGAACGGATCGCTCCGTTCGATGATCTCAGAGCGACAGAGCGAAAGAGGAACCATGAAGCTGGCTGTCTTCGGCGCCACCGGCGCGACCGGTCGCCAATTCGTCGAACAGGCCCTGGCCAAGGGCCACGAGCTACGGGTGCTGGTGCGCCCGCAGAGCACCGCTCCGGCGGGCACCGAGGTCGTGGCCGGCGACGTGCTCGATGCCGCAGCCGTGGCGAGCACCGTGACCGGCACCGACGCGGTGGTGTGCATCCTGGGCCTGCCCAAGGGCGAGGGCACGATCATCTCCGACGGCACGGCCAACATCATCAAGGCCATGACCGCGCAGCAGGTGAGCCGGCTGGTCGCCGTCACCGTGCACGGGCTCAACGACAGCAAGGACGACGCCGGGTTCTTCGGCAAGGTGATCGTCGCGAAGCTCGCCAAGTCGCGCTTCGAGGACCGAGCCCGCCAGGAGCAGGTCATCTTCGACAGCGCGGTCGACTGGACCGTGCTCCGTCCCGCTCGGCTGGCCGACGGCGAGGCGAGCGGCGAGTACGAGCTCGCCACCAAGCTCAAGACCGGCATGAGCGCGAAGGTGCGGCGCGCCGATGTCGCCGCCGCGTTGCTCGAACTGGTCGAGTCGGACCGGTTCTCGCGCCAGGCCGTGTCGATCGCGGGGAAGTGAGCCCGCGACCCGGGACCACGGACGGCGCGGGGCCAGTCGATCCGACGGAGGCAGGTGGCACCGGCGCGCGGTACAGCGGGTTCCGTGACGCGGGGGTGCGGCTGACCGAACCGGTCGTCGAAGGTCTCGGCGCGCATCGCAGTGATCGTGGTGTGGCCCTGCTCCCCGCCATCCACGACTTCGACCGGGCGCATCTCGTCGCGCTCGAACGTGGGGGTTGGCTCGAGCCCGACGAGGCGGCCCTGCTCTTGCGCACCCTCGACGCCGCGGCGGCCGAGGTCGGGGTCACCGAGAGCCGGCAGCGAGCAGGAGGGGGGATCCACTCGGGCGAGTACCTGCTGATCGGCGCGCTGGGCGAGCCCCGCGGCGGTCAGGTCTCGCTGGCGCGCAGCTCCGCTGATCTCGGCGCAGTGGCCCTGCGCACGATCGAGCGCGATCGGCTGCTCGACCTCGGCGACGCACTCGTCGCGCTCCGCGCCGCGCTCACCGCGACCGCACCGCGCTACGTCCGCACGGTCATGCCGTTGTTCGCCCAGGGCCAGCACGCGCAACCCACGACCGTCGGGCACTACCTCACGAGCTGGGGGTCGGTGCTCGAGCGCGACACCGACCGCGTGCTGGTCGCGCTCGGCCGCGTGAACGCCAGCCCCGCCGGGGCGGCGATCGGCACGGGGTCGCCGTTCGTGACGGACCGGGAGGCGACGGCTGCGCTGCTCGGCTTCGACCGCGCGATCGCGAACACCCTCGACGCCGTCACGAGCCACGACCACGTGCTCGACGTGCTCTCGACGCTGGCGATCCTGGGCACCGATCTGAGCCGGCTCGTCGACGACCTCATGGGATGGAGCTCTCCCGAGTGCGCCTACGTCACGTTCCCCGACCGGTTCTGCGGCACCAGCAGCATCCTCGCCCAGGCCCGGAACCCGTACGCCCCGCAGTACATCAAGGGCGTCGGGGCGATGGCTGCCGGCGCGTTCGTGCACGGTCTCGTGGTCGACCGCGCGGGCACCGGCGAAGCCGTGCTCGATCGGCACCAGCTCTCCGAGCAGCTGCTCGGGTTGTTCGGCCAGACGATCCGCAACGTCCGGTGGTTGACCGAGCTCGTCCCCGTGCTCGACTGGCACGAGGAGCGACTGCTGGCCTCCACCCGCGCGCACTGGGCGACGGCGACCGAGCTCGCCGGTGCGATCGTGGCGCGGGCCGGCGTGTCGTGGCGCAGCGCGCACCAGGTCACCGGCATCGTCGTGCGCCTGGCGGTGGAGCGGGGCCTCGAACCTGCCGGGGTCACGCCGGCGCTGGTGGACGAGGCGGTGGCCCTGTATCGCGCGCGCATCGAGGCGACGGGCCTCGGCCGCGACGACGATGACGAGCTCCTCCCCGAGCCCGGGTCGCTGACCCAGACCGACCTCGACAACGCGCTGGATCCCTGGGTGGCGATCGAGGCCCGCACGGGTGCTGGCGGCCCGGCGCCCGCCGAGGTCGGCGCGCAGCTCGCGGCGCTCGACGCCACCATCGGGGACCACCGCCGCGAGCTCGCCGTGCGCCGCGAGCACCAGGCATCGGCGCGCCAGTCTCTCGACGCGGCCATCGCCGCGGTGGGCGCCCCGTGAACGCGGCCCCGACGGTCGCGGAGGCGCCGCCCGGCGCCGCAGGGCCCGGTCCGCCCGGGGGAGACGCGCCCGGCGGGCGAGCGGTCTCGCGGACGTGGGTGCTGCTCGTCAACTGCGTGAGCGCCGCCACCGTGGTGGCCTCGGTGACGTCGCTGAACGTCACCGCCTCGAAGCTCATCCAGGAGGTGGGCCTCAGCTTCACGCAGCTGCAGTGGGTGATCGCGGCCTACGCGGTGGCCCTCGCCGGCATGCTCCTGCCCGCGGGAGAGATCGCTGATCGCGTGGGGTCCCGCCGGGTCCTCGTCCTCGGGCTGCTCGGCTTCGCCGCGGCGTCCCTGATGGCCATGGTGTCCGGCACCGCGCTGACGTTGACCGGCTTCCGCGCGCTCTCCGGGGTGGCGGCGGCGTTCGTCATCCCGACCACGTTGGTGGTCACCATCAACGCGTTCCCGCCTCGCGAGCGGGGCAAGGCGATCGGGGTGTGGTCGGCCGCCGCCGGCGTCGGCGCAGCCGCCGGCGTGCTCGTGGCGGGCGTGCTCCTGCAGTTCTTCTCGTGGCGTTCGATCTTCGCCTTCATGGCGCTCATCGCGGTGCTCGACATGATCGGCGTCGTCTTCGTCACCCCGAAGGACGTCGCCGCCACAGAGAAGAAGGCGATCGACTGGCAGGGGGCCGTGTTCGTCGTCATCGCCCTCACGTGCGCAGTTGCCGCCCTCATCCTCGGGGCCGACCAGGGGTTCACCTCACGGATCACGCTTTCGGTCGGCGCGGTTGCGATCCTGAGCGGCTTCTGCTTCTGGGACGCCGAGCAGCGCACGCCCAACCCGCTGCTCGACCTCAGCATCGTGAAGTCGCCGGGATTCGTCCTGGCCATGACCTCGGTGTCCGTCCAGTTCCTCGCCATGTACGGCATGCAGTACCTCACGCTGCAGTACTTCCAGCTCGTGAAGGGCGGCACGCCGCTCGAGGCGGGCATCCGCAACCTGCCGTTCCCGATCGCCCTCATGATCGTGTCGCCCCGCGCCCACCGGCTCGTCGAGCGCTACGGCATCTACCGCGTCGCGCCCGCCGGCCTGCTGTTGCTGATCGCCGGCGCGTTCACGCTGTCCCAGGTCGGGTTGACCACGAACTACGTCGTCGTCGCGCTCGGCCTCGTGCTCTACGGCCTCGGGCTCGCGGTGGCTGTCGCGCCCGCCACGGCGGCGATCCTCACGGCGCTCCCGTTCGGCAAGGCCGGCGTCGGTGCGGCGCTCAACGACGTGAGCCGCGAGATCGGCGGCGCGCTCGGCATCGCGGTGCTCGGTGGCATCACGGCGAGCTTCTACCGCTCGGGGGTCAACGACACCCTGCAGTCGTTGCCGCAGGCCGCGCAGGACGCGGCCGGCACCTCGCTGGGCGCGGCCGTCGGCATCTCCGAGAAGATCGGCGACACCGGCGCGTTCATCGCGCTGAACGCCCGGCGCAGCTTCATGGATGGCTACGACGCGGCGTTCCGCCTCAGCGTCGTGCTGTTGCTCGCGACGCTGTTCCTCGTCTTCTACCTGGTCGGCAAGCTGCCCAACCGCGGGCGGCCGATGCCCATGGGCGGTCCCCCCGGTCGGCCGGCGCGGCCCGAGGTGCCGATCATCGACACGCTCGTCGCGGAGAGCCCGATCGGCGGCGCCCGCGCCGGTGTGTCCCCGACCGTGAGGGCGGCCGCGGCGCGGGCCTCGAACCGCGACGCAGGGCAACGCATCAACGTCCTGCGCACTAACGTGGACGGCGAAACCCGCTTCCAGTGGATCCCGACCGATGTCGCAGGCACCCATGTCGAACGTCATCACCAACGGAGGGCCGAGCACGAGCCGGTACGGAGCGAGCGAAGCCAGTCGGTGGATCGAGCGAACCGCGTGAGCTCCAGCGGGGCGAGCCTCGACCGCGCCTTCGTCGAGGCGGCGCTGCCCGCCTACGACCTCGGCGTGGAGCTCGGCCAGGGATCGTGGGGGGTCGTCGTCACGGCCACGCACAAGCGGCTCGATCGCATCGTGGCCATCAAGACCCTGCCGCCCGCGTTCGCCGCGAACGACGAGGTGCGCGGACGCTTCGCCGCCGAGGCCAAGCTCCTCGCCTCGTTCGACGACCCGCACATCGTGCCGATCTTCGACTTCGTCGAGGAGCCGCAGGGTTGCCTGCTCGTGATGGAGTACATGCCGGGCGGCAACGTGTGGACGCGCTTCGCGACCGATGGGTTGACCTTCGAGGCGTCCGTCGCTGTGGCGATCTCCACCGCCTTGGCGCTGCACTACTCGCACAGCCGCGGCGTGCTGCACCGCGACATCAAGCCCGACAACCTGCTCTTCTCCGCCTCCGGAGCCGTCAAGGTCACCGACTTCGGTCTGGCCAAGGTGCTCGGCGGCGCCGCGACGATGATGACGCGGGCCGGGCAGGTGCTCGGCACCCCCGCCTACATCGCGCCCGAGCAGGCGCTGGGCGAACCGCTGACGCCGGCGACCGACGTGTACTCGGTGGGCTCGATGCTCTTCGAGCTGCTCAGCGGCGATCTGCCCTTCCCCGATGACGGCAACCCCGTCAAGCAGCTGCTGAGCCACATCAGCGACGAACCGCGCGTGCTGCACGTGTTCGCCCCGGATGTGCCCGAGGCCCTCGCCGTCCCGGTGATGCGGGCGATCAGCCGCGATCCGGCGCAGCGCCAGGCGAGCGCGTGGGAGCTCGCCGCCGAGCTGGCGACCGTCGCCCGGGACCTGTGGGGGCCCGGGTGGGTCGACAGCGGCGGCATCCCCCTCGACCTGCCCGAGCGCCTGACCAGCGGGCCGGCGCCCGACGCGGTGGTCCCGCCGAGCGCGGTGGTGGCGCCGAGCGCCGATGCGACCATCGAGCCGCGCCGGTCGGCGCGCATGACCAACGTGCCGGGTCAGGGCGTGTCGCCGAACCTGTCCGTGAACCTGGTCGAGCCCGCCAACGAGATCACGATGGCCGACCTCCTGCCGGTCGAGCGGGCGCTGGGCAGCGCGAACCCGCCCGCGTGGCATCCCGATCCTTGGCACATCGCCGAGTGGCGCTGGTGGGACGGCGAGGCCTGGACCCACCACACCGCGTAGACCGTCATCGGGCTCAGCTCAGGACGGCGCCGCCTTCGCGTCGACCACGGTGAAGTGGCCCATCATCCCCTGGTCCTCGTGCGTGAGCATGTGGCAGTGGAACATGTACGGGAACGTCGGGTCGACGTAGTCCGTCAGTGCGAGCGCGATGCGCACGGTGGAGGTGGGTTCGATGCGCACGACGTCCTTGCGGCCGAGCTCGTGCTCGAGGGGCGGCTGGCCGTCGCGGTCCATCACCTTGAACTGCACGTCGTGCACGTGGAAGTAGTGCACGACATCGGTCTTGTTCTCGATCGACCACACCTCGGTGGTGCCGATCTGCGTGGTGAACGAGGGCTCTTCCATCGCCGCCGCCGGCGCACCGGGGATGGGGGCGGACGATGCCGGCGGCGTGCCCGTGGTGGTCGACGTCGACGGGCTCGTCGTCGTCGGCTGCTGCAAGCCGGCGGTGACCGGCGGACCGCCCGACGGGCTCGCGATGGTGGTGCCCGGTGCGGCGGGCATGCCCGGCATGCCCGGCATGGTCGGGGCGGAGCCGCCGGTGCCGGTGGAACCGGTCGAGGCGGGCGTCGCCGGGCCCGAGTCGATGCCGATCGTGAGCCCTGGCCCGCCCTTCTGCAGGACGAGGTGGCGGGTGACGCTCGCGACCTTGGGATCGGGGAGCTCGGCCGGCGACGGAGCGGAAGGGAACGGCGTCTGCGGGACCGCGCCCTTGGGCCCGCCCTCGAGCTGGAGCAGGACATCGGCGGGCGCATCGCCCAGCGAGGTGTTCGTGGTGGTCGTGGCGCCGTTGGCCTGGCCCGCGTCGGGGTTCAAGGCGATGAGCCGCGCGTCCGCGTGATCGACGATGAGCTCGACGCGCTCACCCGGGCCGAGGATGAGGTTGGGCACCGACACCGGGTTGTTGAGCCGACCGCCGTCGACGCCGACGACGACCAGCGAGCGACCGTCGTCGAACGCCAGCTGGAAGCCCCGGGAGTCCGACGCGTTGAGCAGCCGCAGGCGCGTGGGCCCGTCCGGCAGCTCGAGCCGCGGCGCGATGGCCCCGTTGACGAGCGTCAGGCGCGTGCCGTCGGACGTGTCGATCTGGCCCTTGTCGTTGAGCAGGTTCTCCTGCAGCACGATCGCGAAGTCGTTCTCGCCGTGCTTGTCGGGCAGGCCGTCCTCGCTCCCGTCGTGGATGGCGAAGAAGCCGGCGAGCCCCTTCATGACGTGGTCGCGGGTCTTGCCGAAGAAGTGCGGGTGGAACCAGAGCGTCGCCGCGCTCTGGCGGATCTCCCACTGCGGCTCCCAGGTGGTGCCCGCCGCGATCGGCTGGAACGGGCCGCCGTCCATCACCGCCGGCAGGTGCATGCCGTGCCAGTGCATGGTGGTCGCCTCGCCGAGCTGGTTCTCGACGAGCATGTGGACCTTCTCGCCGCGGTTGGCGTGGAGCACCGGACCGAGGAACGCACGGTTGATGCCCCAGGTCGTGGTCTCCTGGCCATCGAGGAAGGTGGTCTTGCCCGGCGCCAGCTTCAGGCGGAACGTGCGGACCCCGTTCTCGAGGGTCCCGTCGTCGCGCGGGAGCACGGGGAGCGCGATGCCGGTGACCGCCGACGCCCGTGCCGTCGTCGTGGCGTGGCGGGGGAGCGCGCTGCCGAACGTCTCTTCGTAGACCGAGTACGTCGCGGCGGCCACCGCGGTGGCGAGCCCGCCCAGCAGGACGATGCGCCGCGTCGGCCTGGGAGGCGTGTGGACGTCGCTCGCAGGGGCGACCGCAGGAGGGGGCAGGTCGGGCAAGGCTCCGATCCTACCGCCGGTCCCTCGACGGGTTCAGTCGGGAGCCGCGCCGTTCAGGCAAGGGCGCCGGCGGCGGTGAGACCGGCGACCGCGGTCTCCTTCGCCCACCGGTAGTCGGGCTTCCCGGAGGGCGAGCGCACCGTGCTGTCGACGAACACCACGGCTCGGGGGACCTTGTAGCTGGCCAGGTGCTCGCGGCAGTGGTCCTGGAGCTCGCGCAGCCCGGGGCCATCCTCACGGTGGTCGGGGCGCAGTTCGACGACGGCGGTGACCTGCGAGCCGAAGCGCTCGTTCGGCGTGCCGACGACCGTCGCGTCGAACACCGCCGGATGGCTCTTCAGGGCCTTCTCGACCTCCTCGGGGAAGATCTTCTCGCCGCCCGAGTTGATCGAGACCGAGCCGCGGCCGTACACGACGATGAGCCCGTCGGCGTCGACCGAGGCCATGTCACCAGGGATGGCGTAGCGCACCCCGTCGATCACCGGGAACGTCGCCGCGGTCTTGACCTCGTCCTTGTAGTACCCGAGCGGGATGTGTCCGGAGGTGGCGAGCATCCCGGTCCGTCCGTCACCGGGCTGGCACAGCGTGCCGTCTTCCGCGATCACGACGTTCGAGGCGTCCATCTCGAAGCGCGGGGCGCCGTCCTCGCCTGTGCCGGTGAGGCGGCCCTGGCCGCCCGTCTCGGACGCGCCGAAGCCGTCGTGGACGAAGGTCGTCGGCAGCACGCGGGCGAGCTCCTCCTTGACCGTCGGCGACAAGATCGCGCCGCCAGAGCCGTAGATGAGCAGCTTCGAGAGGTCGTACGCATCGGGGCCGGCTGCGTCGAGGGCGTCGACGATCGGTCGGGCGTAGGCGTCACCGATCGTCATCACGACGCTGACCGCCTCCTCGGCGGCGACCCGCAGCGCGAACGCGGGATCGAAGCCGACGTCGCGGATCACCACCGCGTAGCTGCCGGAGAGGATCGCCGAGAACGCGAGCCACCACCCGCCACCGTGCATGAGCGGGCAGAGGGTCAGCGTGCCGGGGACGGGTGTGCCCTTGGCGACGCGCGCCGTGACGTCGTCGAGGTCCTTCACCGGCTCGATGCCGAGCGCGGGGTTGCCGACGCCGCCGACCGCGGACAGGTAGATGTCCTCGTGGCGCCACATGACGCCCTTGGGCATGCCCGTCGTCCCGCCCGTCCAGAGCCCGTAACGGTCATCGGGTGATCGCTCACCGACATCGGGTGCGGCGGTGGGCTGATCAGCGAGGAGCTTCTCGTAGCTCTCGTCGGCGACGATCACCGGGCACGGCCACGACAACGTGGCTGCCGCGCGTGCGGCGCGCTCTTCGAGGTCGGGCTCGGTGACGACGACCTTCAGGTCGGCGTTGTCGAACAGGTAGATCAGCTCCTCGTCGACGTAGCGGAAGTTCACGTTGACCGGGACCGCCCGCAGCTTGAACGCCGCGAGCGTGGTCTCGATGTACTGGTTCCCGTCGTAGAGGTGGCACCCGACGTGGTCACCCTCCCTGACACCCAGCCCGGCGAGCGCGTGCGCCAGCTGGTTCACGCGGGCATCGAGCTCGGCGAACGTGAGCCGGCACTCGTCACCGTCCGCAGCGCGGACGACGAGCGCCAGCCCGTCGGGGACGGCGGCGACCACCGTCTCGAAGACGTCAGCGAGGTTCAGACCCATGAGGACCCCCCGGTCGTGGTGCCGACGAGCCTACGTCTGGGGCGGCTCGGGGTACGGTGCGGGATGGTCATGGGTCGACGCCAGGACGTGGAGACGGCGAGCCTGCCGATCGCCAGCATCGCCGTCGCCGGGCTGCTCCCGGCGCTCGGGAACGCGTTGTTGCGGGTGCCGTTCCGCGAACCCTGGCGGGGGAAGGCGACGCTGGCGCACAACCTCGGGGTCTGCGTCACGCGTGAGGTGATGCGCTCCTTCATGGGCTACGCGTCGTCGCTGCCGATCGAGGAGTTCCGGTCGCTCGAGATCGTCCTGGATGACCTCTCGGGTGCGCTCCTGCCGCCGTTCGTGCGCCACCTCGACGAGGTGTCCATCGGCCGAGGCGAAGTCGGCGGGATCAACGGGCTCTGGTACCGCCCGGAGGCGGCGCCCGCAACGGTAGGGCCCGCCACCGACGACCGCCCCGTGATCCTGTACTTCCACGGTGGCGGCTACATCGGCACGTCACCCGCGATGTACGCCGCGTTCACGGGCGCGCTCGCGCGCGCCACCGACGCCCACGTGTTCGTCGCGGACTACCGCCTGGCGCCGGAGTTCCCCTTCCCGGCCGATCTCGAGGATGCGTTGGCGGTGTACCGGGCGGTGCTCGATCACGGCGTCGAAGCCGACAAGGTCTTCGTGGCGGGCGACTCGGGTGGGGGCGGCCTCGTCCACTCGCTGGTCATCGGCGCGCGGGGCGCTGGCCTGCCCCAACCCGCCGGGGTGCTGCTCTTCTCGCCCGAGGTCGATCTGCTGCTCGACGAGGACTCGGTCACCGAGAACGCGTCCAAGGACATCCTGCCGTGGAACATCCCCACGGCCCCGTACCTGCACGGCGTCGAACCGACCGACGCGCGGGTGTCAGCGCTCGACGCCGACATGGACGAGTACCCGCCGGTGCTCGTGGCCTTCGGCGACGACGAGATGTTCCGCGACCCGATCCGCCGGTTCGTCGAGCAGCTCGAGTCGGTTGGTGTGCCGACCACGGTCATCGAGGCACCGGGGATGTTCCACGTCTTCCCGATCCTGATGCCCTGGGCGGTGACCAGCCGTCGCGTGCTGCGCGAGGCCGGCGAGTTCGTCAACCGGTAGGCGGCTTGTGCGCCTCGATGACCTCGCGGCGGATCACCGGCGCGTCCCGGCCGGTGCCGTGCGACCCGGGGGTGCGGACGGCGGGCACCGACGTCGAGGATTGCTCGTGGTACTCCTCCTCGACGTTCACCTCCCAGACGTCGTGGTGTGAGCCCGTCATGATGTTCTCGACCGTGAGCATGGCCGTGAACATCGAGTGGTCCTGGTTGTTGTACCGGAACATGCCATTGCGCCCGACGGGGTGGACGTTGGCGGCGTGCTCGGCGAGCCAGGCCCGCAGCACGTCGACGTTGGCGGCGTAGCGGTCGTCGTAGATGGGGTACGCCTTGGCCTGGCGCACCACGTAGCCCTCCTCGATCTTGCCGGCCTTCACGAGGTTGAGCGCCTCGAGCTCGCGCTTGGCGCGGTCGATGAGCACGTCGTCGGGTGAGCTCCACTCGTCGTCGCCCTCCCACACGGTGTACTCGAGCCCGAGCGTGTTGCGCCCCGGCTTGACCATGTACGGCGACCACGAGCCGAAGTTCTGGATGCGCATCGTGCGCACGTGCGGGTCGTGGATGTAGATCCAGTTGTCGTCGAAGTCGATGAGCTCTTCGGGGATCACGAGCGCCACGATCATGTAGTCGCGGTAGCGCAGGTCATCGGCGGCGGCGCGCACCTCGGCCGGCACCGGCGGGTCCATGGCGTCGAGCAGCTGCGAGATCGGCATCGACGAGATGACCTCGGTGCAGGGCACCTCCATGGTGGTGCCGTCGAGCTCTTCGGCGATCACGCTGGTGGCGCGGCCGTCGGCGTGGTGCACCTTGGTGACCTTCGTCGACATCGCGATGGTCGAGCCCTGCTTCAGAACCTTGTCGCGGCAGACCTCCCACATCATCCCGGGCCCGTACTTGGGGTACTGGAACTCCTCGATGAGCGAGGTGAGGTCCTTCTGGTTCCGCTTCGGCAGGAGCGCGTTCACGATGGCGTTGCCCAGTGACAGGCCCTTGACGCGCTGCGCCGCCCAGTCCGCCGGCATCTCGCTGACGGGGACGCCCCACAGCTTCTCGGTGTAGGTCTTGAAGAAGAGGCGGTAGAGCCGCCAGCCGAACCGGGCGACCAGCCAGCCTTCGTAGTTGGTCTGGTCCTTCGGCGGACGCACCCGGGCCCACAGGTACGAGAAGACGATCATGACCGCCTCGACGAACCCGACGTTCTTGAGCGCGTTGAGCGGGCTCAGCGGGTAGTCGATGTACTTGCCGTTGTAGTAGATGCGGCTCTTGCGGGGCCGCATCAGGAAGTCCTCCTGCGGCAGGATCTCGTGCCACAGGTCCTCGACCGCCTGCACCTTGGTGAAGAAGCGGTGGCCGCCGATGTCGAAGCGCCACCCGTCTCGTTGTGCGGTGCGGGAGATGCCCCCGACCATGTCGTCCGCCTCGATGATCGTGGAAGCGACGTCGTACTTGTGGAGCTGGAAAGCGGCGCTGAGCCCCGCTGGGCCCGCCCCGATGATCACCACCTGGTGGTCCTCAGGGCTTCCCGCCGCGCTCGTCTGGTGATCAGTGGTCTCGTTCATAGCGGGTTGTGACGCTAGTGGAGATGGGCGACGCCCTACGAAAGGGTCGGACGCGAGGTAGCGTCGGCCCCGAGCGGCAGCCGGCGGGGGGGCCGGCGACGGGACAGCTCCAGGGGGGACGATGGGACGAGCGCGATGGCTGTGGGCGGCGTTGGCCTCGCTCACGCTCCTGGCGGCGGCCGGGATCACGGCCAGCCCGGTGGCCGCGTCCGCCGCCGCTCCCGGACGGACCACCCCCGTCGCCGGCCCGCCACCAGTCCTGCTCAGCAACCTCGGCTACGGCATCAGCCGACCGGGCCACATCGCGACCGGGGCCGATGGCAACCTCTGGTTCGTCAACATCGGGCCGAAGGGCGAGAGCAGCTGGTTCAGCCGCATCACGCCGGCGGGAGCGATCACCGCGTTCCCACGGAGCACGCTGCCCCTGGGCGGGGGCATCACCTCCGGGCCCGACGGGAACCTCTGGGTCACCGGCGCCGGCGGGATCGCCCGCGTGACACCGACAGGGGTCGCGACGGTGTTCGCCGATCCCCGCATCGGGTTGGCGGTGGACATCACGACGGGACCGGACGGTGCGTTGTGGTTCGTCGACACGAAGAACAGCCTGGTGGGACGCATCACCACCAGCGGCGCCATCTCCACCTTCGCCGCGAACGAGATCCACGGCCCGACGGCGATCGTGGCGGGGCCGGACGGGAACCTGTGGCTCAACCGGGACACGGCGGGCCTGGTGCGGATG
>Ga0209023_10006211_pt1 | contig 12691 bp, 11 predicted proteins | sample LakOneMetagenome_FD_187468 | JGI IMG/M metagenome (GOLD analysis project Ga0209023, IMG submission 187468) | Freshwater and sediment microbial communities from Lake Erie, Canada (SPAdes) (version 2) | ecosystem: Environmental > Aquatic > Freshwater > Lentic | place: Lake Erie, Canada... | reverse complement strand
CCGGGTTGGCCGATGTCGGCTTCCTCCGCGTGACGTCGTCGCCCGCCCTGCCGTCGCAGATCACCGTCGACGGGAACATCGCCGACACCTGGGGCCTCGACTGGCTCGAGCTCCCGGCCGGCTCGCACACGGTGTGCTTCGGGCACGTGCAGGGGTTCACCGAGCCGAGCTGCTCGACCGCCAACGTCTCCGTCGGGGCAACGTCCACCGTCACCGGCACCTTCGCCCAGCGCGGGTTCCTCCGGGTGATCACCAGCCCGGCGGTGTCGGGGACCATCACCGTCGACGGCATCGCACGTGACGCGTGGGGCCTGTTCACCGACCTGCCGGTCGGTTCGCACCAGGTCTGCTTCGGGTTCGCCGCGGCCCACACCGCCCCGGGGTGCCAGACGACGAGCCTCACGGCCGGTGCCACCACTACCGTTACCGGCACCTACAGCTGAAGGATCGCGATCACATGGAGAACCTCGACGGACGCGTCGCTGCCATCACCGGTGCCGGATCGGGCATCGGCCGAGCGCTGGCCAACAACCTGGCCAAGCGGGGCACCCACCTGGCGCTGTCCGACGTCGACGAGGTCGGCCTGGCCGAGACCGTGGCGCAGTGCGAGGGCCACGGCATCAAGGTCACCTCCCAGCGCCTCGACGTGGCCGACCGAGCCGCGGTGTTCGCCTGGGCCGACGCGGTGCAGGCCGAGCACGGCAAGGTCAACCTGGTCTTCAACAACGCCGGTGTGGCCCTCGCCGCCAACGTGGCCACCATGTCCTACGAGGACTTCCAGTGGCTGATGAACATCAACTTCTGGGGCGTGGTCCACGGCACCCAGGCGTTCCTGCCCCACCTCGAGGCGTCGGGCGAGGGCCACGTGATCAACGTGTCGAGCGTGTTCGGCCTGATCAGCATCCCGTCCCAGTCCGCCTACAACGCGGCCAAGTTTGCGGTGAAGGGGTTCACCGACGCCCTGCGGATGGAGCTCGAGATCGCTGGCTCGTGCGTGTCGTCCACCACGGTCCACCCCGGTGGGATCAAGACCAACATCGCCCGCAACGCACGCATGGACGAAGACGTCCGCAAGCCCGGCGAGTCGGTGGCCGATGCGGCCAAGGAGTTCGACAAGGTGGCCAAGACCACCCCGGACAAGGCGGCCCAGCAGATCATCGCCGCGGTCGTCCAGAACCGTCGCCGGGTGCTGGTCGGCCCCGACGCCGTGATGTTCGACCTGGCGGCGCGGCTTCCCGCCGGGCTCTACCAGCGCTTCTTGATCTTCGGGGCCAAGCGCCTGCGCTGAGCGCCCGGCCGGCGGTCCTTGCTTCGGCGCGCCCTGGCCGCCCGCCCATCGCACTTGACATATATATGGCATCACGTATGCTCGGGCCATGCCCGCCGCCCTCGAGGTCCTCGACGTGATCGCCGAGCCCACGCGGCGCCGGATCCTCGATCACGTCCGAGAGCAGGAGTGCTCGGTCGGCGAGCTGGTCCAGCTCACCGGGATGCACCAACCCGGCGTGTCTCGGCACCTGCGCGTGCTGCGCGACGCCGGCCTGGTGGAGGTGCGCACCGACGCCCAGCGGCGCATGTACCGGCTGCGGGCCGAACCCCTGGCCGAGCTCGACGCCTGGCTCGCGCCGTATCGCGAGCACTGGGGCGGCCGGCTCGACGCCCTCGAGCGCCACCTCGACCTGACCAACCCGACCCCCTCGAAGGACACGCCGTGATCGCCCCCCCAGCTGAACCGACCGGCCCGACCGGCCCGACCGGCCCGACCGGCAAGAGCGTCGATGCCGACGGCACCGTCGAAGCCACCCCCGGCGGAGGCGTCATCCGCTTCGAACGTCACCTCGCCCACCCCGTGCCCGCGGTCTGGGCCGCCATCACCGAGCCGGCGCAGCTGGCGCGGTGGTGGCTCCCGTTCGATGCCGACATCACCGTCGACCTCCGGCCCGGCGGGCTCATGGTCATGACCGGCACCGGCGACGAGGAGGTGACGATCACCTGCGAGATCCTCCGGGTGGATCCGCCGGTGCTGCTCGAGCACACCCACGTCGACGAGGGCTCCAAGGTGCGTTGGGAGCTCGAGCGCAGCGGCGATGGCTGCGTGCTCCGCCTGAGCCACTTCGTCGTCGACCCCGCAGCTGCCATCGCCAACTGCTACCTGGTCGGGCTGCACACGTCGCTGGAGCGTCTTGCTCCGACCCTCGCCGGCGCACCCATCGCGTGGGACTGGGAGGGCTTCGCCCGTCACCAGCTGCGCTACGCCGAGGCCGGCCTGGCCCCCGAACTGCCGACGGAGGAGGCATGACCACCAACGACCAGAAGCTCGTGGTCCGCTGCCTCATGACCTCCGTCGACGGCTTCGCCGCCGGGCGCAACCAACGAATGGATCAGCCCTTCGGCGACAACACCGAGGGGTTCACCGACTGGATGTTCGCCACTCGGACGGGCCGGGAGATGATCGGTCTCGAAGGCGGCGAGGAGGGCGTCGACCACCACCTGGTGGCGCGCAGCTTCGAGAACGTCGGTGCCACCATCTTGGGCCGCAACATGTTCACCGTGTCGCGAGGCCCCTGGACCGATGACGGGTGGGAGGGGTGGTGGGGACCCAATCCGCCGTACCACGCACCCACGTTCGTGCTCACCCACCACCAGCGCGACCCGATTCCGATGGAGGGCGGGACCACGTTCCACTTCGCCACCGGCGGGATCGAGGACACGCTCGAGCGGGCCTTCGCCGCGGCCGAGGGCAAGGACGTCCGGCTCATGGGCGGCGCGGCCAGCGTCAGCCAGTACCTGGCGGCCGGTCTGGTCGACGAGCTGCACCTGGTGCTGGTGCCCATGTTCATCGGCGAGGGCGAGCGGATCTTGCCCGTGGGCTCGCCGCCACCCGGCCTCACCTGCGTCGAGCACGTCGCCACCCGCAACGTCGTCCACCTCCGCTTCGAGCGCTCCTGACAAACCCGTGCGGGGCGATGGGTGCGAGGCTGGTAGCCAGGCAGGCCCGAAATCCGCCAGGAGCGTCTCGTGTCCATCCACATCTTCCGCGTCGTCGTCCGTGGCCACTTCCACGATCTCGACGATGCGGCCCGAGCCCTGTTGCTGGCCGAGCTCGACGATCACGACATCTTCAAGGCGAGCTACACCGCCGACGGCTCGTTCACCTACGAGCGCAACCTGGTGGCGTTCAGCTTCCGCTACGAGGTGCGCGAACGAGACGACGTGGCGGCCGATGCCGAGGCCCGAGCGATCGAGCTCGGCCTGGAGAAGGCCGCGACGTCGCTCGAGGCCATCAGCGTCGGTCACCGTCACCTGCGGGCGACGGCCACCAACATGGCCAGCATGTGGGACGCCTGAGCCCGTACGCCCGATCCTGAGCAGCCGGCCCGGCCGCCCGGTCAGGACTCCTTGGCGTCGGCCTCGATGGCGGCGTTGTCGGCCTTGAGCTCCTTGGCCTCGATCTTGTCGGCCCGGGCCATGGCGGCTTCGATCTTGGACTCCATGTCGGACATGGCCACCACCAGCAGGCCGGCCTGACCCTTGTCGAGGGACTCGCCGATCTCCTTGAGGTCGTGGCGGCTCATGCCCGCCGCGGCGTGGCCGGCGACGGAGCCGAGCAGCGCTCCCCCTGCGGTGGTGCTCGCCACCAGTCCGGTGCCGAGGGCAGCGGCCGGGAACAGGACGAGGACCAGGCCGGTGGCCAGGCCGACGCCACCGCCGAGCACACCGCCCACCCGGGTGGGGGTCTCGTGCTTCTTGACGATCTTCACCTTGCCGTTGTCACGGTGCTCGATCACCGCCGCGTCGTAGGCGTCGATGAGTCCGAGATCCATGTGCAAGATGTGCACCGCCTCGTAATCGATGAGCGCCTCCTCCACGCTGGGGTAGACGCCGGTGAATGCAAAGAACGTGTCGATGGCCATGCGGGGGAAGGTAGTCCGTTCTGTCCGTATGTGCGGTTCGTCACGTCTGGAGTTGCGTCCGTCACGTCCTGCGTGTACGAAGTTGCACCCGTCGCGTGCGATGGCGGGACCAAACTTCCGGGGGGAACAGATGTCAGGTACCAACGTCGGCCGTCGTGGCGCGGTGAAGGCGAGACGATCTCGAGCGCGCCGCAGCCTCATGACCGCCGTGGCGAGCGTGAGCCTCGTGACCGGGCTGGCGGTGGTGGCCATCAGTGGTTCGGCCCCTGCGAGCGCTGCCGTGGTGGTGTGGAGCCCGGGTGGTGCGTGTGGCACCGTCCAGTCCACGACGGTTCCCGCCGAGGTGCACTCCATGTCGGTCGTGGTGTCCGGCGGCAACGGTGGCCGGGGTGGCAACGAGAGCTCCGGTGAGAAGGGTGACCCCGGCGCAGCCGGGAAGGTCACCGCCACGCTGGCCGTGACTCCGGGCCAGACCATCAGCGGCGTCGTCGCCTGCCCGGGCGTCGACGGTGGCGACTTCGCCAACACCGCCCTTCCCGGCGGGTGGAGCAAGGGCGGCGGCTCCGGCCGCGGTTGGGCGTTCAACCCAGTCGCCGGCGGCAGCGGCGGTAGCGGCGGCGGGTCCTCTGCGGTCTGCGTCGGTTCCTCTTGTGCGCCCGGCGACGGCGCCCAGGTCGTGGTGGCCGGTGGCGGCGGCGGCGGCGGTGTGAGCAGTTGCGCCGGTACCCGCGCTGGTGCGGGTGGCAACGGTGGTGCCGCAGCCTCGACGATCAACGGGGCCGGAGGCGGTCCGTCTGGTGTCAACGGCACCAACGGCGGCAACACCGGCAACAACGGCAACGGCGGTGTCGGCGGCGTCGGCGGCGTGAACAGCACCGGTGGCAACGCCAACGGCGGTTCCGCTCCCAACGAAGACGGCGGCATCGCCTCCACCACCGTGGTCGGTGGTGGCGGCGGCGGCGGGTTCGTCGGTGGCACGCAGGGCGGCAACTCGCAGCCCCTGTGCCGCGGTGGTGGCGGTGGCGGCGGTGGATCCAACTGGGTCCTCTCGTCTGCCACCAACGTGAACCACTCGACCACCACGGCAGCGGCGCAGGTCACCGTGACCTTCGCCGAGCCCACGCCCACCACGACGTCGACGACGACGAGCACCACCACGACGACCACGGAGCCTCCTCCGACCGTCGGCCTCTTGCGGGTGACCACCTCGCCGGCCGTCGCCTCGCAGATCTCCATCGATGGCAACATCGCCGACACGTGGGGCCTGCAGTGGGTGAAGCTCTCGCCTGGTTCCCACCTGGTGTGCTTCTCTGCGGTGCCGGGCTTCTCCGGGCCGCCGTGCCAGCTCCTGACCATCACGGCCGGTGTGACCACCACGTACACGGCGCCGTTCGTCGCCCGGGGCTACCTCCAGGTGTCGACATCACCGGCCGTGGCCTCGCAGATCACCGTGGATGGCATCCCCCGCAACAACTGGGGGCTGTACACCGATCTGTCGACGGGTAGCCATCAGGTCTGCTTCGGTGCGGTCGCTGGCTTCACGGCTCCGGCCTGCCAGACCGCCAACCTCACGGCTGGAAACACCACCAGCATCACGGGGACGTTCGTCGCATCGGACGCCACGGGCCAGGACGGTGTCGGGCAGCTGCGTGTCACCACCTCCCCGGCTCTCCCGTCGCAGATCAGGATCGACGGGACCATCGCCAACACATGGGGCATCGATTGGCTGGAGCTCTCGCCCGGTTCTCACACCGTGTGCTACTCGCACGTCCAGGGCTTCACCGAGCCGACGTGCCAGAGCGTGTCGGTGACCGCGGGAGCCATCACCACCACCGAGGGCGTGTTCACACAGCGCGGCTACCTCAACGTGGTGACCAACCGGGCGGTCGCCAGCACGATCACCTTGAACGGCAACCCGGCCAACGACTGGGGGATCTACACCGACCTCCCGGTCGGGACCTACCACGTCTGCTTCGGTGACGTGGCGGGGTACGCCACCCCGGCCTGCCAGGACCCGGTGGTCACCGCCGGCACCACCAGCACGGCTACTGGCTTGTTCAACTGACCTGGCCCGCCCGGGGTGTTCTGCACTGATGCGGATCTCCTCGGGCGGGCACCTGTTCAGGTTGCCCGATGGGCCACCCAGAGGTCCTCTGCGGGCCACTGGGTGGCCCATTGCGCGGTGACGATGTCGTAGTACTCGTGGGTGGGGGCGTCAGCCGGCGGGTACAGCTCGTGCAGGGCGTCGACGACGAAGCCGGCAGCGCGCAGCTCACGGATCCAGTCGCCGTGACCGGGGTGGTGCTCGATCCCGCCGTCGGGCCAGGCGATCGGGTAGAGCTCGCGCTGGCCGCGCAGCAGCCGGTCGCCGGCGAACCCCTCGTCGGCCGGCACGCACAGGCCGGCCAGCACGCTGTTGGTCAGGAAGATCAGCCGACCGCCCGGGCGCAGCACGCGGGCGGCCTCGGGGAGCCAGCGCTTCGGGTCGCACCACGGCCCGGCGCCGTACTCGCTCACCACCAGGTCGAAGCTGTCGGCGTGGAGCGGCACGTGCCCGGCGTCGGCCTCGATCAGCGGGAACCGGAGGCCGGTGCGCTGCTGGCAGCGGTGGGCGGTCACCAGCTGGTGGTGGCTCAGGTCGACGCCGACCGGGTGGGCACCGGCACGAGCGAGCCAGGCCGAGAAGTAGGCCGTGCCGCAGCCGAGCTCGGCCACCCGAAGCCCGTCGAGGTCGCCGAGCAGCTGGAGGTCGGCCTCGGGCAGCCGAAACAAGCCCCAGCTGATCTCGGACGCGGCCCACATGGCCTCGGCGTCGTCGTCGGTGAACTGGGCGTTGACCAGCGACCAGACGTGGCGGTTCCGGGCGACATCGGCCTGCTTGTCGGGGTCGGTCACGCCGCTCAGTTCGGCGTGTAGGTGTAGGTGGCCGTGGCGGTCTGTCCGGCGGTGACGGTGACCGTGGGGCACGACGTCGGCGTCTTGTAGCCGGTCACCTGGCCCCAGCAGACCGTGTGCGTTCCCACCGGTACCGTCCGCCACACGCCGTAGTTGTCGGCCAGCGGACCGTCGACCGAGATGGATGCGTTGAGGGCTGGGCTGGTGACGGCCCGAAGGGATCCCTTGAGGGTGAATGCCCCCTCCACGGAGGAGGTGGCGCCGGCGGTCACGGTCACGGTCTGGCACGCCGGGCCGGTCGCGGTGGCGAACGGAGCGAAGCACACGCTGTGGCTTCCCGGGGCGATCTTGAGCCAGTTGAGGCCCCAGCTGTCTCGGGCCACGTTGTCCACCACGACCTGGGCGCCGACGGGCGGGTTGGTGGTGACCCGCAGGAACCCGTACCCGGCGGCGGGGCCGGTGGCGTTCGGATCGGCGATGAACGATCCGGTGGCCGTGGTGGTGGCGCCGGCGGTGACCGAGACCGTCTGGCACGCCGGCGCGTCGAACCCGGCCACCGCCCCGAAGCACACCGTGTGCGAGCCGGCCGTGGTGGGCACCCAGGCGCCGTACTCGTTGACCGGGGTGTTGTCGATGGAGATGGTGGACGCCACCGGCGGATCGGTCACCACCGACAGGTACCCCTGCTGCACGAAGGTTCCGGTGACCGTGGTGGTGGCGTTGCTGAGCACCACGACGCTCTGGCAGGGCGGGGTGATGAACCCGGGCACGGGTCCGAAGCAGACGTCGTGGGAGACGCCGGGGGTGGCGTTGATCCAGTTGAGGCCGAACTCGTCGCGCGGGACGTAGTCGGTGGTGATCATCGACGGCACCGGGGGCGACGTGACCACCCGCAGGTAGCCCGGCGGGCCGTAGGCGTAGGCCGCGGCGACCGCCGCCGCGGCGTTCACCACGCCGATGCCGCACGTGACCGTGTTGCACGTGCCGCCGGCTGGGAACGGCGTGGCGTTCTGCACCAGGAAGGCCTTGATCTGCGCCCGCGTGGCGGTGGGGAACACCGACTTGATGAGCGATGCCACGCCGGCCACGTGGGGCGCCGCCATGCTCGTGCCCTGGTAGGCGGCGTAGCCGCTGGTCCCGGGCCCGGTGCCGCCGGTGGTGACGGTGGACCAGATCTTGGTGTCCGACGCGTCGCCGCCAGGAGCGGAGATGTCCACCCGGGTGCCGTAGTTGCTGTAGGAGGCCTTGTTGCCGCTGCGGGCCGTGGCCGCCACCGAGAGGACGTCGCTGCAGCTCGACGGAGCGTGGCCCGCTGCATCGCTGTTGTCGTTGCCGGCGGCGGCCACGACCAATACGTCGGCCGCGGTGACGTCGTCGATCGCCACCTGCCACGTGGATCCGCAACCCGCCTCGGCGCCCAGGCTCAGGTTGATGATGTCGGCCGGGTTCGGGTTGGCCGGGACCCCCGCCACCGTGAGCCCGGCAGCCCAGCGGATGGCGTCGACGATGTCGCTGGTGTAGCCACCGCACTTGCCCAGCACCCGCACCGGCAGGATCTTCGACACCCAGTTGATGCCGGCCACGCCCACGCCGTTGTTGCTCGACGCGCCGATGGTCCCGGCCACGTGCGATCCGTGCCACTCGCTGTTGCGAACGCTGCAGCCGTGGAACTGGCCGTTCACGTCGGCGGACTCGGCGGCGGTGACCCAGTCCCCCGGGTCGTGGGCGTCGTTGTCTCGGCCGCCGCCATCGTTGGCCACGGCGGTGTTGTCGATGAAGTCGTACCCGGGGAGGAAGCGCCCGTTCAGGTCCTCGTGGTCGGTGTAGCCGGTGTCCACCACGGCGGTGACGACGTCGGCCGAGCCCTTGGAGAGATCCCATGCTCCGGGGAGGTTGGCGCTGTAGCTGACCGCAGTCGCGGTGCCCAGGTCCCACTGGACCCCGTACTTGGGGTCGTTCGGGGTGGCCTCGGCGAACATGCGCACGTCGGGCTCGGCCGACACCACCTTCCCCTGGGCCTCCCATGCCAGGGCGAGCTGGCGGGCGGCCGGGGCGGAATAGGTCTCGGGCAGCTTGACCACCCAGCCACCGTCGGTCATCTTCCGCACGCCGGTGGGGGAGTCTCCGGTGGACAGGGGGAGATCGGCTGACGCCGGGGTCACCCGCCCCGCGAGGTGCACGATCATCTGGTCGGTGCCCGGATCGCCGGGGGCGATCAGCGCCTCGGGGTCGGTGGGCAAGCCCGGCCCAGCGGTGGTGGGCCGAGCCTCGACGGGGGTGGTGAACACCCCGATGACCACGACGCAGAGCGTCGCGAAGATCACCTTGCGCACGTGGCCCGTCCTCCCGATCGACCGGGTGATCCTACCTGGAGGAGGTCAACCGAGCCGTGGCGAGAGCACGCTCAGCCGCCGTTGGTCTCGGGTTCGTACGTCCGGCACGGCTGGCCCCGCAGGCCCGGGCAGGCGGGCGTCTTGTCGGTGGCCTTGATGGCCGTGGTGAGGGGCAGCAGAACGCTCGACGGGTGGCTCGCCGACCGGGACACCCAGATGCGGGCATCGGCGGGCGGGGGCGAGGACCGGAACGACCAGCGGGTGCGGTCGCCTCCCGGCGCGGCGATGGTGATGCGGATGCGCGAGCCGGTGCGGAAGACGTGGGCAGCAGGGGCCAGGGCCACCCGGACCTTGACCCACTGGCCGATCGGAAGCGGGGAGGCGTCGGACTCGAGGTGGGTGGGCCACGGGTTGAGGTCGGTGCTGCGCTTGGGATCGAGCTTGCGGTGGCTGGCTCGCAGCCAGCCGTCTTGCACGTAGGTCTCCTTGCCGTCGGCTCGGACCTCGGTGATGCCGACCTGCAGGTCGGCCTCCTTGGTGGAGCTCTTGATCCAGAGGTCGAAGCTCCCCGGCCCGGCCATGGTGGTGTCGGCCGTGAGCGGCTTGGTGACGTACCCCACGGCGGTGTCGGGCACGAGGGGTCGCCAGTCGTAGTCGGGCAGCAGCACCCACGACTCGGATTGCCCCTGCCCCGGGATGGTCTGCATGGGGCGGGCGTCGATGGTCGGGAAGTAGCGGTCCGACGCATCGGTCGCGGTGGGCTTGGCCGTGGTGAGGGCACCGTCGGCGCCGAGGTACATCCGGGTGTGCGTGGCCTCCTTGGGCGGCCAGGTGTCGAACCCCGTCACGAAGCCGCCGCCGGGCAGACCGGGCTTGGCCGGGTCGCCACCGCTGTCGAGGACCACTCGGTAGCGGGGGAGGGCGAGGTAGGTGGCCTTGGCCTGGGCCAGGGTCTTGTCCTTTGCGTAGGGGTCGTCCTCGGGGAAGGGCGGGACCTCGGTGTCGCCGCCCTGGGCTTGCTCGGCCACCGTCGGCATGATGGCCTTGAGCTCGGCGTAGTCGGGCACCTTGTCGGCCACGTAGATGCTCACGAACGCGTACCACTGGGTGACCAGATCAGGTTCCAGGGGCGACGAGTGGACGCCGTTGGCCGCCACCACCTTGACGTCGTCTCGACGCGGGAGCTCGGGGAACAGGTTGGCGAAGTCGGCGCCCACCTGCTCGTCCTGCCACGCCCCCGAGAGGAGCAGCGGAGCCTTGATCTTGGCCACGTAGTTGATGGGGGAGCGCTCGTCGATGAGCTTCGGGTCCCGATACGGGTTGGTCGACGTGATGGCGATGGGATCCTGGGTCTGGAGGCGCAGCTTCTGGTTGGCCAGGCAGGTCTTGTCGCCGTCCTTCACCCGGTCGATGGCGTAGCCCTGGCCGCCCTCGGGGGCGGGCTTGGCGTCGTTGCGCCGGTCGGTCAGCCAGCTCTCGGTGAACCCGTTGTTGAAGATGCCGCCCGGGTAGCCGGGGGTGCGGTAGGCGTCGGCCAGCACCGACATCGGTGTGGCCGCGGCCAGGTGTGGGGGGTTGGTGGAGGCGGTGAAGAGCTGGGTGATGCCCGGGAAGGAGATGCCGGTGAGGCCGACCTTGAGCGACCACGGCTGGGCCGCCACCGCTTCCACCACGTCGTAGCCGTCGGCAGCCCAGATCTCGTCGAACAGGCCGGCCACGCCGCCCGAGCAGCCGGTCCCGCGCTCGTTGACCGAGACGGTGGCGAAGCCCAGCGCGCTGGAGATCAGCGACATGGGGGGCGTGGCGGTGGGGTTGGCGTCGTCGTAGCCCGACATGTTGATCAGGGTGGGGAACGGGCCCTGGTCCCAGGTCTTGCCGATGGGGGCCCGTACGGTGATGGCCAGGGTGGTGCCGTCGCGGGTCTTCAGGTACTGGAAGCCCTCCTTGATGGTGGGCAGGGCGTCGTAGAACGACTGCGGCGGGTTCTGGCCGAACACCAGGGTCTTGACCGGCTTGGAACCGGCGATGGCTTTGCCCTGCTGGCCTCGGACGGTGAAGGTGCCGCCCTGCTTCAGGTCTCGGAGGTAGAGGCTGCCGTAGCGATCCACCACGCCTCGGGCGGCCTCGGTGCCGTCGGCGGTGGACGCCACGAGGGTGCTCCCCGGGTCGGCGCCCTGCACGGCGATCACGCCGATGCCGGGCCGCACGTGGAACGTGGCATCCGTGGTGGCCTTGCCGACCTCCACCTTGGCGCCCGACGACGAGGAGGCGGCGGCGTCGCTCTTGGTGTCGGAGGAGCACGCCACCGCGTTGAGGGCGAGGAGCGCGGTGATGGCCACCAGGCCGACGCGCCATCGAGATGAGCCCCGAACCATCCGCCCGGTGGTGGTGTGATCGTTCACGTCGCGTGCATCCCCTGTGCGTTGACATCTTCCCCGAAACAACGCAGCACCTTCCCACATGGCGCGACCTGGAACAGAGTCAGGAACGCCTGCGTGTGGGGTGGCCTTCACCCGGTCAGGGGAAGGCCCAGGACAGGGCGAAGGTCACGCGGTCAGAGCCGCCGTCGCCGACTAATCGTTGCGGACGTCGGACAACACCTTCTTGAAGATCAGCAACGGCAGCAGGAGCCGAGCGCCGAGCGCCACCAGCCAGACCACCACGGTGGCGAGCACCCAGGTGACGAGGCCCGAGATCGCCAGGCCGTCGCCGATGATGGCGGTGAGGATCAGGCTGACGAGCGTGGCCACCAATGAACTGCTGCCCAGCAGCGCCGGGCTGCTGCGCATGGCCGACTGGCGGATGAGCGGCTCGATGAGGACGGCGATGACCGTGAACAACAGCACGGCGGTGAGGTACCCACTGGCGTTGAGGCTCATGTTGGGCAACACGATGGCTCCCACCAGGAGGGCCACGGCGTTGGCGAGCAAGGCGACGACGCCCACGGCGACGAGGCGGATCAAGGGGTGCACCGCATGATCCCGACGCTACCGCACCACTCAAAAGGGCCAGATGATCGGCAACAGCACTACGGCGACCGCGAGGTACTGGCCATGAGGGGCAAGCCCAGCTTCCAGTGGTCGCCGAAGCGATACCTACCATCACCCCATCTTGGGCAGGGTCGACCGATGACCTCGGGTCAGCGCTCGGGACGTGATGCGAACAGGTTGAGGGCGAGGCCCTCGGAGATCCACTTGGTGAGCCGCTGGCCGCGCACGCTGTTGCCGGCGGCGTCGAGCGGGGGCGAGAACGTGCCGAGGCTGCCCTTGCCGGGGGCCACGGTGACGATGCCGCCGCTGACCCCGCTCTTGCCCGGAAGTCCGATCTCGTAGAGCCACTCACCGGTGCGCTCGTAGAGGCCGGCGGTGGCCAAGATGGCCAGCACGTAGCGGCACACGTGGGGTCCCACCACGACCTCGCCCGTCACCGGGTTCACCCCACCGTCGGCCAGGGTGGCTCCCATGAGGGCCAGGTCCTCGGCGGTGATCAGCACCGAGCACTGGCGGGTGTAGACGTCGGTGGCCTCGTCGGGGTCGAAGGAGAGGTGGC
>Ga0209023_10006210_pt1 | contig 12694 bp, 3 predicted proteins | sample LakOneMetagenome_FD_187468 | JGI IMG/M metagenome (GOLD analysis project Ga0209023, IMG submission 187468) | Freshwater and sediment microbial communities from Lake Erie, Canada (SPAdes) (version 2) | ecosystem: Environmental > Aquatic > Freshwater > Lentic | place: Lake Erie, Canada | collected... | reverse complement strand
GATGCGTCCCCGCCGAGATCTGATCCTCAACGCGATCGAGCACGGCATCAGCAACGGTCGCGTCGAAGGCCTCAACAACAAGGTGCGCTTGATCATCCGTCGCGCCTACGGGTTCCACACAGCTGACGCAGCCCTCGCGCTCGTCATGCTCGGCGCGGGACCCATCAACCTCCAACTCCCACACGAACGAACACCCGTTCCCGCAGCGTGACCTACACCAGGGGCAGGAGAGCCAAAGATCGGTAGCGAGACGAAGTGTTGACATCGGTCAGGCCGCGAGGCTGAACCGTGCTGCTGGTGGTTGTTGGTCGGGCACCGGGTTAGGTGACCACGGTCCGTGAGCGTACTTGCGTTGCAGCTTGACCATGAGGACTGCTCGCACGCCCGCGATGCTCCAGCGGACGCCGATGTCGGTACGACGGTTCATCTCGCGCATGACGCGTTCAAGGACACCGGTGCCGAGTTCTGGGCGGCCCTTGTCGCCGAAGAGGAGCCGGCCGGCGCCGGGGTGGGTGAGGAAGGTGAAGACTTCCTCGCTGGCGCCACGCAGGTGCGCAGCCGCGGCTCTGGCGCCGCAGGCTTCGGCGTCCTCGATGAGGTCCGCGTAGGCGCCCCGGGCGGCGTCGAGGTCGTGGTCTCTGTAGGCGTTGGTGAGCAGCGTGGCGAGCTGGCGGCGAAAGTCGTCGGCAAGGTCGTGGCTGACCCGGTCGGTGTAGCGGGCGGCGCGGTAGACGCCTCGGCTGAGATGCCACAAGCAGCGCTGTACCGGTACCCCGGCGAAGCGTTCAGCGGCCAGGCTCGAGAGCTCTTCTTCACCGTCGACGAGGATCAGACCCGGGCGCAGCGCGACGAGCAGGTCGCCCATCACGTCCCAGCCCTCGCCGAGGGTGGCGCCGAGCAGGCGGGCTTCGACTGTGACCTTCTTGCCTCGGCGGGACCGGGCGACGAGGCCGATAGCGAGGTGCAGGGCCACACCGCCCTTGGTCGGCCCAGCGCGTTCACCGGTGCCGTCCAACAGCAGGATCGGCACCTCGGTGATCTCGGGTGCGACCCGTTCGGGGGCCATCGCGATCACGTCTCGGCGGATCGAACGAGCCGAGACCGTCGGGCCGGCCAGCTCGGCCAACAACCTCGACGCCTTCGCGTAGGCGACCTCGACCGCGAGGGAGGCGGCAAGCTCCGAGAGCCGTTCGGTGCGACGCTGATGGGGCCGCAGACCCAACAGTGCAGCAGCCGGCGCGAAGCGCCGCCCACAACTCTGGCACTCCAGTTGCTGGGAACGAAACGCAACCTTCCCACACGCGGTCATCACCCGGCGGGGCTTCGGCCGGAACCCCCGGCGACGGAACCCGCGCCGGCTGGTGCAGCCGGTGCATGCCCACGGTGCTTCGGACTGCTCGTTGTCAGCCAGCGGCAGACCGAAGGGCCCCACCACGGCGTCGACCAGATCAGCGATCATCGATTCGATCGCGTCCGCGACCAACTGGCCGGGCGCGTTGCGCCCGAACGCCAACGCGGCCTCCTCCAACTCCCCGAGACCGACGACCCGGTCGAGTTCGATCCTCACGCTGCGTGTACGTTCCATCTTCGGCACGGGGCTCCTTCTGCTCTTCGCAGGACGGTTGGAGCCTCGTGCCTACCAGGCCTGAACTACACCGATGTCATCCGATCGCCTCGCTACCGACTCGTCGTCACCCGCCCCCACGCGTCGTAGTCAACGGTTCGTGCCGAGGAGACAGCACCTTTGGTGATCGTCGTGCCGGTCCGACGACCAACGCTGTCATAGACGCTGGTGGTGACCACACCCCACACATCGGTCACCGATACAGGACGGCCCAACAAGTCGACAGTCGTCGTGATCGTGCCGGCCGGATCGGTGAGTGACGTGACGAGCGGGTTCGACCCAACCGCGTCGGAACCAAAGCCCCGCCAGCCTCGACGCTGCAGGCATCGTGCAATGACCACTGAAACCGGGCCAGACCCACCTGGTTGCTTGCACCCGTCGTTCACCTATAGCGCACCTCTACGCGCCAGGTATCCGACCAGAACTCGACCGTGACACCACGATACCGCTCATTTTCAAGGCCGATCCACGTCGAACTGGAAGCTCGCTTTTGCCGAATCCATCCATCTGATCTAAGACGAGCAAATACGGACTCGTAGACCTCGGCATCTCCATCCGTAACAACCACATAGTCGTCCCCATGAGAGCAAACCGGCTCACCTAGCTCATATCGATGAGCCACTTCGGCCACCAGCTGCGCCGACCTACGGAACCCCACGCACACTCCATAGGATCGGTCGACGCAGGAAGCTGCCGCTATTCCTGTGCAGAGCATCAATATGGATATGAGTGTTCGCACGGACCTTACTTGCATGACGACCTGATCGTCGAAAGGCAATTCTTGCCCCCACCACCGGTGTAGTCGAACATGGAACTACGCCGCCTGATCAAGCCGACGAGTGTGAACTCGACATCCTCACGTTTCACGCCACGGATCTTTGCCTGCAACACCCAGGCCTGTGTCGCCAAGTTGTTGCGATAATCAGCCATCGAATCCTGGCTGTAGTCCGTCTCATGGGACTCGGTGACGTACACCGCCGTAGTTACATCGAATGCATAGATGATCATGATGTTCCACATCGCATGACGAAATGCGTTGATCAACCCTGCATCCCAGTCGAACTTGGTTGCCCAAATGTACGTTCGCAGTTCTGCTCCAGCCGCCCCGATCGAGTAGGACCATGCACATCGATAATTCCGCACCCAGTCCGCCCAAGCCCTACAGCGATTCAGATCGCCAATTGGCCCAGTCCCGTTCCTGTCCTCTGTGTTGATGGGGTCTGCGACGTAGCCGTAGTCGTTGTGAACGCCGCCTTCGATGGGGTCGACTTCGAGGAAGCGTCCGAGTGCGATGTGATACTGCCGTGCTCCCATCTCGATGACCGGTTGCAACCCGGTTTCGGTTTCGACCTTCACGTCACCGCCGCCGTGCCATGTGTTGTCGAACGACCCTGGATGCGTGTCGGGGAGGCTCCCGCCAGCGAGCATGCCATCCGCGTCGTAGAACGTCGTCACACCCTGCTTCACCCCGACACTGTTCGAGGTGGCGACGTTGTGGCCTGCCAGGTTCGGATACGTCCACATACCCCCATAGTTGCCTGGGGTGTAACGCAGCACCGCACCACCAGGAAGTGACACGGTGATGTCAGTCACCATGTTCGAGCTGTTCAGCGTGAACGGCCCCGAGTAACGCGCGACCGTGGTCCCGTTCACCTTCCGTTCCACGATGCTGTCAGTCACATCCCTGGCGTAGGCCACCTTGGGCAGCGGGGGCAGGTCGGCGTCGACATCGACAACGGCCCCGTTGGTCGTGTTCGTGACACTCCACAACTCTGCCGGACTCGGAGTCCCGGCACACGCTGCGACAGTGAGTCCGACACCATCACCACCCACAGGTGACGAGTTGAGACACTTCCCCGACGACCCAACAGCCAGACGCCAACCGCGGGGATGCTCACTGAACGTCCAACGCTGGCTGGTGGCACCCGCACTGCAGGTGGATTGCACCACAGTGTTGTCCGGTTGGGCTTGCAGACACTTGTTGGCGTTGCGGAACTTGACCTTCACCTGGTTGCCGCCGCCGTCATCGACGATGTCGACCGCCTGCTGGGAGACCGACGGCGTGTTGCACGTCCATTGCTGGATGACGGTCCCGTCCGCAGGCGACGGTCCCCGCACATCAGCACACCTCCAGTTGCCCCTCGCCCGCAACGCCACATTCGTCTTGCCAGCCACGGGTATCGCCGATGACGCCAGGGCGCGGACGGTGGCGGGTGTGACCGTTGCGCCGGCAGTGTCGTTGAGTGTGAACTGCTTCGATGCCGTGGTCCCGGACGTGCAGGCAAGGAGTTGGAGGTCCACACCGAGGCCGCTACCACCCGAAGGGACATCGACACACTTGCCCGACAGGCGCGACACCAGACGCCACAACCCGGAGCCGGATGCATCGAGTCGGAACTGCTGCACCGCAGCAGTCTGGTCACAGGCACCCTGAACGAGCTTCGTGCCGTCAGCAGTCCCGCCGGCTTGAGGGGCCATGCACTTACCCGAGAGATGCGACACCAGATTGAACCACTGCCCGTCAGCAGCAACCAGCGACCAGACCTGCTGATCCACCGCAGGGTTGTTGCACGACCACTGCTGCAAGATCGCCCCATCCGCAACCGACGGGCCCTCAACATCGACACACAAACTGCTCGCCGTCTTGATCTGCACTGCGGACGCCGAGTTGTTCAGGGCTGCCGCCTTCGTCTCCACGTGACGGTTGGCAGCGTCATACGTCATTGCTTGCCAGCCAAGCACCGTGGTGTTGCCATGGTTGTCATACGCCAGCGTGCCGGTTGCCGTCGATGCGGTGCCGGCAGCGGCGTCGGTGGTCGACACCAGGCGGTCTGCGTGGTCATAGCAGTAGGACTGCACCAACGCCGGACCACCGTTGATTGCGGTCGTCTTCGATGTCCGGTTCGAGTTCTTCCCCGCCCCGGTCGCCGCACAACCCGCTGACGTGTCCGCATAGCCGTAGCTCGTGGTGCGTGACCCACCCGTGTTCGGCGTGACCGCTGCGGTGAGCCGCCACGCACCGTCGTAGGAGTAGTTGTCCGTCCCCCCGTTCACATCGGTTCCGTCCACGGCCTGGTTCCGGATCCGGTTCGTCAACCACCTCGATGTCACCTCATCAGACGTCATCAACGCGCCACCCGCCTGGTTCCAGGTCACCTTGTCGTTCAAGCCGGTCTGAGCCGAGTAGACGAACGCGCCGGTGGTGCCGTTGCCGCGGTTGCCGGTACCGGCGGGATACGCGACCGCAGTGACCCGCTCAGCGGCGTCGTAGGTCATCGTCGCGATCGGCTGTCCATCCAGACGACTCGTCGTGACGCGACCCCAACTGTCGTAGTCAACCGTCCGCGCCGACGAGACCGCACCCTTGGTGATCGTCGTGCCGGTCGGTCGACCGACCGTGTCATAGCTGCTCGTCGTCACCGCCCCCCACACATCGGTCGAGGAGACCGCACGGCCCATCACGTCGACGGTCGTGGTGATGCTGCCGGCCGGGTCGGTCAGCGACGTGACGAGCGGGTTCGACCCCACCGCGTAGTTCGACGTCACCGTACGTGCCGGGTTCCCCCCGAACGCCGGGTAGTCAGTGCTGGTCGGCCGCCCGCGCGTATCGAACGACGTGCACGTCCACGCGTTGGTACCGGCTTCCACCGCCGTCTTGGTGCCGCTTGTCGAGGCCCGGGCCCGACCCGCTGCGTCATAGACGGCTTCGTACATGAGGGCGTCCTGGCCGCCGGCCCCGTCAGGATCCGCTGCGAGGGTCCGCCACGGTCGACCCGCCTGCGGAATCGTCTGCGTGCCGGCAGTGCACGGATCGTCCGCAGTGCCGTTGCGGTAGCTGTAGAACAACGCAGACCCGGCCCCGGAGGGGAGTTGGCGACTTGTGCGACGAAGGAACGACGACGTCTCATACCCATAGGTCTCGTCCAGGTTCGACGGAGCCGTCTCGGTCCTCGCGGTGCCGACAAGGCCGTACACCGGCGAGATCCCGGTGACGCCGTAGGTCGAACGAGCCACATGACCGTCCGCATCCACACTCGAAGTCGCGAGCCCGAGCTCAGGTGACAACTTGGCGGCGTCGATCTGCTCCCACCCCGGACCGCCGGGACGAGCCCAGAACAACGCGAACCGTGCCGGGCCGGTGTCGTCTCTGAGTTCGACTCGGATCGGCGCCGACTGGCCCGCAACCGCTGTGTAGTAGCCGGGGCTGTTCTTGTTGTACGACGGCGCGGACGGGTTCCCGTTCGCGACCACCCAGGCGGCAGGGTTGCTGTCAGGGTCGCTCCACTGATCCAACACCAGCGTGTTGCCAACCCACACCCGGTAGCCGACGTTCGCCCACACCTCGAAGCCGTGGCTGCCAGTCGTGTTGAACGTCAGATCACCAGTCATCCGCGCCGACCAGCCGTCGCCGCCACCACCAACGGGTGACCCTGACCCCCAGTCGGTGTACGTCAACCCGTTGGTGTTGTTGAAGTTCACCGACGCATGCGACGGCTGACCCGACAAGGCGGTGTTGGTCCATCCCCGCGCGTTCAGCCCGGTGATCGATTCGTCGTAGAACGTTGCCGTCTTCGGTGCACCGCTCGCCGGGTACAGACCCGCAGCGAACGCGGAGGTCGGCGCAGGTCCGTAGGTCTCAACCGGGCGGCCTTGCTCGTCGTAACGGGTCGTGGTGCTGAGCCCGGTACCGGAGTCCGACACGATCAACGGCACGTCGAGCTCTTCGTTCCAGGTCGTGGTCACGGTCCGAGTCGTTGACGCCCCGGTGTTGGTTCGAGCGGTCTTCTGACGGCCCCCCGTGTCGAACGTGAAATAGACCGAATCGCTCGGCGCCCCTGACGGGGTGACCATCGCGTCGGCTTGGGACAGGTGCTCCCACGAGTTGACCGCGTAGTCGCGTGCGACCCTGCTCGCGCCTGGGGATGGGACCGGTGACGACACCTTCGACACGCCGTACTCGTTGTAGTCGAGGCGCCACTGCGTGGTGGTCGCATCGGTGTCCTTGTCAGCCCACCCCAGCGCGGTGACACCGCTGTCGGCCGCGGCGACCACATCGGCACCCCGAGGGTCCCGCACACCGACAAGACGGCCACCGGTCCCGTAGACGTAGTCGACGACCTGTGCGCCAGGGTTGACCACACGAGCCAACCGGTAGCTGCCGGAGGTTCCCGTGTAGAAGAAGTCGGTCTGCTGCGAACCCGGCACCGTCACCCGACACATCATGTCGGTCGCGGTGACGAAACCGGCCGGTGGGGTCGGACATGTGCCCGCCCCGTAGTACGCGACCGTCATCGACTGACTCGACACCGGGTCGGTCACCGAAGTGAGCCGACCACTCGTCCATGTCGGTGTCGGCATCGCGGGCGCCAAGATGTCACCGATCGAACGGACCTGCTTCAACGCCAGCTCCGCGTCGAGTACACCGGTGTTGAACTCGTAGTCGTAACCCGACGGCGACGACACCAGCACCTGGTTCGACCCGCCGACGGTGACCGAGTCGTACACATCGCGGGGTGGGGCGTAGAACACGGTGCCACCCGGGCTGACGGTCCGCAGGAACTCTTCCTTGGAGCCGTCGACCCTCGACAGGGTGACCGACGCCGGCGCGGACGGACTCCCCGAATTCACCCTTGCGGCCACCCATTCGGCCTCGGGCTGCTGCAACGTCGAAGCCCACCCGACCGGCAGCCCCTGACGCACCTGCGTGTCGCGACTGTTGTAGGTCAACCCCATGCCCAGCGTGCCGCCCACCACCGGGTACTGCGACGTCGAGACCGAGGTGGTGACGTTGCCGTTGAACAGGTTCACACCGACCGGGCCGAACGAGTCGACTCCCGACACCGCTGCGGAACCGAAGCGCATTTCGACTCGGAACGGCGACGGGCCCGACACCGTGACGTGTGACGCCTGGTCTTGAACCTTGACGCGAGTCCAATAGGTGCGGCCGTCGCGGAGCGTCGCCCCGCCGATGAAGCTCGAGTTGGACCGTGACGGCGTCCAGCCCGACGAGGTCGTGCTGACGATCGTGCCGACTTCGAAGCCCGGTGACGTGGCGATCTCCCACGTGTACAGCAGCTGGTCGGTGTCGCCGTCCCACACCGTGGTCGACACCTCCGTGATCGGACCAGCCGCGATCGGCGGCACCGTCACACCAGTGATCACCGGTGTGTAGTTCTCATACCACGACACGAACAGCTGGGCCGTGAACCCCTTGTAGTTCGCGACGCCGGACGGCTCCAGACCCGACACCATGTAACTCGTCGTCGAGTTCATGTTGACCGACGACCCAATCCCGCCGATACCACCGACCGTGCCGAACGGAGCGTCGCCCAGAAACGTCGGGGAACCCCCGAACCACGTCCATGCAGTGGCCTTGTGGGTCCGGATCGTCTCCACCGACGTCGTGCCCTCCACATACCCGTAGATCAGGGCTGCATCCTGGATCGTCTTCGTGACACCAGGCTCGTCGCCGAGCAACGCCGCGGTGTCGAACTCGATCACCGACCGCCACATGTAGTCAGCAAGCCACCACGAGTTGTTGTTGCGTGGCCAACAGAAGTCCGGGACACCCGGATAGTTCCAGCCGCAGAACGCGCCACCGTTACGCATATCCAGCCATTTCAACGCACCCACCTCATAGGTGGTGAACAACACATCCGGGTCCAACACCAACGGGAACGCTTCGGCGGGCTGCGACTTCAACCAGGCGCTGTCGATACCGACGGTCCACACCGAACCCTTGCCAGCATCACCAGCGAGCGACACCACCGGAGCGTCCGACAGCGGCACCCCGTCACCGGTGAGCATCTTCGGAGCCCCCAGCTCGATGCCGTCCACGCCCTCGATCCCATAGCGAGGGATGCGACGCTGCACTTCGGGGAGCTTGTCGAGCTTCGCTGCCTCCGCCTCAGCCGCCGAGTCTCGAACCAGACGCTGGTCCACATCGAACGCGAAGGTCGCCTGGACCCCCGGCGACGTCAACACCATCTCCTCCGCGATCCCCACCGTCGAAAGGCGATACCGCAGATCCACACCAGGCCACACCGCCGGATAGGTGACCACCAGCCCGTCCTCAGACACCTTCGGCGCCACCAGCCCCTTCACGCCCGACGGCCGCCACGACAACACATCACCATCCTCAGCCCGCACCAACACACCACCGGTTCCAGGCCCGATCGGCGCGAACGTCGCCGACCACGGACCCGCCCGGGTCGACACCACCCCCGCAACACCTTCCACCGGCGCCACCGAAACATCGATCGCAGCCCACCGACCATCCACAGCCTTGAACCACTTCGGCTCAGACGACGACACCGCAGTGAACACCCCCGGCGACGACTCCCACACCAGCTGCGCCGCAGACGAACGCTCCTGGTCGACCTTCGCCATGTCGGGCACCGGTGGCCGCTTCGGATCCAGCTTCGGGGCCTCCACCCGCTTCGGAGGATCCGACGGCTTCGTGTCGCTCAACCGGGGATCGGGCAACAGCTGGGATCGGTCACCCTTCGAGTCCAACGCCGGGAGAACCGCCGGAGACACACGATCCTCCGGATCGATCTCATCCTGCTCCGCGTCCGGCGCCGCGCCAGCTGACGACCAGAACACCGGACCCAACGGCGACAGCAGCGACAACGCCGCAACCAACACCACCGTGCCGAACACCCTGACGATCCGACGCCCCACCATGTCTGCCTCCCTGACCGAACCCGCGCACCAGGACGAATCGTCCGGCGCCGATGCCGCTCGCCTGCTGGAGCTGAACCCTTACACACAATCTGTCGCTCAACGGTGCCCGGGGTGCGATCCCCGTGCGCCCGGCGTCCGCCCTGAACCAGCACGGGTCGCGTCGACCGCGGGACCCCACAACAGAATGGCCCGCTCCGCCAGCCTCACAATCGTCGCCTGCAGGAGGGGCGACGAAGCGCTGCCAACCTCGCTCACGACCATCGGTAGCCTCCGAGCATGTCCGAGCTCGACCCGTACCGCCTGCCCCGCAGCGTCCTGCCCTCCCGCTACGAGCTGGAACTGGTCATCGATCCCGATCGCCCGACCTTCTCGGGCCGGGTCGTCATCCGCTGCGACGTGGCCGAGCCCACCGACCGCGTCGTGCTCAACTCGCTCGACCTCACGCTGGGAACGATCACGGTCGCTGGCAGCGACGGCACCGCCCACGAGCCCGAGCTCCTCGTCGATACGGACCACGAGCGGGTGACCCTCGTCATCGAACACCCGCTGCCGATCGGTCCGGCCACGATCGAGGTCGACTTCGCAGGCGCCTTCTGCGAATCGCTCGTCGGCCTGTACCGGTCGTCGTTCACCACCATCGCTGACATCCACGACGATGGCGAACAGGACGATGGCGAGCACGGCGACGGCGAACCCATCGAGCGACACCTGGCAGTCACCCAGTTCGAGTCCACTCACGCTCGACGGGCGTTCCCGTGCTTCGACGAACCGGACATGAAGGCCGTCTTCGCCATCACCCTGGTCGTACCCGACGGCATGCTCGCCGCGTCCAACGCTGCCGAGATCGACCGCGACGTCCTCGGCGACGGAGCGGTCAGGGTCACCTTCGCCGACACGATGATCATGTCGACCTATCTGGTCGCCGCAGTCGTCGGCCCGTTGGAGGTCACCGAAACGCGCCACGTCGACGGACTCGACGCCAGAATCCCACTGCGCGTCATCCATCCGCCGGGCACCGCCGACCTCGCCGTGTTCGCACTCGACGTGGCGGATGAGGGCATCCGCTTCCTCGAGCACTACTACGACATCGCCTACCCGGGCGACAAGGTCGACCTGGTCGCGGTGCCGGACTTCGCGTTCGGGGCGATGGAGAACCTGGGCCTGATCACGTTCAGAGAGGTCGCGCTGCTCGTCGACCCCGACGGAGCAACCCAGCCCGAGCTCCAGCGGGTTGCTGATGTGATCAACCACGAGCTCGCCCACATGTGGTTCGGCGACCTCGTCACCATGGACTGGTGGGAAGGCATCTGGCTGAACGAGGCATTCGCCACGTTCATGGAGGTGACCGCGTCGGACGCCTTCCGCCCGGAGTGGGACACGTGGACCGGCTTCGGTCTTGCCAGGGCAGCAGCGTTCGACACCGACAGCCTCGCCACCACCCGACCGATCGAGTTCCCCGTTGAGAGCCCAGAGGATGCCGAGGCGATGTTCGACATCCTCACCTACGAAAAGGGAGCATCGGTCGTCCGGATGCTCGAGCAGTACCTCGGCGCCGAGCAGTTCCGCGACGGCATCCGCCACTACCTGCGCACCCACGCGTACGCCAACACCAAGACGACCGACCTCTGGGACGCGCTCGAGGAAGTCAGCGGCGAGCCGGTGCGTCACATCATGGACGCCTGGATCTACTCGGGTGGACACCCTGTGGTCGCCGCTGAGCTCACCCCGAGCGGCGTCGCGCTGCACCAGCGCCCGGCGACATGCACCGACCTCGACTCAGCAGCTGACCCCACCGATCACATGAAGCTCGGGAGCAGGTGGCCGGTGCCGTTGGTCGTGACCGCGACCGTCGACGGAGTCGAGCGCACCCACAAGGTCCTGCTCGAACACGACACCACCATCGAACTGGGCGGGCGGCCGAGCGCGGTGCGCCTCAACACTCGGGGCGATGGCTTCTTCCGCAGCGACGTGCCAGCGGAGTTGCAAGCCGCCGAGGCAGTCTCCCCGGCCACCACTGCGCTCGAGCGGTTCGTGCTGCTCGACGACGCGTGGGCGGCGCTGCTGCGGGGCGACACGACCGGAGCGGACATGGCGGCGCTCGTGCGACTCGTGGCTTGGCGCGAGACCGACCCGTCGGTGTGGCGCCGCATCACTCAGTCGGTGCGTGAGCTGCGACGGCTGTGGGGCCTCGACGACGAGCGCGCCGTGATCCTTGCGAACGAGGTCGCTGGTCCGCCGCTGGCGCGGGTGGGCCAGATGATCGATGCGCTGAGCCGACAAGATCGGAGCGCCCAGGCGCCCGGGCCGGACGGATCCGAACGCTGGCGCGACCTGCGCGGCATCCTGACGAACCTGCTCGGCGTCGTCGGCAACGACGCCGATGCCCGCACCCGAGCCCACGAGCTGTTCATGATGCAGCCCGACGACGCCAAGGCACTGCCCGACGCTGACGCGACGCTGCTCGCCGCCGCGCTCGACATCGTCGCGGCGACCGCCACGGCGAACGACCACGCGATCATCGAGACACGCTGGCGCACCTCGACCAACCCCCAAGACACCGTCCGGTACCTCTACGCGCTGGCCGACACGCCGCTCGCCGATCGCTTCGACCACACCCTCGAGTTGGCGATCGACGATGTGCGCGCACAAGACAGCGCCTATGTGCTGCGCCGAGCACTCGGACACCCCCGATTCGGGAGCCGGGCCTTCGAGTTCATCTCGTCGAACTGGGACGCGGTGATGGCCAAGGTGCCGTCAAGCGCTGCGGTGCGGATGCTCGAAGGCATCCGCTCCGTCACCGATGCCGACCTTGCAGCGAGCATCACGGAGTTCATGGCGCAGCACCCCACCCCGAGCGGCGAACGGGTGTTGGCCCAGCACCTGGAACGCATGCACATCAACGTCGACGCGGCGGCGCGGGTCCGCTCCGAGCCGGGCGCCGGATGACCGGACCTCGCCGCGGCCCAGAGCGTCGACTGGGGCGGCGGACCGATCGACCCCAGCGCACGCTCGAACACGTCGGCCGTCCATGGACTGCAGGCGTGGGACTCGACGTCTTCGCGGTCGAGGACCGCACCGCGCAGCTCATCTGGTCGAACCTGCCCGCCGGGCCGGTCACCGTGACCGTCACCGGTCCCGGCGGCGACCGTTCGGCCCGAACCGTGCCGCACGACGGCGGTCCCGGTGCGGTCGAGCTCGCGGCGCTTCGGCCCGGGTCGCGCCACACCGTGGAAGTCCGGGCCGCACACGACATCCGCGCCCGTCGATCCCTGCAGACCCAGCCCGCCGCTCCGGGTGAGGAGCTGTTCCGGTTCGCGACGATGAACGACCTGCACCTCGGCAGAGAGGAGCACCCGATCCACGGCGACGGCAAGCGTCCGCAGA
>Ga0209023_10006209_pt1 | contig 12694 bp, 7 predicted proteins | sample LakOneMetagenome_FD_187468 | JGI IMG/M metagenome (GOLD analysis project Ga0209023, IMG submission 187468) | Freshwater and sediment microbial communities from Lake Erie, Canada (SPAdes) (version 2) | ecosystem: Environmental > Aquatic > Freshwater > Lentic | place: Lake Erie, Canada | collected... | reverse complement strand
ACGGCGTGATGCGTTCGGCAGCCGCCGGCCCGCCACACCCGCCTCCCGCCTCACCCCGTCCGGAGACTCCGCACCGCTCCCGCGACGCGATCTTTACGCTCAATTGATACGCAATCTGTCCCGTAACGACACACTACGGATGAGCTGAGTGCTAAGCTGAACAATAGATTCTGAGTTTCACGCCAGACCCGCAATGAACGGTCCGCTGGTGTGACGCTCCGGTCGACCAGCCTTTTTCGCGCACTGACCGTCGCCGCGCACTCAATTAGCGCGATCAGCCAGACCCGACCGACCCGCCGACCACGACTGCGCACGCGTTGCGCTTGCTAGAGGGGGAAGGTGTGTTCATCGACTATCTGGATGGCTCAGCCATCGCCGATCTGGACACGGATATCTGCATCGTCGGCGGTGGTCCCGCCGGCCTGTCCATTGCCTACGCACTCGCCGACTCGCACATCGACGTCTGTCTGCTCGAAAGCGGGACGTGGACTGGCAACCGCGAGACGCAGGCGCTCTGTATCGGCGATTCCATTGGCAACATCGATCTCGATCCGGCCAATGCGCGTCTGCGCGCCTTCGGGGGCAGCGTCAGACTCTGGGGCAACGGTTGCGCGCTGCTCACACCGCTCGACTTCGAGGCGCGCGACTGGGTGCCTGAAAGCGGCTGGCCGTTCGACTACGATGCGCTGCTCCCCTACTACGAACGCGCCCGCGAGTTGTTTGGCCTCGAGTCGCGGGCACTCGGTCGAGGAAATTTCGTCGGGACGCCGAAGCGGACGCCTCCGACCTTCGACGCTCCTGAGGTGATCAACCGCTTCACGGCGAGCGCCGCCGGCGATCCGTCCAGCCTGCACCGCGCACGGCTGCAACGCGCCGACAACATCCGGATTCTCCTGAATGCCACCGTCGTGGAATGTGTGCCGTCAGCAAACGGTGCGGCGATCGAGCGGGTCACAGTCCAGGCGCGCGACGGACGACGGAGCCACGTCAGGGCACGTCATGTGGTGCTCGCCTGCGGCGGCATCGAGAACGCGCGACTGTTGCTGCTCTCGGATTCCGTGACGCCGGGAGGGTTGGGCAACGGCTACGACCAGGTTGGACGCTACTTCATGGATCATCCAAGCGGTCGGCTTGGTCGCATCGTCGGCGGCGACCTGAGTCGTGTGACGCATCCGGATGATTGCCTGGCCGTGCCTGGTGGCACGGCGGTGAACTCGCTGCCCTGCCTCTCTGATGATGTGCAGCGTTCACGTCGCGTGCTCAACGCGCGCGTACGGGCCTTTCCCGTCGAGGCCGAACCTGCACCCGGCGTTGCCGCACTGCGCGCCTTGCGGGCTCGCCGTCCTTCGTCACCTGCGAATGACAATCTCCTCATCGAGCGGCGAATCTGTGAGGCACTCGACCACCGGCCGGCGACGCACACGTCGGGCATGACGAACGATCCCGCGTGGCGGCTCGCGTTGCGCAGCGGCCTCGGGGCCGCGGATCTTCTCCACGCGCTGGCGCGCAAGCTGACTGACAGGTCGACGATAGGACCGACGCACGTGGAGTTGTTCGGCTTCTTCGAGCAAGCCCCGAATGCGGCGAGTCGGATCACGCTCGGTCGCGAACTCGATGCCCTTGGGCAGCGACGGGTGCGTGTCGACTGGCGCATCACGCCGCTCGACCTCCACACGTTTCACACGGCGGGTTGGCTGTTCGGCGACGCAATGGCGCGCGTGGCGGGTGGCCGTTTCGAACCTGATGAGTGGCTGCACTCGAAGAGTGACCCGACGGTACTCCATGGCACCGCCCATCACATCGGCACGACGCGCATGGCCGACAGCCCGCACCGGGGCGTCGTTGATCGGCACTGCCGCGTGCACGGCTTCGACAATCTGCATGTCGCCGGCAGCTCGGTGTTCCCGACTGGCGGATGGGCGTTCCCGACCTTCACGATCGCCGCACTGAGTCTGCGTCTCGCCGATCGGCTGCGCGCGAGACTCGCCGCAGAACGTGGCCCCGTGTGGGATCGTGGTGCCGGAACCGCCATCGACGCGACGGGCGTCCCCGGCTGGCGCACGTAACCGGCCGCTCGTCAGACTCGTTCTGCAGACCTGCTCTCCAGCCACGCCATGAGGTGCTCGGGGTCTATGGGTTTGGTGAGGTGTTGGTCGAATCCGGCCTCGAATGCGCGCCGCCGATCCTCTTCCTGCCCCCATCCGGTCACGGCAACGAGGTGCATGTTCGCGCCCCACGACTCTTGCCGAAGGATGCGCGCCACCTCGTACCCACTCACGTCGGGCATACCGATGTCGAGCAGCGCCACATCGGGCCTGAACACACCCGCGAGCGAGAGCGCGTCACGCCCGAGGTGCGCGACCCGAACTTCGTGCCCGCCGAGTTCGAGCAGCAACGAGAGACTCTCGGCGGCGTCGCGGTTGTCATCCGCCACGAGGATGCGACGACGAACAGACACCGGTTGGGCGGAGCGATTTGTATCCGGTGCGGTCACAGGCAACGAGCGGATCAGCGGCATGGACACAATGAATTCACTGCCGTGTCCCAGGCCGGCACTGCGCACATCGACGGTTCCGCCATGTAGTTCGATGAGACCCTTGACGAGCGCGAGGCCGATACCGAGCCCACTCTCAGAACGGCCCACCACCCCGTCGATCTGCGAGAACATGTCGAAGATGCCGGTGATGGCCTCCGGTGCGATCCCGATGCCGTTGTCCTTGACCGAGAGCGTCAGGGTCTCGTCCTGAACGCTGCCGACCAGGTCGATGTGCGCGCCAGGCGCGCTGTACTTCGCCGCGTTCATCAGCAGGTTCATCAGAATCTGTGACAGCCGAAGCGGATCGGCGTCAAGCAGCACAGGCTCGCTGGGCAAACGCACCGATAGCTGATGACTCTTGCCGTCCAGCTTCGGCCTTGCGGCTTCGATGGCGGCATCCACCACATCAAAGAGCGCCACCGTCTGCCGTTTCAACTGCAGCTTGCCCTGGGTGATACGCGCAACGTCCAGCAGATCGTCGAGGAGCAGACCCATGTGCGTGGCCTGACGCTCGATGATGAGTTGCGCCTGCTGCAACTGTGCAGGTGCCACGTACGGTGACGCGATCACGTTGGCGGACACTCGGATCGCAGCAAGCGGGTTGCGCAGTTCGTGCGACAAGGTCGCGATGAACTCGTCCTTGCGCCGCCCCTGGTCCTGCAACAAACCGTTCAGTGTCTCGAGGCGCTGCTCTGCGATCTTCTGGGCCGAGACATCGACGGTCACACCGTCGAAGTGTGTCGGCGTGCCGTCGCTCGCATAGTCGGTTCCGCCAAGCGCACGGATCCACTTCACTGCGCCGGTCGTCGGATGCACCGTGCGGTAGACGATGTCGTACGAGCTTCGATTGCGAATCGAGGCGTCGATGGCGTCTCGCGTCAGCGCACGGTCGTCTTCATGAATCCGCGCGTAGAAGTCATCGATCGTGATGCGTGCGGTGGGCGGAAAGAAGAAGTGCTCTTTGACGCGGTCGTCCCACTCGAGCTCATCGAACGGCAGATCGCAGTACCAGAACCCGACACCGGACAGGCGCGTGGCGTAGTCGAGGCGAGAGCGATTCAGCGCCAGCGCCCGATCCGTCGCGGCGCGAGCGGTGACGTCAACACCCTGCACGAGAATGCCGCTCACCGAGCCGTCTGGCCGTGTCATCGGCTGATAGACGAAATCAACGTAGCGCTCATCGACGGGCGCGCCGGGAGTTGATTGCGCGACGTACTTCGCACCGTACGCCGAAAACGGCGTGCCTGTCCGATACACCTCATCCAGAAGACGCAGGTAGCCCTGCGCCACGGCCTCCGGCAGCGCATCTGCGAGCTTGCGCCCAACGATCGACCGGCGGCCGGCCAGCGCCAGATATCCGGCATTGGCGAGCGCAATGACATGGTCGGGACCTTCGAGCACGGCGAGGAAGAACGGCGCCTGATCCAGCAACTGCACGAAGCGTTCACGCTCTTCGAGCAGCTGCTGCTGCGCCCGCACCTGATCGGTCGTCTCGTTACACAGCACCAACACACCACCGACGCCGTGCGGCGCCTCGGGCTGATCGATGGGACTGTAGCTATAGGTCCAGTACACGTCCTGCAGTGCGCCGTGACGAATGATGGGGACGAGCTGATTCTCATGCCACGTCGCGCCCTGGCCTCCCATGACGAATTCGATTTGCGGGCCGATGATCGGCCAGATCTCCGTCCATGATGGGCGGCCGGGGGCACCGAGGATTGAGGGATGCTTCTCAGGGCCGAGCGAACGCGCGTACGCGTCGTTGTAGAAGCAGATGTGGTCGTCGCCCCAGAAAATGAAGACGGGATGGTTCGTGGTCAGCAGAACGCGCAGGGCCGTGCGCAGCCCTTGCGGCCAGCGTCGCGGCTCACCAAGCGGCGTCGCCCCCCAGGGATAGGCGCGGATGCGCTCGCCCATCGAGCCGCCGCCCGCGAGAAAACCTGGAGTGCTCTCTTCAGTGCTCACGTCCATTCACGCTACCTTTCATGTGCGCAATAGCGGGCCGGGCGATGGTCGACTGACGCGACAAAGATGCAGGATATGGTTTTTCCGTGCGGCTGCCTAGTCCTTGAGAGAATGAGGTGGACTCCTTACCGCCGAGTTATGGCTGAACGCGCAGCCCGCACCGACAGCTCGAACACATGCAGACACCCGATGTGACTGCTGAATCTCCAACCGCACCTCTCGCGTGTCACGAGTCATCATGTGATGTTCCAGGCGATCATCTTCGACCTCTTTCACACGCTGACCGGTCCGGAAGCCGAGTGGTCTGAGCTGCCCTGGACGTCAGATGTACTCGGCATCGATCGTCGGGTCTGGAACGACATGCTCTTGAGTCGCTCGCGGTGGCGCCTGGCCGGCGAAGAGACCGACGCGTTTACGATCATCCGGACGCTCGCACACGAAGTCGATCCGACGATTCCGATCGCGCGAATCGAGGAAGCGACTCGCGTGCGCGTCCAGCGGTTCAAAGATTCACTGGCACAGGTGCCTGTGGAGAACGTGGAGACGCTTCGCACGCTCAGGACTGCAGGGTTTCGCCTCGGTCTGATCAGTAACGCCGACGCGATGGAGGCGGCGCCCTGGCCAACATGTCCGCTCGCCGGTCTGTTCGACGTCGAGCTGTTCTCGTGTGCGGTCGGCCTCGTCAAGCCCGAACCGGCGATCTACGCACGGTGCCTCGACGCGCTCGGCGTTCCGCCGGCATCATGTCTGTTTGTTGGTGACGGAGGTTCGAACGAACTCGTGGGAGCCAGGGCGGCGGGCATGTCGACGGTCTTTGTCTCTGGCGTGATGTCGACCCTATGGCCAGAGCGGATTCCCGAACGGCTGGCCAGCAGCGACCATCATGTGGAGCGGGTTCCGGAGCTGCTTCAGCTGCTCGGCCTATCGACTGGTGCGTCGTCAACGCGTACACCACAGTGAGAACACACCATGCTGGGCATCACCTACCGTGAGACCGACGTGCCGGACGAGCGACTTCGTCTCGGCATTCTGGATCCGCTGATCCGCCACAACGTCGAACAGACCCAACGCAGCGATCACCGACCGCTCATCGTCGCGATCGAGGATGCGCAGGGAGCTGTCGTTGGCGGCCTGTGGGCGCACACGTCCTGGGATTGGTTGTTCGTCCAGCTCCTGTTCGTGCCGGAGAACCTGCGCGGACACGGTGTCGGCTCGGAACTGATGGCACGCGCAGAGGCCGAGGCGCACAGACGCGGGTGTCACAGCGCATGGCTCGATACGTTTCAGTTCCAGGCGCGAGGATTCTACGAACGCATCGGCTACAGCTGCTTTGCCGAACTGCCCGACTACCCGATTGGCTTCGCGCGCTACTTCATGAAGAAGCGATTGAGCACTGACGACTGGACCTGAACCCGCGACTCAGCCGAAGACGCGAACGCTCTGCACAGGTGAAGCTCGGCCCGACAAAATCGGTGACATGCCGACGATGCCCGACGTCACGCGCCCCGCTGAATACGTGCGGGCTCACGCGTGTCCTGGTCAGGAACGACCGACGAGATGAAACTGAATCGCCGGCGTCACAATGAGCGATAACAGCATCGACACTGCGATACCACCAATCACGGCGATGGCGAGCGGCTGGAGCATCTGCGACCCTGCGCCGAGCGCCAGTGCCAGCGGCGTCATGCCGGCCACCGCCGCCAGTGCCGTCATCACAATCGGCCGTAGCCGACGGCGCCCCGCCTGAATGATCGCCACGTCCTTCGGCATACCGGCCGCCCGGAACTTCTCGTTGGCATCGAGCAGCAGAATGCCGTTCTTCGCCACGATACCGATGACCATGATGAGTCCCATGAACGAGGACACATTGAAGGTCGTGCGCGTGACGAGCAACGCGACGAACACGCCGGTCGTCGAGAGCAGCGCGGACGCCAGAATCGCGAACGGTGCCGTGAACGTGCGGAACTCGAAGAGCAGCACGAGAAAGATGAGCACGACGGCCAGCACCAGCACGGTGGCCAGATCCCTGAACGACCGCTGCTGCTCCTGGTAGGTGCCTCCGTACTCGACGCGAATGGACGGCGGCAGGTCGAGACCCGCGACAGTCTTCTGCACGGCGGCGATGCCCGTTCCCATGTCGACGCCTTCCAGCCGCGCTGTGACCTCGACCACCTGCTGCAGGTTCTCGCGGCGCACTTCGCGCTGGCCTGGCAGTTCGTCGACAGACCCCAATGAACCCAGTGTTGACGTGCCACCGTTCGAATTGACGATGACAGAGTTGCTGAGCGCCTCGAGCGAGGCGCGCGCCGGCCGTGGATAGCGCACACGAACCGGATACGAACGCCCGTCGATCAGCAACGGTTGACTTGCGGGTTCACCGTCCACCATCGACACCGCGACGGTGCCGAGGTCTTCAGCCGTCAGGCCCGCACGGCTCGCAGCCTCCGGATTCACGGTGAATCTCACCGCCGGACCGCTCGTTGTGTTCTCGATGCCGTCCTCCACATCAACAATCGGCGTCTTGCCGTTGACGGTGGTCTTCTCGAGTGCCTCGGCAACCTGCGGCGCCCAGGTGGCGAGCAGGTCCGTATCCGGTGAAAACAGTTTCACGACGACAGGCTCAGGAGCGCCCGTGAGATCGCCGATCATGTCCTGCAGCACCTGGATGAACTCGACGTCGAGACCGGGTTCGCTCTGCGCCACTTTCGCGCGAACATCCGAAACAATCTCTTCGACGTCCCGACTCCGTTCGCGTTTCAGCTTCACCGCAATGTCGCCTGTGTTTGGTTCCGTGACGGCGGCCAGACCGAGCTCCAATCCGGTGCGACGCGACGTGCTCTCGACTTCAGGTGTGTCCTTCAGAATCGACTCGACGTGGCGAATGACGCGGCTCGTCTCGTCGAGCGAACTGCCGGGCGGCATGACGTAGTCGACCACGAAACCACCTTCGTCAAACGGTGGCAGCAAATCCGAGCCGAGGTTCCGGTAACAGAACGCACTGATCGCCACCAGGACGACACATCCGGCGACGACGAACACGGGACGGTGAAGGGCGGCGCGAAGGAGTCGTTCGTACTGCGCGAGGAGACGACCGAAGAGCCCCTGGTTGAGCGAGGCTTCCTCAGCGTCGAGCATCCGCCGCACGCGTGCCGCCGCGGCATCGTGCCCACTCACGCTGTCCGCCGCCTGGTTGTGCACGGCACCAGTTGGTCGCGCGTGAGCGGAGCGGCGAATCAACTTGCTTCCGAGGTTGCTGGTCCACACCAGTGCCAGCACCAGTGATGTGAGCAGCGACACGCTCATCGAAATCGCAAGCGCACCGAAGAACGTGCCCGTCACTCCGGTAATCGCGATCAGCGGCAGAAAGACGACGATGGGGGTGAGCGTCGAGCCGATCAACGGAACGGTCAACTCCTCGAGCGCACTGGCGGTGGCCTGCAGCGGCCCCTCGCCGGCGTCGCGGTGCAGCACGATGTTCTCGACCACGACGATCTTGTCGTCGATGACCAGACCGACCGCTGCCGCCAACCCGCCGAGCGTCATCAGGTTAAAGCTCTGACCGAGGACGCGCATCGCGATGAATGTCACGAGCATCGTCACGGGAACGACCAGGCCGGTCATGACAGCGGTGCCGACGTCGCGCAGGAACAACCAGATGATGAGTCCTGCCAGGAACAGTCCGATGACGATGGCGTCGCGCACGCTGGCGATCGAGGCGTTCACAATGTCCGACTGATCGTAGAAGGGCTGCGCCTCGACGCCTGCGGGAAGCGTCGCCTTGAGCGCGGCCATTTCGCGGTGCACCTCGTCGGCCACGTCCACCGTGTTGCTGTCAGGCTGCCGGTTCACACTGAGCAGAACCGCAGGCGAGCCGTTCGCCGTGACCACGGTGTAGACGGGCTCGACGCCTCGCTCAACATGGCCGATGTCCCTCACACGCACGGGAGCGACGCCAGCCTGCTTCACCACGACGTCGCCAAGCGCTTCAGGCGTCCGCACCTGGCCCGTCACCAACCCGAGGAACAGCTGATGGTTCCGCGTCAGCATGCCCGGCGAGTCGACGACGTTGGTGTGGTTGATGGCCGAGACGACGTCAGCGATCGACGTCTTCGTGCGAACCATCTGCGCCGGGTCCACCGAGACGTGATACTCGGGCCGTTGTCCGCCTTGTATCAGGACGCTGGCGACGCCTGGCAGTCGATTGAGTCGCGGCTTGATCTCGTAGGTGGCCAGTTCCCAGAGGTCGGTGGCCGGCACGGTCTTCGACGTGAGGCTGTATCCGATGATCGGAAAGCTGGAGAAATCCAACCGGTGTGTCTGCACCTGCGCCGTCGCGGGGAGACTGCTCTGGACGCGAGACACCGCCGCATCGACGAGCTGCAGGGTTTCCAGCATGTCGACGTTCCACCGAAAGAACAGATTGATTTCGGCGGCACCGCGTCCTGTCACCGATCGCACATTCTCGAGATTCGGCACCGACCGCACGGCCTCTTCGAGCGGACGTGTGACGGTGGCTTCCATCTGCTCGATGGGCGTGACGCCGTTATCGACACCGATGATGATGCGCGGGAAGTTCGTCGTCGGAAACACCGCGACAGGCAACACCCACGCCTCGTAGGCGCCCACGGCTGCGAGCAGGCACACGAGAAAGATGATCGGCTTGGAATGTCGTGCGAACCAGTAGCGTTCGGGCTGTTCGGTGTCGGTCTGATCCATGTGGTGGTCCGCGGCCGTCAGTTCTCGTCCGGCTCTTCTTCGTCTTCCTTGGGTGGCGCCACCTTCACGGTCGTTCGGCTCCGCACCTCTTCGTCGAGCTTGAAGAGTTCGAACGCGCCGGTCGTGGCCACGCGCTGGCCGCTCTCGAGGCCGTCAGTCACCTGCACGTTGCCGCTGTCGCGCACCCCGGGCGTCACCTTCCGGAGATGCGGCTTGTTGTCCGCATCGACGAGAATCGTGAACGTGGCTCCGGTCGGACCGGTCAACAACGCCGTCTGTGGAATCACCAGCGTGTCGTTCACCGTACGGGCGATGAGGTCGACTTTGACGCTCTCGCCGGCCCTGAACTTGCCGTCCGCGTTGTCCACCTGCACCCACACTTCAACCGTTGTCGCGCCGGGGTCGAGCGCCGGACTCACGAGCGTGACCTTGCCGGGAATCGACACACCGCCTGGCCCGATCAGGTGTGCGTCGTTGCCGATCGCGAGCGCCGACGCGTCAGCCTGCGACACGTGGGCCCGAGCCGTCACCAGCGACAGATCCATCACGGTGACGACGGGCGCCCCTGCCGGAGCGGACTCGCCGGCGTAGAACGGCACGTCGGTGACAACTCCGGCGATAGGACTGACGATGCGCGCATAGCCAAGCTGGGCCCGAGACGCGGAGTCGTGCGCGTGCGCGGCGTCTCGTTGCGCGGCAGCCGCCTTCAGTGCCTGATCGCGCGCAAAGCCCTGCAGGTCGTCTGCACGTCGTCGAGCGGTTTCGTACGCCGCACGGGCCTGACTGAGCGCCGCCAGTGCTTCGTTGACGTCTTTCTCCGCGATAGCGCCTTCCTTGAACAGCGCCTGCCGGCTGTCGAACACTGCCTGCTGGGCAGTCAGCGCGTCCTTGGCCGCTCGCGCGTCAAGTTCGGCCTTCTGCAGTTCCTGCGGCACTGAGGCTCTGGACGCGGTTTCGTAGGTCGCATCGGCAAGATCTGCGGCGGCACGGCTCTCAGCCGCAGCCCCGGCGAGGTCCATACTCTCGAGTTCGATGAGCGGCTGCCCCACCGTGACCTTCGCGCCTCGTTGAACGAGCACCTTGTGAATGGGTGCCGCGATCTTGGGAACGAGCGCGGACTGTTGTTTGGGATAGATGATGGCGTCGGCACGGATCGTCTGCCGAATCGTCGACAGCAGCACTGGCGCGACGTCCACCGTCACCACAGGCGGCGCGTCCTCGGAGGGCGCGTGGTTACAGGCGGATATGAGGAGCGCTGCGACAGCGACGCAGGCGAATGACTGTCTCACGTCAGAAACTCCCCGTCAGCGTTTGCAGATCGGCGATGGCCACTCGATACCTCGCTCGTGCATCGTCGGCAGCGTTGCGTGCCTGGACGAGCGTGTTCTGCGCGTCCACGACTTCGAGCGCGGTGGACTCGCCGGCGGTGTAGCGCAGGTTGGTCAGTCGAAGACTCTCGGCGGCAAGCTCTGAGACCTGCTGCGCCGTTTCAACGGCGGACATCGCGACCTGCGCCTCGTTGTAGCGCCCGTACAGCGCGGCAAGCACGCTGCGCTGGGTCTGCGACAGCGCGACCTCGGTGGCTTTCGATTTCAGCTGCGCCTGTCGCGCCTGGCTCCGCAGACCTCCCCAGTCCCACACGGGCACAGTGAGATTGACTGTGAGTGCGTAACCGAGATTGGGAAGCACACCCAGTTCTGGCTGTGCGGCAATCTGGCTGTGCAGCGCAAACTTGTTGGCTTCGATGCCGTAGTCGGCCTCAACGGACACGCTCGGAAACATCGCGAAGCGTGCGAGCCGGACGTTCTGCCTGGATGCATCGAGTGCTGCCTCCGCTGCTCGGAGCTCCGGGTTTCCCTTCGCTGCCAGCGCGCGGACCTCGGCGAAGGCTGGCAATGCCTGCGCGGTCGCCATGTCGTCGACAACGGTGAAGTGCTCGGAGAAGTCCGGGAAGATGAGCACGGCCAGCCCGAGTCTGGCCGTGTCGAGTGCAAGCGTTGCTTCGCGGTAGACCTGTGCCTGTTGCTGCGCCTGAATCTGCGCCTTGATCACGTCGGCCATCGCGACCTGACCAAGTCGCTGCTGACGAACCGCCACATCAAGGAAACGCTGCGCCTGCACGGCGCTCTCCTGTGCGGTTGCGTACTTTCGCTCGGCGGTCACGACGCCGTAGTAGGCGCGCGTCACGACCACGTTGAGGCCGCGCTGCTGCGCGTCGCGCCTCGCCGCAAGTTCGGCTTCCATCGCGCGCGAGCGGCGCACCGATGTTCCCGTCAGCGCATCGACGGACAGGGTCTGATGCATCACGAGCCAGGCGCGATACATGTTCACGCCGTCCATCGAGACGAAGCGTCCGTTCGGGTTGACGCCGTTCGGCTGATTGCCGAGATACTGCGTGGTGTAGGAGAACGATGGCAGTTGGCCGGCGCGCGCCTGCACCACATCTTCGTGTGCCGATGCGGCGTCTGTGACGGCAGCCTGAAACTGCGCGTCGTACTCGCTGGCGCGCTCCAGGGCGTCCCGTAGTGTCAGCACCGCCGGAGGTGCGGACGCGCCATCTGGCGTGGCCAGCTCCAGACGCGGAGGACCTGGCGTCTGCGCAGACGCAAGACGCGAGACGGCGCTCAATGCGAGCGTCAGGCACATCACCGAGCGGGAACAGATGCGGAGGCGCACAGTATCAGGGCTTTCCGACGGTCAGCACTGTGAAGCTGTCCGGCACGAACGTCGGTCGTGCACCTGGAGCAGCCGGCGCCGTCCTGGCAGTAGGCAGAAACAGGTGATGCGTCTTCTCGTCAAGGGCGATAGTCCTCGCACCTCGCTCTGTCGCGATGTTTTCGAGCACGTCGTACTTGCCGGCTGTCTGCTGAATGACTGTCAGCGTGCCGTCACCGTTGGAACTGAAGGCGAGCCCGGTCGTGGCATCAAACGCCGCTCCGTCGGAACCAGCGCCTATTGGGGGCGTAGCAATGACCTTCCCCGCGTCTGGATCCGACACCACCATCAGTCGATTCGCACACACCGAGAATAGCCGACGATTCTTTGCATCAATCGCCATCCCTGATGGTTCCGTGCACGGGCTGATTGAGTACTTCTTCGTCATCACGCCCTTGGCGGCATCGATCTCGACGACCTCTGCGGTGTCCTCGATGTTCGCGTAGATCTTGCCCTTGCCGTCCGCGACCGAGAACTCAGGCTTTCCGGGCAGCGCGATCGTCGCAACCACCGCGCCCGCCTTGGCGTCGATGGCTGTGGCGTTCTTCGAGCGGCCGTTGAACGTGAAGACGCGTCCGGACACGGCGTCGTAGCGGATGGAGTCCGGGTTCTCCCCGGTCCTCGCTTCGCCGACACTCTTGAGTGTCTTGAGATCGAAGATGGTGACCGTGTTTGCGCGACCGTTGCTGATGAACCCGCGGTTCAGTTCTGGCGCGAGCGCGATCCCGTGGACGCCAGGCGTGTTGGGGATGTCGCCCACGA
>Ga0209023_10006208_pt1 | contig 12698 bp, 12 predicted proteins | sample LakOneMetagenome_FD_187468 | JGI IMG/M metagenome (GOLD analysis project Ga0209023, IMG submission 187468) | Freshwater and sediment microbial communities from Lake Erie, Canada (SPAdes) (version 2) | ecosystem: Environmental > Aquatic > Freshwater > Lentic | place: Lake Erie, Canada... | reverse complement strand
ACTTCGCGTCTTTCGGCTTTCAGTTGCTGGGTAATGTAGCGCAAAACAGCATGCGGATCGTTTAAGCCAATGCCTTGGCGCAATTCACTTTCGACATGTCGCCGCCCCAGTTCGAGTGCCGCCATCAGGTGCGCGTATTTCGCACTGCCAATACCGTGACACGACATGACTTGTTCAGGTGTCGCACTGAGTAACCCAGCCAGTCCTTCAAATCGATCAATCATCGAACGTGCGAGTTCAATGGCAGACTGCTTCGCAGTGCCTGTGCGCAAGAAGATGGCTAATAGTTCTGAGTCAGATAGACAGCTTGCGCCTTTATCGAGTAGGCGTTCACGAGGACGTTCGGATTCGGGCCAATCACGGATACTCAAGAGCAAATGCTCCCTAAATAGCAAATCAGTTTATTGTTCATAATATTCTAATTTTATGGATGTTTTTATTGACGTAAGTTTGCCATTCAATGCTATTTAAAATCAAGCTAGCGCAATGCAATACTGAAGAAAACTCAACTTAATAATGATAACACTTCGGCAAAACAGTGGTTTGACTGCGTTTTGAATGGTATCGTAACCAAAATTGATTTTGAGTGTGTTATCAATGCAAGCAGCCGCAACCTCGTCTTTATCTTCGAACACCACTACGTCACCAACCAGCAAGAATATTCTCTTGGGCGTCACTGGCGGCATTGCCGCGTATAAAAGTGCGTATTTAGTCCGTCGATTGAAAGATGCAGGTTTTGCTGTGCGTGTCGTGATGACTGCTGGCGCACAAGCGTTTGTGACGCCGCTGACTTTCCAAGCTTTATCAGGTGAGACTGTGCATACCTCGCTACTTGATCCAGAAGCGGAAGCGGGGATGGGGCATATTGAACTGGCACGTTGGGCGGATCTTGTTTTAGTTGCGCCAGCGAGTGCGAATGCAATTGCAAGGATTACAGCTGGAGCCGCAGATGATTTGCTGACTACGGTGATTTTGGCAACACCAGCCCCTGTTTTTGTCTCTCCTGCGATGAACCAACAAATGTGGCAAAACCGCATTACCCAGCGAAACTTACAGACGTTGCGTGATTATGGTTTTCATGTCATTGCGCCTGATTCAGGTAGCCAAGCGTGTGGCGATGTGGGTGAAGGGCGGATGCCTGAACCAGAAGAATTAGTCGCAATAGTTGAAGGCTTTTTCCAAGGTAATAATTCTTTAAAAGCTACGCTGTCAAATGTAAACGATACCCTCGCTGGCAAACATGTTGTCATTACCGCTGGCCCAACACGTGAAGCGCTTGATCCTGTGCGTTATGTCAGTAATCACAGTTCCGGGAAAATGGGCTTTGCATTGGCAGAAGCCTGTCGTGATGCGGGTGCGCGCGTGACGTTATTGGCTGGCCCTGTGAGTTTGCCAACGCCTACTGGTGTAGAGCGGATTAATATTGTCTCGGCACGCGACTTGCTGGCAATGAGTAACAAAATCGTCGAGGCAGGCTGTGATGTCTTTATCGCGACGGCGGCCGTTGCAGATTATCGCGCTGAAACCATCGCTGATCAAAAGATCAAAAAACAAGGTGATTCATTAACGCTGACCTTGGTGAAAAATCCCGATGTTGTTGCCACCATCGCGCAACATGCGAAGCGTCCATTTATGGTTGGTTTTGCGGCTGAAACACAGCGTATGGAAGAGTACGCACGCGGCAAATTAGAAACTAAACAGTTAGATATGATTGCCTGTAATGACGTGTCACGTGGTGATATTGGTTTTGCTTCAGATGATAATGCAATGACGGTGTTTTTCTCTGATCGCTTTGGTTTAGAAAAAGTGATTTTGGATAAAGCCAATAAGCATGTCATTGCGACGCGCTTGGTTGAGTGTTTGGTTCAGGCAGGGGCTTGAAGTAAATTCGATTGAGGTCGGAAATCTATTAAGATGAGATTGCTCTGAAGTCTTCCCCTGAGGGGGAAGATTTAGATAGGGGGGCTTTTGATCCTTACTCTAAAAGCACCCCCATCCCAACCTTCCCCCTCAGGGGAAGGAGCTAAAAAACAAAGATTAATAAGGACCAATTCAAATGCCAAAAAACGTAGTCATCACAGGCGCTTCAAGTGGAATTGGTGAGGCCTTGGCTGAGCGGTTTGCATCGCAAGGTTACAACCTTGGACTTGCTGCGCGTAGCGTGGACAAATTAGATTTATTGGCAGAAAAACTACTTCAGCAATATTCCGTCCGCATTGAAACCGTCAGTTTAGATGTGAATGATGACGCGAGTATTCCTGCCGTTTTGGATGATTTGGCGAAGCGTTTGGGCAGTGTTGATATTCTGGTTGCCAATGCAGGAATAGCAGGTTCACGACGTAGTGGAACCAATAATTTAAGCGTTGATAAAGCGGTTTTCCAAACCAATTTGATTGGTGCGATTGCGACGCTTGATGCGGCGACCAAGATATTTTTAGCTCAGGGTCACGGTCATTTGGTTGGGATATCCTCAGTTTCGGCGTTCACTCCGATTCCGAAGAGTGCAGCGTATTCGGCAAGTAAAGCAGCATTGACCAATTATATGAATGCGATGCGTTTGGAGCTGGCGGGTAATAATATTGCAGTGACGGTGATTCATCCTGGATTTATTAACACCCATCTCGCGCCAAAAATGGACAAATATCCGTTTGTGATCAACGCCGATGTTGCAGCTAAGCAAATGGTTCATGCGATTGAACGCAAGCAAACCAACCCGATTATTCCTGCATTGCCATGGAAAGGGGTTAAGGCGTTGTTGCAAATCATGCCTGATTCGCTGATGACGATCGTGATGAAAAATATGGGCAGTAAGAAGTAAGTCTTGAGCCTTAACTGACGTTTGAAAAGTGGTCTGTTTTGCGAATTAAGCGCTGAATTGGTTTTAGTCTGGTTATGGATAAACAAAGTAACAAAAGTGAGTTGATTCTATTTAAGAAACACTCTACAACGTAGCGTAATGGCAGTAAAAATTGCTATCAGGTTTCTCATATTTTATACGATTGTATAAGGACAATGCTCATGGCAGGATTTTTCGAACTGAAAACAAGTAAAGATGACCAAACATTTTTTGTGCTGAAAGCAGGAAATGGTCAAGTCATTCTAAAAAGTGAGTTGTATACCACACGTGCAGCAGCTGAAAACGGAATCGCTTCAGTACAAAAAAATAGCCCGTTGGATGAGCGTTACGAGCGTGCTGTGAGCAAATCAGGCAAGCCATTTTTTAATCTGAAAGCGGGTAATCATCAAGTGATCGGTACTAGCCAATTGTACGAAGCTGAAGATGGTCGTGATAACGGCATTGAATCAGTTAAAACCAATGGTTCAAGCACTGATATTCGCGATGCGACAGACGACTAAGATTCAAACGACAAGACCCTGTTAAACATGGTTAAATGAGCAGATTAAGCAATTAGTCTGCTCATTTTTTTGTGGTGCGTGAACCTAACTATGCAAAATCTGCCAACCCTGCGTGAAATTCGAACTTTTCGACCTGATGTTTTTAAAGAGCCGCGTGGCTTTGCTCAACCAACTTTTGCCGAAGCAAACATTGTCCTTGAAATTGGCGCAGGCGTGGGTTTGCATGCGCTGACTTTTGCTCGCGAGAATCCCAGTGCGCAAGTCTTTGCAATCGAACGTACCGCCGAGAAGTTTCAAAAATTTCAGCAATCGCATTTGTCAGAAACTTCTCCTAATTTGAATCCAATTCATGCCGATGCGATTCCTTGGGTGGTTCATGCTTTGCCACCTGCATGCTTGCAGCAAGTCTTTATTTTATATCCGAATCCTGAGCCGAAGAATCCAGCGCAGCGTTGGTTTAATATGCCGTTTATGCAGTTCCTATTATCCAGAATGCAGCCGAATGCGACGCTGACATTGGCCAGTAATATCACTGAATATCTCGATGAAGCAGAGCAACAGTTAATACATGTTTGGAAATTACCTTATGTGCGCTCAAACGTGACCACCGAGCGGCGTACGCATTTTGAGATTAAATATATGGAGCGAGGCGAGCCGTGTGGGAACATCATTGTGACCAAGCCTGAAGATTATGAAACGCCGTTTGATCATTATTTCAAAAATGAGCCATAGAACTGTACTTTGAATGTCTGTACTCTCTGTTGTAAATGGATGGATTCATGTATTGTTCGGCTTGGCATAGAGGTTGCTGTATTGATCGCAATCCTGATAAAGCGAATGCCAAAGGATTTGGATGGATAAGAATTTTTCCCATTTTGGGTCTTCGTTAAGATTTTATTAGATATTTCATTAGGATGTATGAATATGAATCGCGTTTCTCATCGCATTACGCTCACGGCGTTGACCGTGGCAATCGTTTCAAGTTTAGCCATTTCAGGCTGTAGCAAAAAAGAGACTGCCGTGAGCAGCGATGGTTTGGAAGTCAAAATCGGTCACTCTGCACCGCTGACTGGCGCGCAAGCCCACTTAGGCAAAGATGCGCAGAATGGCGCACAACTGGCAGTTGATGATCTAAACGCACAAGGCGTGACGATTGCAGGTAAGAAAGTGCATTTCACGCTGGATGCGGTCGATGACCAAGCCGATGCGCGTATCGCAACGACTGTTGCACAGCAACTCATTGATGACAAAGTGAGCGGTGTGATTGGTCATTTGAACTCATCAACGACATTGCCAGCATCACGTTTGTATAACCAAAATGGCATCGTGCAAATCAGCCCATCAGCTACCAATCCAACCTATACCCAACAGGGTTTTGGTAACGCATTCCGTGTGATGGCGAATGACGTGCAACAAGGTCGTGCGCTGGGTACTTTTGCGGTGACTGAGCTGAAAGCAAAAAACATTGCCGTGATCGACGACAAAACTGCCTATGGCGCAGGTTTGGCGGCTGAATTTGAAAAAGCGGTGAAAACGGCAAATGGCAATCTGGTTGCGCATGAATACACCACCGATAAAGAAACCGATTTCAACGCGATTTTGACCCGTATCAAAGGCAAGAATCCTGATCTGGTGTTCTTTGCAGGTATGGATGGTCAAGGCGCGGCAATGGTTCAACAGGTGAAAAACTTGGGTCTGAATGCGCAGTTTATGGGTGGTGATGGGATATATACACCTGAATTTATGAAGTTGTCAGGCAAGTTCTCTGATGGCACGATAGCGAGTTTGCCGGGTGCACCATTGGCTCAAATGCCTAAAGGCCCAGAATTTCAGAAGAAGTTTGAAGCGAAATACGGCGCAATCCAATTATATGGCGCATATAACTATGATGCGGTGATGGTCATGGCTGATGCGATGAAACGTGCTAATTCGGTTGATCCGAAAGTATATGTAAAAGAGATGAAAACAGCGAATTGGCCGGGTGTGACCACGACGATTGGATTTGATGATAAAGGCGATTTGAAAAAAGCCAGCATCACAATTTATAAAGTCGAAAGTGGCAAATGGGTTCCGCTCAAGACTGTTGAATGATGGTTTGAGTCATTGCCTCGTTTAAGCCGTACAACGTGTAATGCGTGTACGGCTTTTTCTTTGGTTTATGGGTAGTTCGGGTACTTTCAGGATGACAAACGTATGAGCTCAATTGTGAATTGGGGTAAGGATTTTCTTCGTTCAGATCGACCACAAAAGCCTTCAGTGATTTGGCGATTGCAGCGTGGTTTTATTTTTGCGGTGATGAATAAGCTGATTGGGATTTCGATTCCTTTCGTTCGACGCAATCGTTTTAAAGTGGTTGAGATGCGGACGGGTTATTTGAAGGCGGTCATCTCGTTACGCGGTAATAAAAACCATATCGGGACGATGTATGCGGGCGCGATGTTTTTGCTTGCCGAAGTGCCGGGTGGCATCGTGTCGCTGTTTGAGTATGGGTCAGGTTATTACCCAATTTTGAAAGAGCTGACGATGCGTTATCTGTTGCCAGCCACATCTGATTTGACGATTGAGGTTTCTCTGACTCAAGCGGAGTTAGATGCGATTCGTCAGACTGCGGATGAGACGGGCAAAAGTGAATTTACACTGACGTTGGATTTGAAAGATGTGAATGGGGTGGTCGTCGCGCAGTCGGTGGCGTTGTATCAGTTACGGGTGAAGAGGTGATAATAGTCTGATGTTTGGAGTTTAAGGGTGAAGGTATTAAACTTTTATTTAAAAAGCACAATTTTTAAGTATTGTGTAAAGTACGCTTTAGACGTACAGTAGTGATATTCTAATAATAAATAACACTTAAAAAGGAGAGCTGCTTTTTGAGTTATCTGACAATCGCCGAAACGAGTGATTTTACCAAAATATGGCGCAATTACTTAACGCAAGAAGAATACGATCGGTTCAAAGTATATCTCGCACAAAACCCAGAAGCTGGGGATGTCATACAAGGATCAAACGGATTACGAAAAATCCGCTGGTCTACAGCAAGTAAAGGAAAATCTGGTGGTGTAAGAGTGATTTACATCAACAAAAGAAGTGATGGAACAGTATGGTTAGTGACGATCTACACGAAGAGTAAAGATGCAACATTGAAAACTTCGACCTTAAACAAGTTGAATAAAGGTGAGGCGAAATAGTAAGAACAGTGCAAAGCGTTAGTCAATATGCACTAAACAATTTACTGATTAGGATTCACCCCACGTTTAATGGAAAACTGAAAGTAAAGAGGAGTATTAAATATGGTACTTAAAGCAAGCGAACTAAAGGAATTTGAGAAAGGACGTGATATTGATGCAGAAATACTGCGCGGCATTGAAGAAATGCGTAGTGGCGTTGCTGCTGTAGTACACCAAGTTCAAATTCCTGATGTAGTAGCTGCGCGCCAAAAAACAGGTTTAACACAATCTACTTTTGCAGACCTTTTGGGAGTGTCTATAAGGACTCTGCAAGAGTGGGAGCAAGCTAGAAAGACGCCTAGCAAAGCTGCACAATCGCTCATAAAAATAGCGATCAAGCACCCTGAAATATTGCGCGAACTACAAGCTACCTAAGCTGTATTTATAGAAATCCATCAGTTGATCTGATTTCCTGATGTTGGATTTGAAAGATGTGGTGGTTGCGCAATCGGTGGCGTTGTATCAGTTACGCGTGAAGAAGTGAATGGTGAGTGTTTATAGCTAGTCGATTTAAATATAATTCCCCTGTATTATTGCGACTCTCTCTGTAATTTATGTTTGAATATTTTCTATTCATAAGAATCAATGGTTTACGTATATAAAATACAATAATATTTGATCAATTCAGAGCTTTGTAACTTAGCTGTCAATCGAAATCCAAAAAAAGAGGTTTGTTCATATGAAGAAAATACTATTCTTGACCATTTTTTCATTATCAGGGTGTCAAACCGTTCAGAATTTAACAGCTATTGCTCCTCCAACTGAAACTTCTATAGATGGAAAGGTAGTTACTATAAATGTTCCCAAGGGCATCAATAGTTCAGATTCTGATTTCAAAGGGATTTTTTTTCAAAATGCAGAAAATTCGTTCTATGATCAAAGTGGTAACATCCTCAAATATACGTCGTTCAATTTTCAAGTTGTCAAACCTAATGAACTAGAGCAAAAGGTCTGTAAAGGCGAACAAATGAGGAATGGTCAACGCTATCAGTCGTGCATTTATCTAGATTCTAAGTTTCAGATTGTAGATAAACATGAATTATATCAGATTGATATTAAGCCCTATAGGATTCGTTCCGTACAAGGACGTGATGCCATATATCTTCCAATTGGGCTGCCAAAATTAAGCATTGATGATTGGTATAGTTTATTCGCTAAACAAAGAATGTCATTTGTTTATAAAATGACTTCGACATATTCTCCTGAGTCGATTAAAGGAAATTTTGATCGAAAATTAGAGCGTTTAAATTTCGAGAGGTCTTCTAGAGATAATGCAGCACTTCGTCAGTATAAGGATACTTATAAAATAAATGTTGCATCAAATGTGACGGTTAGAATAGGTGCTTCTTTTTATCCTTATAAAAATGGTACTTTAGTAGAAACTTATATAGATGCAGAGTCCATTTCGGGTCAGCCAGATTGGAATGTTAATACTGCTTTAATAAAGAGTAAGTTGGATCAAACTATTAATGACTGAGGTAAGCTCTGATATTGATTAGTTTTAGAAAGCAAAAGATGTGTAAGTAAAGGAAACCCATCATTGGATCAGATACCACTTGATGGGTTTCGTGCCTAAACCCATCCACTTCTAATTTTTAAGTCACAACCCGCCCAACTTCACCATTCAACGCATCAGGCAATTCTAAAATCAGTAAACCTGATTCAACCAATGCTTCAGGTTTCGCAACCACAAGTGCTTCCCAACCTTCAGCCGTTGCAACGACATTTACAATATTTACATTTTGTTCAATCGTTTGACCGACTTGAGGCACATTATCCGTACCTTGTACGCGATGTAACCATGCTTTCGGTTTCGCACGGAAATAGAGACGCGCAACGATTTCTTGACCGAGATAGCAGCCCTTATCGTAATCCACGCCACCACGTTGATGCAGACGGAGTTCTTGTGGTTGGAACAAACCCGCATTTTCAGCAGTGATCCACGCCGCGCCTTGCGCAATAGCAGTTTTTTCCCATTCATCAATCGTGGTGGCGCTTTCATTGGCTTGGAATTCCGCTGAACCGTTATTAATGACTGGAAAGATTTCTTGGCTATCCGATGCCGTCATTTTAGAAAATGCACCGTATTTGCGAATATGCGCTTTAAAGGCATCAAGCAAATCAGTTGAAATCACGACATCAAATTGTTCTGCGCTTTGACGCGTCAACCACAATCCAAAAGCAATCCGACCTTTTAAATCACAAATCGCAGTTGGGCGATGTTCGTCGCTGCCAATCTTAGTCACATCGACGGTCACCTGACCTTGCAGGAATTTTTCAGTGTCTACGCCTGTGAGCGTAAGTGTGCTGAAGGAGAGCGTGTTTGCTGACATGAGATAACCTTATCCTAGACGATGAGATGTGGTGCAATAGATGTTAATGAACATTATCCGCTATTTATAGGGCATTGGTTGTAAAAGACAAGTCAAAATCTAGTGCATTTTGTGCATCTATTCAGTGAACTTGTCGTGTTCATGAGCAAGCAATGTGTTGTCAATGTTACACTTTAGCCTCGAATTTCATGTTTAACCATTTCAAGACGCCATTATGCCGATTCACTCATCCGAGAAAACCTCTGACCACGCGGTCAATCCGAAGCGCACAGTTGCCATCATTGGTGCTGGCCCAGCGGGATTGATGGCGGCTGAACGCATTGCTGCGGCGGGGCATGCGGTTACGGTGTTTGAGCAGAAGGCTTCTGTTGGCCGTAAGTTTTTAATGGCGGGTAAGGGCGGTCTGAACATTAGCCATAGCGAACCATTTGATGATTTCTTGCAACGTTACGATCAGCCTGATTGGCTGAAACCAATGTTGCAAGCGTTTACGCCGAGTGATTTACGGACATGGGTGAGTGGTCTTGGTATTGAAACCTTTATCGGTTCATCAGGACGTGTTTTCCCCGCAGAAATGAAAGCTGCGCCTTTGCTGCGCGCTTGGGTTGCGCGGTTGAAAGCGAACGGTGTCCAGTTCCGTTTGCGTCATCATTGGCAAGGCGTGAGCAAAGACAATACTTGGCAATTTCATACGCCAGACGGTGAGCAGTCGTATGCGTTCGACGCGGTTGTTTTGGCGTTAGGTGGTGCGAGTTGGGCGCGGCTTGGTGCTGATGGCGCATGGCGACCTTGGCTGGCAGAACGCAATGTAGTAACGGTGGACTTTAAGCCGTCGAATGGCGGTTTTGTCGTGAACTTTAGTCCGTTTATCCAGTCGCACGCAGGCGAGCCCGTGAAGTCAATTGTTGCGTCCACGGTGTTGCCCGATTCAGGCAAAGTGATTCAAAAGTCGGGCGATCTGATTATCACTGAACAAGGTGTTGAAGGTGGGGTGATTTATGCATTGTCGCGCCATCTGCGCGATGCCATTTTGCAGACTGGTCAAGCACAGCTAAGCTTAGATTTAATGCCTAGTCGTACCACTGAGCAATTGCGCGCGCTGTTATCGAAGTCAATTGGTAAACAGAGCCTAGCCAGTTTTTGGCGGCGTCAAATTGGCTTGGATGGGATCAAAGCGACTTTGGTGCGCGAGTATTTGCCACGTCAAAAGTGGGTTGATGCAAGTGCTGTTGCACACACAATTAAAAATCTAACGATTACCATAGACGGCATGCGACCGATTGATGAAGCGATTAGTACGGCTGGCGGTGTGACACGTCTTGCGGTTGAAAACGACCTTATGCTCAAACAATGGAGCGGCGTGTTTTGTGCCGGTGAAATGCTCGATTGGGATGCGCCAACAGGCGGTTATCTGTTGACGGCATGTTTCGCCAGCGGTCATTGGGCTGGGCAAGGCGTGAATGAATGGCTTGCTCATCACACCATCGACACCGCAATTTAAAACGCTAAAACCAAAATGCTACTCCAGCAACGGCAAACGTTTGACTCGTCTGCTCTCCTTTTGCCGTCATCAAATCCGCTGTTTTGCCATAATGACGATTTACATCAATACCGACATAAGGCGCGAATTGATGGTTAATGTCATAACGTAAACGTAGGCCAGATTGCACTTCACTTAAGCCCTGACCGAGGTCGTTAGCAAAGTCGTTTTTGCCATAGAAACTGACTTCCAAGCGTGGCTGCAACACCCATGACTGCGTGATGCGCCAGTCATATTCAGCATTCAAAATGAGCGCAGTCTGACTCTGATCACGGACGTAAAACGTCGCATCCAAATCAATCCAATACGGTGAAATCCCGTTAATGCCCAGTGCAAGCCAAGTCCGATTGTTCGCATAGCCGTTATCTTGGCGCACACCTAATTCGGTATTCCAGAAGGTGTTCAAAGGTTTGCGCCAAAACAATTCTGTTCGTGCATCAGCGAGACTTTGATCACTGATCTTGCCTTCGGCTTTCAATACAGCGCGATTCCAATCATCGCCCCACCAACCTTCAATCTCGTAAGCACCTTGAGTACTGTTTTTGCTGTGCCCCCACTCTAAACGGTGGACCGCGAGACTCATGAGCGGATCATTACCCATCATCATCGGCGGATGAATCGTCCCAAAATCTCGACCTTGTGAATAATCTGAACTGCGTGCGTCAGCAGGCGCTGCGCCACCTTGCATATTGCCCATTTGCATCGTCATCGGCATTGCACTCATGTCGTGATGATTCATGGTTTGTGCAGGCACAGCGTTATTCATTTCCATGGCACCATGATCCATGACCTTTGTAGGGGTACTCTCCATATTCATCGAGCCATGATCCGTTTTTGACATATCCATATCGTGGTTCATGGGCATGTCGCTATGATCCCTGCTTGGCTTTTCTTTCGCAGTTGGTACGGCTTTTTGGACCACAAGTTTTGGCTTTTCCTCACGGTGAGGTTTAGCTTTTGCTTGAGTTTTTTTGCTGCTGGTTTTGGCTTGTGTTAGGTGCTGGTCATGTAGCGGCATGCTCATATCCATGCCAGACATTGAACTCATATCCATGCCAGCATGATCCATACTCCATGCCGGTGCATTAAGGATTAATAAAGCGAGCAGGCCATGCTTTTTGAACACTGGTTTATTGATAGTTAGTTTCATAATTAGTCCACCACCACTTCACGGAACATGCCCGATTCCATGTGATACATCAGATGGCAATGCCACGCCCAACGCCCAGCTTCACCTGTGACATCAAACGAAACTTTTTGCGCAGGCTGCACTAAGAAGGTATGTTTCCTGACTTGGAAATCCCCATTTTGCGTACGCAAATCACTCCACATTCCGTGTAAATGCATCGGATGGGTCATCATCGTGTCGTTGACCAGTGAGATACGTACACGCTCATTTTTGGCAATCCGAACAGGCTTAGATTCTTTAAAGGTTAAGCCATCAAAGCCCCAAATATAACGTTCCATATTCCCTGTCAGGTGCATTTCAATTTCACGGGTCGGTTCACGCTGCTCGGCTTTAATCGAGGCAATCGAATGCAAATCGGCGTAGGTCAGAACACGGCGACCATTGTTGCGCAGGTTGATGCCTGCATCATCAAGGTTGGTACGCGGCATATCGACTCGCATATCGGTGCTGATGCCATATTCAGTATTCGCATGGTGTGCCATCGTTTTTCCTGACATATCACCCATCATATCGGTCATCGACAGCCATTGAATTTTATCGAGCGGCGGAATTTCAGCTTTAAGCCCAGCTCGAACTGCAAGTGTGCCGCAGGCGTAACCTGAGCGATCAATATTCTGCGCAAAAATCGTATGTGCATCATCTGTCGGCTCAATAAGTACGTCATAGGTTTCAGCCACGCCGATGCGAAACTCATCAACGGTAATGGGTTCAACCGCTTGTCCATCGCTTGAAATAACGGTGAGCTTTAAGCCGGGAATACGCACATCAAAAATTGTTTGTGCGCTGCCATTGATAAAGCGCAGGCGAATCTTTTCGCCCTTTTGAAATAACCCAGTCCAATTCGATGCTGGATTCACCCCATTCATCAGATAGGTATAAGTATGCGCGGAAAGATCGGTGAAATCGGTCGGAACCATCCGCATCTGATTCCACATTTTTCGTGCTTCAATTGCGTTTTTTAAGCCTTGCTCTTTAGAGTCACGCAACAGTTGCATGGCAGTCGGTTGTTGATAGTTATCAAAACCAGATTGTGCTTTTAACTGCGAGAGAAGGCGCAT
>Ga0209023_10006207_pt1 | contig 12698 bp, 11 predicted proteins | sample LakOneMetagenome_FD_187468 | JGI IMG/M metagenome (GOLD analysis project Ga0209023, IMG submission 187468) | Freshwater and sediment microbial communities from Lake Erie, Canada (SPAdes) (version 2) | ecosystem: Environmental > Aquatic > Freshwater > Lentic | place: Lake Erie, Canada... | reverse complement strand
GGGTGGCTCCTTGGGTCACATGCGCTCGGGCGCGGACACGCCGAGCAGGCCGAGGCCGTTCTCGAAGACCTGACGGGTCGCGGCCACGAGCAGCAGCCGGGCCCGGTGCAGCTCACCCGGCTCCTCGTCCCCCTGGGGCAGCACCCGGCAGGAGTCGTAGAAGCGGTGGAACGTCGCCGCGGTGTCCTCGAGGTAGCGCGCGACCCGGTGAGGCTCACGCAGCTGGGCCGACGACGCGACGACCCGCGGGAGCTCGGCGAGCGCGCGGAGCAGCTCGCCCTCCTTCTCGTGGGTCAGCAGGCTGACGTCGACATCGCCGGTCGCCGTCAGCCCTAGGTCGGCGGCGTTGCGCAGGATCGACGCGGTGCGGGCGGCGACGTACTGGACGTAGTAGACGGGGTTGTCGTTGCCGGCCTTGGCCCACAGGTCGAGGTCGATGTCGATGTTGGAGTCGGCGCTGTAGCGACCCAGTGCGTAGCGCGACGCATCGACGCCGATCGCCTCGACGAGGTCGTCGATGGTGACCACCGTGCCGGCCCGCTTGGACATCCGGATCGGCTCTCCGTCGCGGAGCAGGTTGACCATCTGGCCGATCATGATCTCGAGGTTCACGTGCGGGGTGTCGCCGAACGCCGCGCACATCGCCATCATCCGACCGACATAGCCGTGGTGGTCGGCGCCGAGCATGATGAAGCACCGGTCGAAGCCGCGCTCGCGCTTGTCGAGGTAGTAGGCGAGGTCGCCAGACAGGTAGGCGCCCGTGCCGTCGGACCGGATGATCACCCGGTCCTTGTCGTCGCCGAACTGCTCGGTGGCCAGCCAGAGAGCGCCGTCCTTCTCATAGGTGACGCCGAGCTCGGTGAGCCGGTCGACCGCTCGCTGCACGGCGCCGGACTTGTGAAGGTCGTCCTCGTGGAAGTAGACGTCGAAGTCGACCCCGAAGTCGTGGAGCGACTTCTTGATCTCCTCGAACATCATGTCGACGCCGATCTGCCGGAACGCCTCCTGGGCCTCGGCGTCGGGCAGGTCGGCGGCGTCGGGGCGCTTGGCGAGGACGGCGCGGGCGATGTCGTGGATGTACTGCCCGCCGTAGCCGTCCTCAGGGACCTCCTGGCCGCGTCCACTCGCGAGCAGCGACCGCGCGAACCGGTCGATCTGGGCGCCGTGGTCGTTGAAGTAGTACTCGCGCGTCACCTCGGCGCCCGACATCGCGAGGATCCGGCCGAGCGCGTCGCCGACGGCCGCCCAGCGCACCCCGCCGAGGTGGAGCGGTCCGGTCGGGTTGGCCGAGACGAACTCGACGTTGATCTTCTCGCCGGCCAGCTCGCCGTTGGCGCCGTACGACGCTCCGGCGGCGACGACGTCGGCGGCGACCTTCCCCTGAGCCGCGGCCTCGACGGTGATGTTGAGGAAGCCGGGCCCGGCGATGTCGACGGCCGCGACACCCTCGGCGGCGCGCAGCTCGGCCGCCACCAGCTCGGCGAGGGCGCGCGGGTTGCTGGCGGCCTGCTTGGCCAGCTGGAGCGCCACGTTGGTGGCGTAGTCGCCGTGGTCCCGGTTGCGCGGCCGCTCGACGGTCACCGTCTGCGGAAGGGGGTCGGCCAGCGTGAGCTCACCTCGGTCCACCAACGCCCGAAGAGCGCTGACGATGGCCTGGGAGAGCTGGTCGGGGGTCACCGGCCAAGGGTAGCCGCGCGACGACCCCGGCCTCGAACCGGTTTCACTCCCTGACGCGGGCCACGGTAGGGTCGTCCCCGTTGGTCAGGCCGCACCGCCAGCCGGTGCGCGGCCCCCGTAGCTCAGGGGATAGAGCACCGCCCTCCGGAGGCGGGAGCGTAGGTTCGAATCCTACCGGGGGCGCCATCGAGAACCGGGGCCGCAGGCGCGGTCCCGTTCGTCATTTCGGGGGTCGCCTGGGTCGCTTTCGTGGTGACGGTTCACCACGGTAGGTAGGGAAGTCCGCACTTACCTAGGTGAACTCATCGAGGTAAGTGCGGGTTCGCCCACCTACCGTGGTGAACCGTCAGGGCTTGACCGCCAGCGTGAGGGCGAAGTCCGCGGGGTCGTCGGTCCAGACGCGGGCGACGGTGAGGCCGACGGACTCGAGCTCGGCGGCGATCTTGCTCACGCGGAACTTCGTGGAGATCTCGACCCGGATCTCCTCCCCCGGGGCCAGGTCGAGGACGACCCCGGCGCCGGGGATCGTCACTCGCTGGGGGGTCTCCGAGCGGACTCGCAGGTCCATCCGCTCCATCGTCGGGTCCCAGAAGGGGACGTAGGAGAAGGCGTCGAGGTCGAAGTCGGCGTCGAGCTCGCGGTTGAGCACCCGCAGCGCGTTGAGGACGAACTCGGCCGTCACCCCGGTCGGGTCGTCGTAGGCCGCGATCAACCGGTCGGCGCTCTTGACCAGGTCAGTGCCGAGGAGCAGCGCGTCGCCCGGCTCGAGCACGTCGGCCACGGCACCGAGGAAGGCCGCCCGCTCCTCGAAGTAGAGGTTGCCGATGGTGCCACCGAGGAAGGCGACCAGCCGCCGGCCGCCCGCCGGGAGGTGGGCCAGGTGCAGCGTGAAGTCGCCGACCACCGCCTGGACCTCGAGTCCCGGATAGCGCGCCGCGATCGTCTCCGCGGCCTGACGCAGGGTCCCCTCGGAGACGTCGACCGCGGCGAACCGGGTCAGCTGACCCGCGGCGGTGAAGGCGTCGAGGAGCAGCCGTGTCTTCTCGCTCGTCCCGCTGCCGAGCTCGATCAGGCTGGTCGCCCCGCTCGCCGCCGCGATGTCGGCCGCATGAGCCTCGAGGATCGATCGCTCCGCGAGGAACGGGTAGTACTCCTGGAGCTTCGTGATCCGGTCGAACAGCTCGGAGCCGAGGTCGTCGTAGAGCCACTTGGGCGGCAACACCCGCGGTTGCCGGGTCAGGCCACGGCGTACGTCGTCGACCAGACCGCCGGCGGCCCAGTCCGGGTCGAGCAGGACCGAGACGACCGGCTCGCGCGCGGTGCTCATGACGTCCCCCGGGCTACGGCTGGCCCCCCGTCGGCCAGCCGTAGCCCCGAGAGCGCCCACCGGGACCCCGGTGGGAAGAAGTTGCGGTAGCTCGCCCGTGTGTGCCCCGGCGGCGTCAGCGCACAGCCACCGCGCAGGACCATCTGGTTGGACATGAACTTGCCGTTGTACTCGCCGATCGCTCCGGCCGCCGGGTGGAAGCCGGGGTAGGGCAGGTAGGCCGACGAGGTCCACTCCCAGCAGTCCCCGAACGCCTGCCGCAGCCCGCCGGAGGGGGGACCGGCGGCACGCGGGTGAAACGTCTCGCCATCGGCGAGGTTGCCCGCGACGGGGCCACCCGCCGCGCGGACGCCGTGCTCCCACTCGGCCTCGGTCGGCAGCCGCTTGCCGGCCCAGGAGGCGTAGGCGTCGGCCTCGTAGTGGCTGACGTGGGCGACCGGAAGCGCCGGGTTGACCGGCCAGGTGCCGTGGAGCGTGTGCTCGAGCCAGACCCCGTCCTGCTGGGCCCAGTAGAACGGCGCCTCCCAGCCCTCGGTGTTGACCCGCGCCCAGCCGTCGGACAACCACAGCTCGTGACGGTGGTAGCCACCGTCGGCCATGAACTCGAGCCACTCACCGTTGGTCACCAACCGGTCGGCGAGCCGGAACGGCTCGAGATGGACCTGGTGGACCGGCAGCTCGTTGTCGAAGGAGAACCCGTCGCTGCGGTGGCCGATCTCGACCAGGCCGCCGTCGACGTCCACCCACCCCAGCGGATCGGGGTCGCCCACGGTGCTCGGGGAGCCGGCGTAGACCGGCCGGAGCGGGTTCAGGGACAGCACATGCTTGATGTCCATAAGCAGCAGCTCCTGGTGCTGCTGCTCGTGATGGAAGCCGAGCTCGATCGTGGCGGCGAGCTTGCCGAGCGTGCCGTCGTCGAGGTGGGCGAGCAGGTCACGCATGCGCGCGTCGACGTTGCCGCGGTAGACACCGACGTCGTGTGCTCCCGGGCGGCTGATGACACCCCGCTGGGCGCGGAGGTAGCGCGGCCCGACCGCCTCGTAGTAGCTGTTGAACAGGAACCAGTAGGTGTCCTGGAACGGCGCGAAGCCCGGCTCGTGGTCGGCGAGCACGAAGGTCTCGAAGAACCAGGTGACGTGGGCCCGGTGCCACTTCGTCGGGGAGACGTCGGGCATCGACTGGACCGTCTGGTCCTCCGGAGAGAGCGGCTGGGCGAGCAGCTCGGTGTGCGCGCGGACCTCGTCATAGCGCGCGACGAGCTCGTCGGCGGTCCAGGATGCTGGAGCCATGGTGCGCATCCTCCTCATCGGGTCAGGAACGGCGCGGACCCGAACCCGGCGCCTGGGTGATACGTCTCAGATCTGCCCACGACGTTACGTGGGGGCACGGACAGTCCTCAGCGACGGAAGTCGCGGAAGGCGCCGAGCAACGTCGTCCGGGCCTCCGCGGACAGCGAGTCGACCGGGATCGAGCCGAGCCGCGTGGCGGTCTCCTGCATCTGGTGGAGGTAGAGGTCGCAGCCGGAGCACAGGTCGATGTGCTCCTCGAAGCGCTCGTGGACTCCTGGATCCAGGGCGCCGTCGAGATAGTCGGTGACCAGCTCGACGAGCTGCTGACAGCTCATCTCCTCGGCCTGGTCGGTGTGCTGGGTCATGACACCTCCTCCCCCGGGTCCTCGGCGTACGGCGAGTCGGCCAGCAGCCCTGCCAGGGCGGCCCTCGCCGCGGCGCGCCCACGATGCAGGAGAACCCGCTGGTTGGCGGCCGAGACCCCGAGGAGGTCACAGACCTCCTCGGCCGAGCAGCCGACCACGTCGCGCAGCGTCACCACGATGCGCTGCCGTTCAGGAAGCCCGTCGAACGCGACGCGAAGGTTGTCCCGGACCTCGGCGGCGAGCACGTGGTCCTCGGCGCTTCGCCACTCGGACGGCAGTGAGCGCCAGTGGCCGGGGTACTCCCCGTCCGGCCCCTCGAACGCTGCCGGGTCGATGGTCGGCCCCGAGTCCTCGCCGGACACACTGCTCCAGGGGAGGACGCGATGCTCCTGGACGCCACGGGTCTTCGCCTGGTTGACCAGGATCCGATAGACCCAGGTGCGCAGGGAGGATCGGCCCTGGAAGCCGTCGAGACCCCGGATGACGGCCAACCAGGTGTCCTGGACGACCTCCTGGGCGGAGGCCTCGGTGGAGACGAACCCTCGGGCCAGCAACAGCATGGGCCGGGACCAGCCATCGACGATGCCGGCGAAGGCGCCCTCGTCGCCGGCCCGGAGGGCCGCGACCAGTTCCTCCTCCGCCACGCGCGCAGCATAGCGATCGTCACCGGTACTCGGGGTTCTCGAAGTCGAAGCGCGTCCCTGCGTTCCACGCCGACCGCTGGTTGCCGTAGCCGGGGACACCGCCACCGTCCCGGAGCATCCGGGCCAGGTGCATCAGGTTCCAGGTCATGAACGTGGTGTTGCGGTTGGTGAAGTCGTTGTCGGGTCCGCCGCTGCCGGGGTCGAGGTACGACGGCCCGGGGCCGGCCTCGCCGATCCAGCCGGCGTCGGCGTTGGGCGGGATCGTGTAGCCGATGTGCTGCAGCGAGTAGAGGATGTTCTGGGCACAGTGCTTGATCCCGTCCTCGTTGCCGGTGATCAAGCAGCCAGCGACCCGGCCGTAGAACAGGTACTGCCCCTTGTCGTTGAGCTCGCCGGACAGGGCATAGAGGCGCTCGATCAGCTGCTTGGTGACACTCGAGTTGTCCCCCAGCCAGATCGGTCCCGCGACGACCAGGATGTCGCTGGCCAGGATGCCCGGGTAGAGGTCGGGCCAGGCGTCGTTGTCCCAGCCGTGCTCGCGCATGTCGGGATAGACGCCGGTCGCGACGTCGTGGTCGATCAGCCGCAGGTGGGACACCTCGACCCCGTGCTTGGCCATGATGGCGGCACTGGCGTCGACCAAGCCCTGGGTGTGGCTGCGCTCGGGGCTGCGCTTGAGCGTGCAGTTGACGAACGTGGCCTTGAGGCCGGTGAAGTCGAGCGGGTCGGACATGGTTCCTCCTGGTGGATGGCGAGGCGGGGGTGTTCAGATCAGCTCGGCGTCCTGCTCCACGCAGAGCAGGGCCGGCCCGTCGGCGGCGAAGAGCTCGCGCATCGCCGCGTCGAGGTCGTGGCGGTGGGCGACCCGCAGGCCCCGGGCGCCGCACAGCTCGGCGTACGCCGCCCAGTCGGGGTTGGTCAGCGAGGTGTGCCACACCGGGTGGTCCGCGGCGAGCTGCTCCTTGGTGATCTTGCCGAGTGCGTTGTTGTTGAGCAGGACGTGCTTGATCGGCGCGCCGTGGTGCACGGCGGTGGTCAGCTCCATGGCGTACTGGCCGAAGCCACCGTCGCCCGTCACCGCGACCACCGGCCGGCCGGGGTCGGCCGCCCAGGCTCCGAGGGCCGCCGGGTAACCGAACCCGATCGATCCGAGGTAGCCGGACATGAGCACCGGCTGGCCGGTGGACTCGAGGTAGCGCCCGAGAGAGTAGGCGTGGTTGCCCACGTCCACGGTGACCACGGCGTCGGTCGGCAGGTGTTCCGACAGGGCCGCGAAGACGGCCGCTGCGGCGACGCCTCGGCCACGGTCGTCCTCGGCCCGACGTGACTTCTCCGCGCGCCAGATCGCCCAGCGGGCGGCGACGTCGGCGCGTTGGTCGGTCGCGGCCGCCCCGAGGGCGGCGACCGACTCGGCGAGCGCCGGCACCACCGAGGCCGCGTCGCCGAGCAGGTCCGCGGTGACCGCGTCGAACCGGCCGATGGCCCGAGGGGTGTCGTCGATCTGGACGATCGGCTGCCACGGCGCGATGCCGGTGTGCTGGGAGAACGAGGCGCCGATGACGACGAGCAAGTCCGCCTCGTTCATCAGCCAGCTCGCGACGGGTGTTCCGCTCCGACCGAGCACGCCGGCGCCGAGGGGGTGGGTATCGGGCACCAGACCCTTGGCGCGGAACGTGGTGAGCACGGGCGATCCCAGCTGCTCGGCCAGAGCGACCACCTCGTCGCGCGCACCCCGTGCCCCCTGCCCCACGACCAGCACCGGCCGCCGAGCACGTGCGACAAGGCCGGCGGCTCGCGTGAGGGCGGCGGTGTCCGGGCCCACAGGCCGGCGCGAGTAGCGGCCGTCCGGGGAGCCTGCGGACGCGATCGAGGGCAGCGACTGGACCTCGTCCGGCAGCACCAGGTGGGCCACTCCCCGACCGTCCCGGGCGTGCTTCACCGCGAGGGCGGCGAGCTCCGCGTGGTCACTGCCCGCGTGCACGGTGGCCGTCGAGACGGCCACGTCCCGGAAGACCGCTCCCAGGTCGAGGTCCTGGAAGGCACCCCGGCCCAGGGTCCGGGACGGCACCTGTCCCGACACGGCCACGACCGGGGCGCCGTCCAGCTTGGCGTCATAGAGACCCGTCAGCAGGTTGGTGGAGCCGGGACCCGCGATGGCCAGGCACGCGGCTGGTCGCCCGGTCAGCTTGCCGTAGGCGCTCGCGGCGAACGCCGCGGCGCCCTCGTGCCGGATACCGACGTAGCGCAGCTCGCCACGCTCCTCGGCGCGCCGCAGAGCGTCGGCGAACCCGAGGTTGGAGTGACCCACCATGCCGAACACGGTGTCGACTCCATGAGCCACCAGGGTCTCGACCAGGACGTCGGAGACCGTTCGCCCGACCGCGTCCCGGTCGGGCAGCCGGACCCGCACCCCCTCGGCGTCCTCCTCGACCTCGAAGGAGGGCACCTGGTCATCGAGATGCTCGGCCATCGCGCCGGGCGGCCTCCCGGTGACGGGGTCGTAGTCATAGCCGTGCCAGGGACACCGCAACAGGCCCTGCTCGATCGACCCCTCACCGAGCGGACCGCCCTGGTGGGGGCAGTGGTTGTCGAGGGCGCCGACCCGACCACCGCACCGGGAGACCGCGAGCGGCCTGCCGTCGACGACCACCGTCTTGACCCGGCCCTCCTGGGGCACGTCCTCGACGGGGATCCGGTGCCATGACTTGGCTGCGTCGTCCATGTAACGCTCCTCGCGGTGCCGGGGACTGTCCCGCATCAGTGGTGCGCACCCGCCACCGCGTTACGCACCCTTCCCCGGATGGAGGAGACCGATGGACCTCGTCGCGACCCGGACGGCCCTGCACGGAGCCGCGGAGCTCCTGCTCGCCGGCCCGCAGTACGACGTCAGCGACACCGTGCGACTGCGGGTGCTGCCGGACGGGATCGCGACGAGACTCGCCCCGGACCTGAGACTCGTGGGGTCGGAGCTGATCGCCCCGGGAGGGCGCACCTCCCTGACCGGCACCTTCGCCGAGGCCGCCGCTCGCGTCGGCCTCGTCGCGCGCCGCCTCGACGACGTCTATAGCGACGGCCCTGGGCTCACCCCGGACGACCGGGTCGAGGTCGACCCGACCCACGTCTCGACGGTGTGGGCGGCGCTGGCCAGCGGTGACGCCGCGCTGCGTGCCTTCGCGCCCGAGCACGACCCGATCCTGTGGCCCGAGCACTTCGACGTGGCCATCACGGTGGACGAGGTCAACTACGGCGTCTCCCCGGGTGACGGCTTCCATCCGACGCCGTACGCCTATGTGGGGCCGTGGACCCCGCGGACGGGGGCGTTCTGGAACCAGCCCTTCGGCGCCGCCCGACCGTTGACCTCGCTGCCGGACGCGACCGCCGTCGCCGAGTTCTTCGCCGAGGGCCGCGACCGCGCGTCGGTGTGATCACCGAGCCGGGGTCCACGCGTGCCGGAGCCGCCCGGGGTGACCGGGCGGCTCCGTCGCTGTTCGCGTCCCTCAGCGTTGGAAGTGGGCGACCATCGTCTGGAGCTGGGTGCTCATCTGAGCGAGCTCCTCGGAGGCGGTGCGGGAGTCCGACGCGGACCCGCTGGTCGTCTGTGCGGTGTCGGCCACGGCCGTGACCGACTCGGAGATGTGACCGGCGCTCGCCGCCGCCTCGGCAGCCCGCTGGCTGATCTCGACGGCGGTCGCGCTCTGCTCCTCGACCGCGCCGGCGATCGAGGTCTGGAACTCGTTGATCTGGTCGATGACCGAGGCGATCTGGCCGATCGCGGACGCCGCGGCGGCGCCGTCGGACTGGATCTGGTTGACCCGGTCGGTGATGTCGGCCGTGGCGGACGCGGTCTGCTGGGCGAGGTCCTTGACCTCGTTGGCGACGACCGCGAAGCCCTTGCCTGCGTCACCGGCACGAGCGGCCTCGATGGTCGCGTTGAGCGCGAGCAGGTTGGTCTGCTCGGCGACGGCCCGGATGAGGCCGATGACGTCGGTGATCTCGGCGGAGGACCGGCTCAGCTGGTCGACGGTGAGCGTCGTCTCGCGGGCGAGCTCGGTCGCCGACGTGGCCACCCGGGCGGCCTCGCTCGCGTTGTGGGCGATCTCGCCGATCGAGGCGCCGAACTGGGTGGAGGCCGCGGAGAGGCTGTCGACGTGGGAGTAGACCTCCTGCGCCGCCTGGGTCGCGGTCCCGGCCCGGGCGCTGGTGTGCTGGGCGGCCTCGGCGATCGCGATGCTGGAGGCCGACATCTCCTCGCTCGCCGCAGCCAGCGTGACGGCGTCCTCGCCGATCGAGTTGAGCATGTCGCGCAGCGTGCCGATGGCCACGTGCAGCGAGCGGCCGATGTCGCCGAACTCGTCGGAACCGTCGGGTAGGTTGCGCTCACGCAGGTCGCCGGCGGCCAGGGCCTCGACGGCCTTGACGGTGGTCTCGGCCTCGCGGCGGGTGAGCGTGATGACGCCGGTGACGCCCCAGAGGGCGAGCAGCAGGGCGACGACGCTGACGATCAGGATGACGCGCTGGGTGCCGGACAGGTGGGCCACCCGGGAGGACAGGAGCGCGTCGAGGGCCTTCACGGTCGGGTCCACGGCCGCGCCCGCGGCGGCGGCGAAGTCGGCGCCCTCGACGGGCTGCGGGTTGTCGAGGCCGTCCGCGATCTGGGTGTGCAAGGTGTCGGCGGCCTCGCTGGCTGCGATCAGCGCCCCCAGCTCGCTCTCGAGCTGGGCCCGCTCCGTGTTGGCGACCGCGGTGTTGGCATCGCCACTCAGCGCGCCGGCCCGGCTGGACAGCCCGCCCGCCAGGAGGGCGTGCTCGGCGACCCGGCCGTTGGCGGTGTCGGCCTGGGTCGGCACCTCTGCCTGCGCCGCGGTGACGAGGGCGTTGGGCAGCTGGACGACCAGGGCGTCCATCACATAGAAGGAGTCGAGATCGGGGTCCAGGATCAGGTTGGAGGTGTTGCCCGCCTCGGTGATGAGCGTGTTGAGCGCGGTGGCCAGGTCGACCTTGCCCGCGGGGGTGTCGGCCTTGGCGGCCGCGTCGGTCACCGCGGACAGCTGCTCGTCCAGCTTGAGGTCGGGGTGCGCCTTGACGGCGGCCGACAGGTCGGTCAGGTCCACCTCGTTGCCGGCGACCACGTCGGTCATCACGGTCAGCGCCGGACCGAGGACGGCGACGCCGTCCCGCTCCTTGTCGCCGAAGTCGATCTGCCCCTGGCTGCTCGACAGGAAGGCCTGCCCCAGCACGATGGTCGGAATCAGCAGGAGGACCGTCAACGCGATGAGACGGGCCTTGAGGCGCAGGCGGCGCACGATCGGCATGATCGGAGCCAGCAGGTAGGAGCCCACGGACTTGCGGGCCTCGTGGCCCTCGACGACAACCTGACTCACCGCGTGTCTTCCCTTCGCCCACGGCGGTCAGGCGGGAGCCCTCGGCCGTACCGATGCTTCACGGGTCTCATCGGCCGTTGCCCCCGGCAACTGAGGTTTTCGTTCCAACATGTGGTTTCGATCCGAACGATCGATCGGGTCTGGCCGGACCCCGCTCCCGCGAGTTAGCGTCCCCGGGTGAGAAGGCTGCCCCATGAGAACGTCGCGACGGTCCTGGTGGACCCGCCCGTGCTCGTGGACCTGGAGCTGGACCTCATGCGGCAGGACCTGCGGGTGTGGCCGGTCAGCACCGCCCCGATCTGCGCCGACGGGCCGCGCACGGCCTTCCAGATCCGCCGCACCCTCTTGATGCGCCATCGAGGCGAGTGGGACGTGGCCGAGGACTGGGTCCCCGTCTGGATCGGCTTCGGGCCGCGCTGGCACCGCGGCGCCGACCCGCTCCCCTGGGCCGCTCACCGCGCGCTCTGGGACACCCTCGCGCAGTGGGACGCCCACGTGTTGTTCCACAAGCGGCTGGGTGGCGTCCGTCCCTTCCCGCTACCCCGCGAGACCGCCTGACCCGCGACACAGGCGCCCGGCGACTGCGCTCAGGCGGGTGGCCCGATGATCGTGCCGAACCCGCGCTCCACCGCGTCGGCGAGATGACCGAGGGAGGTGATGGCCGCGCGCCCGCCGGTGGCCTCGACGAACCGGAGCGCGGCCTCGACCTTGGGCCCCATGGACCCGCTGGGGAAGTGCCCCGTCTCGGCAAGCGCACGCATCTGGCCCGGCGTGACGCGGCCGATGTCGACCGCCTCGCTGGTCCCGAAGCCCGCCACCACGTGGTCCACGTCGGTGGCGATGACGAGCAGGTCCGCATCGAGAGCCCGGGCGAGGAGCGCCGCCGTCAGGTCCTTGTCGATGACCGCCTCGACGCCGCGGTAGTCGCCGTCGTCGGTACGGATGACGGGGATGCCGCCACCACCCGCCGTCACCACCACGTAGCCCGCCTCCAGGAGGGCACGCACGGCGGGCAGGTCGACCACCTCGACAGGCTCGGGCGAGGCGACCACGCGGCGCCAGCCGCGCTCGCCGCGGTCCTCCCAGGTCTGGCCGAACGCCATCATCGTCGCGGCCTCGTCGGAAGGCAGGAACCGTCCGATCGGCTTGCTCGGGCTCTGGAAGTGGGGGTCGCTCGCATCGACCAGGGTCCGCGTCACCAGCGCCGCAACGGGTCGGTCCACCCCGACCAGCCTCAGGCTGTGCTCCAGGGTGTCGAGGATCGTCAGCCCGATGGTCCCCTGGGTCTGGGCGCCGCACCAGTCGAGCGTCACCGGGGGTACGACGCCGGCGGCGAGCTCGTTCTTGACCAGCAGATTGCCCACCTGGGGTCCGTTGCCGTGGGTGAGGACGAGGTCGTGGCCCAGGGCGACCAGCGCGGCCACCCGGTCCATGGCCCCGGCGAGGGCCTCGGTCTGTCCGCGTTGGGTCGCCGACCCGTCGGAGGCCGTCATGGCGTTGCCCCCCAAGGCGACGACGATGCGCATAGGAACCTCCTCAGGAGGAGCGTGGCCGGCCGCTCGTCGGGCGTGACGAGCGCTTCAGTGCCACGCTAGGGCGGCCGGTGTCTGCCCCGCGCTGGCAGATCCTGCCCAGAGGGCGGTGCGGTCCTTGGCGTCCGGATGCCTTGCCGTCGGTGCTGGACATCACAGCTAGCCGGGCTGGTGCTCAGCGGCGTGAGCGCGGCCGAGGCCGAGGTCGAGCGCCGCCTCGACCCGGGCCGCGACATCCAGCAGCTCGAGGTCCCGGCCCGGGCCGCCGAGCAGCTGGAGCCCGATCGGAAGGCCGTCGTCGTCGCGACCGCACGGGAGGGAGAGGGCGGGGAAGCCGGTGAGGTTGGCGGCGAGGGTGAGCCGGACGTAGGCGCTGTTGACGGACTCGGTCCGCTCGCTCGGCCAGTGGACGACCCGCTGGTCGCGGGGCACCGCGGTCATCGGAACCGTGGGGGCGGCGACCACATCGACCTGCCGCAGCAG
>Ga0209023_10006206_pt1 | contig 12698 bp, 11 predicted proteins | sample LakOneMetagenome_FD_187468 | JGI IMG/M metagenome (GOLD analysis project Ga0209023, IMG submission 187468) | Freshwater and sediment microbial communities from Lake Erie, Canada (SPAdes) (version 2) | ecosystem: Environmental > Aquatic > Freshwater > Lentic | place: Lake Erie, Canada... | reverse complement strand
CAGCGCCCCCCCCGGCTCCCGTCCCTGTCGCAAGGGCCGCCCCGACGCCCAAGGGCAAGATGTCCTTCAAGGACACCCACCGCCTCAAGGAACTGGACGCCCTGATCCACGAGCTCCCGGACACCATCAAGGGGCATCAGACCCGTCTCGACGACGTCAACTTCTACTCCCGCGACCCCGCCGGCTTCGCCTCGACCATGAAGGCCCTCGAAGCGGCACAGGCGAAGCTCGCCTCCGCCGAGGAAGAGTGGCTGGCGCTTGAGGAGAAGCGGGAAGCGCTGGCCGGCTGACCGGTCTCATGGCGTGGGCGGCGCTATGGTCTAGGGTCCGCCTATGGCCCTGACGGTACACACCCTGTCGCTGACGCCTGCCCAGACACGGGCTGCGCGACGGATCAATGCGGCCATGACGGTCGCGCCCCGCCTAAAGCTTGATGGCTGGCGGCTTCGACTGGGGCTGCGCCTGAACCCGATCGCCGACCGCGCCGTCGGTCGTCTCGGCGCCCTGACGCTTAAGCGGCGCGGCGTCGCCGTCTCCAGCTTCGCCATCGGCCCGGTAGCGCACCCCGTGCCTTTGCGCATCCTCCAGCCTGCGACCGCCCCCCGCGCCCTCCTGATCGACTTCCACGGCGGCGGCTGGGTGATCGGCAGCGCCGCTCTGAACGACGGACTGACCCGCCACTTCGCCGAAGCCGGCCTCGCCGTCGCCTCGGTGGACTATCGGCTTCTGGACGACGTCCGCGGGGTCTGGATGCACGACGCTGTCGACGACTGCGCCACGGCCCTGCGCTGGGCCCTCAACGAAGGCCGCGACCGCTTCGGCGTCGACAAGGTCTTCCTCGTGGGGGAATCGGCCGGGGCCCATCTCGCCGCCCTCGCGCTTATGAAACTGCGCGACGAAGGCCACACCCGCCTTCCCGCCTGCATCTTCGTCCAAGGGGTGTTCGATCTCTCGGGATCACCGTCCGCCCGCGCAGCCGGGCCGGAGACCCTGCTGTTCGACGGCCCCAACCTGCCGCGCGACCTCGGCCGCCTGACACCCGGCCTCGACGAGGCCGGTCGACGTGCGCCGCATTTGTCGCCGCTGTATGCCGATCTCGCGGGCCTGCCGCCCGCTCTTTTCGTCACAGGCGAGCTCGACCCCTTCCGCGACGACAGTCTTCTGATGGCCGAGGCCTGGGCGCGTCACGCCCCGGTCGATTTTGTCGACGTCCCGACCGCTCCCCACGGCTTCCAGCATTTCCGCGCCCCGACCGCACGCCTCGCGCAGGCGTTCATGCGGCGTTGGATCAATCAGACCGAGGCGCTCGAAGCCGTTTCTGTGGAAAATCCAGATCGCTGATATATCAAGCGAAATTTAATCCGCCCACAGATACTCACAACCTTGTCCACCGCTGGACCTAAGCCTTTGCACAGACGGGGCTTTTTGGACGCTTGCCGTCTAACGCATTTGGCGCGAACGTCAACAGGCCGAGGGACACGGCGGCGCGGAAATCCGGTGAGAGCCGGAACTCAAGCGGGTCGGTCCGGCTCTCTGACCAGACGGTCTTCCACTGGCGCTTTCGGGCGACGAAGCGAGACGGGATGGCAGGGTCGAGGCTTCGAGGAGAAGAACCGCTTCGGCGGGGTGGCTTCACGGGGAACCGGATCGGGATCGATGAACGACGGCGGGGTCAACCCCGACGGACCGGCATCGGACCGGAGTCGACAGGATACAGCGGACCATCTCCGGGGCTTGCCTCGCGGATGCTGAAGCCAGGGCCTGAACCTCAATGGCCAAGTCCAACCCGGACTTGGTGAGGGGACGAAAGCGACGGTCCGCCGTTGCGTTCGTCCCCTCGCTCAATTCTGGAGTATCGCTTTCGGTCTGGCGGCCTTCGTTCGCCTTTCCTTCGCCGCCGCCGCACTCTAGCTTGCGCCTCATGTCGCAGGACCAGAATCGACCTGTCATCGCCAGCCGCCGTATCGTCCTCGCGGGCGGTGCGATAGCGGCCTTGGCCACGACCATGACCGGCCTCGCCTCCTGCTTCCGCTCCGAGGCGCCGGTCGACGATCAGGGCCGGGTCCGCATCCGCTTCGCCACGGACTGGCGCGCCCAGGCCGAACACGGCGGCTTCTACCAGGCGCTCGCTTCCGGCGCCTATGAGAAGCGCGGTCTGAACGTTCAGATCGTTCAGGGCGGTCCCGGCGTAAACGTGCCCCAGCTGCTGGCCTCGGGCGCCGTCGAGCTGGGCATGGGCTCCAACTCCTTCATCCCCTTCAACCTGGTCGCCGAAGACGCGCCGGTGAAGGCAGTCGCCGCCTTCTTCCAGAAGGACCCCCAGGTCCTGATCGCCCACCCCGATCCCGCGTTGAAGACCATCGCAGACCTGAAGGACCGTCCCTTCCTTCTCGCAGATGCCTCGATCACCGCCTTCTGGGTATGGCTGAAGGCCAAATACGGCTTTACCGACGATCAGGTCCGCAAATACACTTTCAACCCCGCGCCTTTCCTCGCCGACGAGCGGGCCGTTCAGCAGGGCTACCTGACCTCCGAACCCTATACGATCGAGAAGATCGGCGGCTTCAAGCCCAAGGTCTTCCTGCTGGCCGACGAAGGCTATCCCTCTTACGCCGCCATGGTCCTGTCTCCGAACGGCTTCGCCCGCGACAACGCCAAGGCTCTGCGCAGCTTCATCGCCGCCTCGGCTGAAGGCTGGCGCGACTATATGAACGGCGATCCGAAAGAGGCCAACGCCCTGATCAAGCGCGACAATCCGGACATGACCGACGTGATCCTGGCCCAGGCGAGGGACGCGCTGAACGCCAACTCCATCGTCGAGGGCGGCGACGCGGCCCTCTATGGTCTGGGCACGATGACGGTCGAGCGCTGGCAGGCCTTCTTCGACACCACATCCGGCGCCGGCGTCTATCCGCAGAACCTGAATTGGCGCAACGCCTTCACGGACAGCTACCTGCCCGGCCGTGGCTGAACAGACAGCGGCCAGTCTCTCGGGCGTCACGGTCGCCTGGCCGGGACGCGCGCCGATCGGCCCCCTCGACCTGATCATCGCCTCCGGAGAGATCGTCGCCCTCGTCGGCGCATCCGGGGCGGGCAAGTCCACGGCCCTGCGTCTTCTCGCCGGTCTGGAAATCCCCCGGGAGGGCGCCATCACTCGGGAAAGCAGGTCTGGCGGAACCGGCTTCGTCTTCCAGAGCCCCACCCTGATGCCCTGGGCCGACGCCGTAACCAATGTCGCCCTGGCGCTGGAACTGACCGGCGTCGCCCGCCCCGACGCCCGGACGCGCGCGGCCGAGGCGCTGACGGCTGTCGGTCTCGGCGATCGTCTGGCCGCACGCCCGTTCCAGCTTTCGGGTGGCATGGCCATGCGCGTTTCCCTCGCCCGCGCCCTCGTCACCGGGCCAGACCTGCTGTTGCTCGACGAGCCCTTCGCGGCGCTCGACTCGGTCACCCGACGAGGCCTGCTTGAAGATCTTCACGGTCTCTGGACCCGGACCCGTCCGGCCATCGTCTTCGTCACTCACGACGTTGAGGAAGCCGTCTATTTGGCCCAGCGGATCATTGTCCTCGATGCCGCGACCGGCCGGCCCCGAGCCACGATCTCCGCGCCCGGCCCCCTTCCTCGCCCGCCGCAATGGCGGGCCGATCCGGCCTATCGCCAGACTGTGGAGGCCGTCGCCGAGGCGCTCGCTTCCGCCATGGGATCGATGCCGTGAAGCGCGCTACCGAGCTTCTCGCCCCCCTTCTGTTGATCGCCCTGCTGCTGACGGCGTGGGAAGTCGCCTGCCGGCTTCTCGCCGTCCCGACCTATTTCCTGCCGCCGCCCAGCGCGGTCGCGATCGCCCTCGTCGACCGCGCGCCTGTCCTTGCCGGTTCGGCGCTGCAAACCTTCTGGATGGCGCTTCAGGCCCTGATCGTCGCTTCGCTTCTGGGGGGCGGCCTCGCCATCGCCGTCTCCCTGAACGCCGCCGCCGAACGCGCCGTTCGCCCCTTGGCGATAGCCCTGCAGGTGACCCCCATCGTCGCCATCGCGCCCTTGGTGGTGATATGGGCCGGACTCGACAACGCCGAACTCGCCGTCGTCGCCCTGGCCGCCGCCGCCGCCTTTTTCCCGGTCTTTTCCGGCGTTTTGACGGGATTGAAGTCCGCGGACCCGGATCTCGAACGCCTGTTCGACCTCTACGGCGCCGACCGCGTGCAGCGGCTCCTGCGCCTGCGTCTTCCGTCAGCCCTGCCCTTCGCCCTCGAGGGTCTACGTGTCGCCTCGGGACAGGCCATCATCGGCGCTGTGATCGCCGAGTTCGTCTCGGGCTCCGGCCGGGCCCAGGGTCTGGCCTGGCGCCTGTTGGAGGCCGGCAATCGCCTGCGCACCGCCGAGTTGCTGGCCGCCCTCGTCTGGCTCGCGGCCCTGGGTCTTCTGCTCAACCTCGCGGTCGCCATTGCCGCACGCCAGATCCTGAAACACCGTTCCGGCCGTTAGCCCCGGGTTAATGCGCTCTCGACTACCTTGGTCGGACGTTCCGTCGCGAACGCGGGGAGTCCGATTTGCGCAACCGATCCAACGCCCTGCCCGTGCTTGATCTGGGGGTGCTTGCGCCGATGCTCGTCGTCGCCGGCTGCCTCGTGACCGCCTCTCCAGTCCTCGCCCAGCAGACCCGCCCCGGCGAAACCATGGGCATGCGCTACCTGTCCTGGTCGGGAAAGGCCGAGGCTCCGGTTTCCGGAGACGGCCTGCGTCGCTCCACCGCCGCGGCCGCCCCCACGCCCCTGACCGCGAACGCCGCCCGCTATCCCGGCATCCAGACCGCTGCAGCCCGTCCGTCACGCTATGGCGTCGGCTCGGCCGCCGGCCTGACCCCCGCCAGCGCATGGACCGGCTCTGGCCGTACTCCGGGGCCCGGCCCCATTCCTCTCGGCGCCACGGCCCCCGCAGCGCGCGGTCCGATCCCCGTCTATTCCGCCCCGCAGGGGGCCCAAGCTGATCCCGCCGAACAGGCTCAGACCCAGGCAGCGTATCAGGCTCAAATTCAGTCTCAGTACCAAGCCTGGTACCAATCCGAGGCCCAGGCCCAGTACGAAGCCCAGGTCCGGGCCGTGCCCCAGCCTCAACAACAGACCGTGCGGATGCAGGCGCCGGCCCCGGAAGCCTCTCTTCAGCAGGCTCCTGTTCAGCAGGCTCCTGTTCAGCAGGCTCAGCAGCAGCCGCAATACCAGCAGCAGGCTGACGCTGGCCTACCGCCGGCGAATGACCCGATGGCCCCGCGCCGCGATGCGCTGATTTTCAGTATGCAGCAGCCGCAGGCCGCCCCCCCGACGCAGCGACAGCCGCAGGCTGCCTCGTCCCAGACCAACACCCCGGGTGAGATCCAGTCCCCGGTCCTGACCCAGCCCGTCGCCGGACGTACGGCTGGCGGTCAGGCCTACGCCGGCGCCGAGCCGCCGCGCGAAGGCGTCCGCTACTATTCGGTCCAGCGCGCCGTCGGCCGCCAGCCGGACCCGATCGCCATTCCCGAGTCCGTCTATCTCGACAACGCGCCAATCGATCTGGCCGAGCCGCCCGCCGCGCCGGTCAGGACCCGGACCGTCAACGGTCAGGCCCAGGTCGTCGTCCCCAATCAGGATCCCAATCTGCCATGAGTGCTGCCGTCGCCTCCACGTCCGCAGCCGATGAAATCGCCCTCACGGGATCGCGGCTGCCCGCACTCATCGCCTTGGCCCAGGAACCGTCCAGCGACAGCCGACGCGCGCTTCTGCGCGAACTGACCGACCACTTCTTCGGCTCGACCCTCCGCTCGGCCAAAGAGGACGAACTCTACGGCTCCGTCCTCTCGGATCTATCCGCCGATATGGAGATCGCGGTCCGCAAGGAATTGTCGGATCGCTTCTCGGTCCGGGCGGATGCGCCACGCGGCCTGATCCGTCGTCTCGCCAATGACGACGCGGATGTCGCAGACGCCGTCCTGCGCGCCTCCACCGTCTTGACCGAAGCTGACCTGCTGGGCGTCGTTCGCGTCCACGGTCAGGAGCATCTGCGCGCAGTGTCCAGCCGACCGGAGGTGCCTGAAGCGGTGTCCGAAGTCATCGTCGAACGCGGCGACGACGAAACACTTGGCACATTGCTGCGCAACGACGGCGCCCGCCTGTCGCGCACGGCCTCGGAAACCGCAGTCGAGCGCGCGAAAATCAATCCGGCGCTGCATGCGGCGACGGTCGAACGCAGCGCCCTCCCGGCCGACTTGCTCAACGAGATGTATTTCGTCGTCGAGGCCCGACTGCGTCAGCATATCCTTGAGCAGAACGCCTCCATGGATCCGGTCTTGCTGGAAGCCGCCCTGGCCGCCGGTCGCGCCCGCGTTGCGACCGACGACGGCGTCTTGCCGGCGGACTATGCTTCGAGCCTGGCCTATGTTGAGGAAATGGCCGCCGCCAACCAGCTGTCGCCCCAGATGCTGGCGCGCTTCCTGCGATCCGGATCGCGCACGCCCTTCCTGATCTCCCTGGCCCAGTTGGCCGATGTCGACTTCCACACCGCACGCCAGATCATCGACCGCCGCGAGCTAGACGCCCTTGCTGTCATTTGCCGCGCCGCCGATCTCGACCGCGCCCTCTTCCTGACCTTCGCGGTGGTCATCCTCAACGACGATGGCGAGGCCATGGCCAAGGCGCACGGCTATGCCCGCCTCTACGCCGACCTCACCCGCGAACAGGCCAGCCGCACGCTGCGCTTCTGGCGCATGCGCCGCGGCGTTCAGGCGGCCTGATCCACCCGGACACCGCGTAACGCAAAAACGCCCGCCTCCTTTCGGAAGCGGACGTTCATGACCGGCCGGTCTGTTTGACAGAATGTCCGGCGGCTTATTTTTTGGCGCGGGTCACGCGAGCCGGTTTGCGGCCGCCCTGGCCCAGACCCATCTGCTTGGCGAGGTCCGAACGCGCCTTGGCGTAGTTCGGAGCCACCATCGGATAGTCCTTGGGCAGATTCCACTTGGCCCGGTACTCTTCCGGGCTCATGTCGTACTTGGTGCGCAGGTGGCGCTTGAGCGACTTGAACTTGCGGCCGTCCTCAAGGCAGATCAGGAAGTCGGGGCTGATCGACTTGCGGATTGGAACCGCCGGTTCCTTGATTTCCGGCTCGACCTCGACGACGCCGGTCGAGACTTGCGACAGGGCCGCGTGGATGTTGGCGATCAGCGATGGCAGGTCATTCGCCGCGACGCTGTTGTTGCCGACATAGGCCGACACGATGTCCGCCGTCATCTCCAGAAGTTCGGTCTTATCGTCCATTGATGTCGTTTCCACTTGGTTGATCCCCACTGACGACTGACATCGCCACGATATTCGCGAATCCGGAAATACTGATGTTCGACGCCGAAAGCAATGGATGTCCGATTTCGGAGGGTACGCCGCCGATTTCCAGTGTTGCGGCCCGGAAACGGCGAGTTCACACTATCGGCCGAAGTTCTCCGCAAGCGCCATCATCGCGGCGCGCTCAGGCGCTGAATATTCGTCGTGGGTTTCATTCTCGCCCTCACGGATGGCTTTCAACAGTGCGGGGGTCAGGGCCGAGGACAGCGACCAGTTCCAGTAACGCAGAACCGTCTGGGCACGGTCGACGGCCAGCATCTCGAAGGTGATGCACACGCGCTCCCACGCCGGATCGCTTACACCGTCCAGGGTCGTCTCGGGCCGGCGCATGGATCGCCACAGATTGAGCAGATCGACCCGGGTCATACCGGTCGCCTTGCACAGGATGGCCAGGGGCTCGCCGCCGAGATCGCCGAGGATCTTGGCGCCGGTCAGGGGCTTGATCCCGGCCAGATAGGCGATTTCTGACGCGACCTCGCGCGTCAGCCCGTCCTGGGCGGCGGCGGCGACCGCCTGTTCCAGACTGTCGTAGGGGGATTTGGCGATGGCGGCGCGATTGCGCTGGCGACGCTCGATGAACTGCAGGGCCTTGCGCGAGACCGGATCGGCCCAGCCTTCTTCCGCGGCCATGGCGAAGACGTCCTCGACCACTTCCTGCATCACCTCGCGCGACACGGCGAAGCGCTGAAGAATGGTCTTGCGGTCATCGGCGCCGCACCACCAGAACATCACATAGGCTCCTGACGGCCTCAATTCGCTTCGGCGCAGCAGGTGGGCGCACACACCGGGCATCTGTCGGCTCAGGCTGACGACGTTCTCGACCGCGGTCTGCGACAGCCGCGCGGTGGTGTTGCGCAGCAGGGCCTCGATCACCGCCGTTTCCTCGAACGAGACGAGGGTCTCGGCGACCACCTCGCTGATGCCGCGGCGGTTGGCGATCAGGAACCGATGCTCCGGTCCGGCGTCGCGGGCGCAGGCCACCAGGTCGGCGTCGGTGAGCGAGGCGCACTGTTCGATCAGCAGGCCGGCGATGCGCGGATCGTCCCGCAACAGCATTCGCGCCAGACTGTTCGGCAGTTCCGACAGCGGAGCCAGCCGTTCGGCGACACGCTTGCGCTCCCGCGGTTCGGCCAGCCGCAGCATTTCCACCAGCAGATCGCCGGTCACCGCCCGTTCGAAGGCGTTAATCCGGCTGGCGGGCAGCGAGACGACATCGGCCAGCCGCTTGAGCAGGGCGTGACGGGCCCGAACCACCGGCTTCGGCGTTTCGCCTTCAGGAATGACCGCAGGATCGGACATGGTCGAAGGAACCTAGGCCCGGCCGGTTAACCGCAGATGACGGCGCCTCACAGACCTTCGAACAGGGCGGTCGACAGATAGCGTTCGGCGAAGCTCGGGATGATGACCACGATGGTCTTGCCGGCGTTCTCGTCCAGCGCCGCCAGACGGAAGGCTGCGGTCAGGGCCGCGCCCGAGCTGATGCCGACCGGCACGCCCTCGACGCGGGCGACCTTGCGGGCCATGTCGAAGCTGTCCTCGTTGGTGACCTGTTCGACGCTGTCGATGATCGATCGGTCGACGATCGAGGGGATGAAGCCCGCGCCGATACCCTGGATCTTGTGCGGCCCCGGCTGGCCGCCGGACAGGACCGGGGAGGCCGTGGGCTCGACCGCCACCATCCTCACCGACGGCTTCTTGGCCTTCAGGGCCTGGCCGACGCCGGTGATGGTGCCCCCGGTGCCGACGCCGGCGATGACGATATCGACCGCGCCGGCCGTGTCGTTCCAGATTTCCTCGGCCGTCGTCGCCTTGTGGATCGCGGGATTGGCGAGGTTGTCGAATTGGGACGGACTGACCGCGTTCGGTGTGGTCTCCAGCATTTCCTGGGCGCGGGCGATGGCGCCCTTCATCCCCTTCTCGGCCGGGGTCAGCTCGAGCTGGGCGCCGAGCAGGGCCAGCATCTTGCGGCGCTCGATCGACATGCTTTCGGGCATGACCAGGATCAGCTTGTAGCCCTTGGCCGCCGCGACAAACGCCAGGGCAATTCCCGTGTTGCCGCTGGTCGGTTCGATCAGGACGGTGTCGGCGGTGATCTTTCCGGCCGCCTCCAGCGCCTCGACCATGGCCACGCCGATCCGGTCCTTGACCGAGGCGATCGGGTTGAAGAACTCCAGCTTGGCCAGAACGGTGGCCTTGGCCCCGTATTCGGCCGACAGGCGTGGCAGGCGAACCAGGGGCGTGTCGCCGATGGTGTCGATGATCGAGTCGTAGATCTTGCCTCGGCCCTTCGTGGCGTGGCGGCTGGCGTCGTATGCGGACATGGCGAGGTCTCCGTCGTCGGGTCGGTCGAGGGGGTCTTCAACAGATAGGCCGCTTACGCCCATCGCAAGGGGCGGGGTAAGCGATTTCTCGATGAAGCGCCTGCGAGATTTGGTGTCGGTCATTGCGGGGTCGACTGTCTCCACGGCAGAGAAAACGTCCGAAAGCGACACTGTGGAGACACTGGCCCCGCCCGGTCGGCGCGTTCGGTTCCGCAGAAAAACCGGGCCACGAACGCGACCCGCCTGCGCCGGCGGGGCGTGAGGACAGGGCTGTCAAAGACCGGATCGCCCAAAAGTTCCGGGCGAGACCTCAGTCTATCACCCCCGCGCAGGCCGCTCTATCGACCGGTCGCGGCGCGGGTCCGGAGTCCCGGTTCAGGGTCGCGATGTCTCCGAAGGATCGGTATCCGGAGTGTTCACCGGATCAGGTTCGATCCGCCAGCCAGCCCGCCGCCTTCAGTCGGGCCACATGGGCGCGGGAGACCGGCGCCTCCAGCCCGGACTTCAGCTTCAGTCGCAGATTGCGGCCGTCCTCGACGACGGCCTCTACGGCGTGGCGCGCCACCCACCAGGAGCGATGAACCTGCAGTCCCTCCAGTCCGCCGACCTCGGCCATCGCCTTGCCCAGCGACATCAGCACCAGCGCCGAGCCCTGGGACGTGTGCAGCCGGACATAGTGGTCCTCCATCTGCAGGCCGATCAGGTCCCGGCCCAGCCGTCCCGGCAGCCGCCGCAGGATCAGCGGCTCGCCCGTGCCTGCGGGCGCCGGCTCCGCCGGAGCCGTCCTCATCCGCAGCACCGCGTAAAGACCGACGTAGACCATCCCGATCAGAACCGACTGGCCATACCATTCCACCGGTCCCACAGCCTCGCGAATCCGTGGCCAGAAGGCTGCGGCGATCAGCCGGCTGGCGACCGTCAACGGAACGCTCGCCGCCAGAACCAGAGTCGCAAGCCATGTCCACATCGGCCAACGGGCACGCCGCGCCCTGGGCCATATCCAGCGGATCGCCGCGCCGAAGACGAGGCCGCTCATCACGAAGACAAGGGTCCAGTAGACGACCCGTACAGGCAGGATGTCGTTGAAGAAGCTGCCGAAGGGCCCCACGACTCCCAGCACCATGCCGGTCATGGCGCACGCCGCCAGATCGACGGCCCATGCGCGCGGCGTATTCAATCCTGCAGCGGTCGATCGGGTCATCCGAACCCTTATAGCCGCGCTGCTCACGGACGAAACCGTTCGCCGAACCGCGCACCCGTTCGCCCATTGACGAAACGCGGCTGGCGGACCGCCGCCGGGCGCCGGAACAGGAGGCGACCCCAACTTCGGAACCGATCATGCCAAACCCCGCGCCATCGCCCCGCAACCGCCTGGCCTGCCTCGCGGGCTTCCTCCTGTTCGCCTTCATCCTCCTGGCCCTGATCGCGGGCTTCCCGTACGTCGTCCACGCCGAAAGTCCGGTCCAGACCCCCGTTCTCGACCGGCTCGCCCCCGACCACGCCTTCACAATCCCCGGCGGAGCGGATGGGGCCATCGAGGCGGGCGTCTGGCTGCCCGCGCCGCCGGCCGATGGAAAGCCGGTCCCGCTGATCGTCATCTCCCACGGCAACGGCGGCTGGTATCGCGGTCACGCCGACACCGCCCGCGCGCTCGCCGAGGCCGGTTTCGCGGTCGCCGCCCTGACCCATCCGGGCGACAATTTCCGGGATATGAGCCGCTCGACCCAGCTGACCAACCGCGCGCCCCAGTTGAGCCTGCTGATCGACTATATGACCCGCGACTGGACGGGACCGGTCGCCATCGATCCGGACCGTATCGGCGCCTTCGGCTTCTCGGCCGGCGGCTTCACCGTCACCTCGGCTATCGGCGGGGTGTCGAACGCCCTCGCCATTCGCGACCACTGTGTCGCCCATCCCGACTTCTTCGCCTGCCGCCTGCTGGCCCTGCAGGGGATCGACGCCTCGACCTGGCGGCCCGGGGCTCGCGACGACCGGATCAAGGCCGCCTCCATCGCCGCGCCGGCCCTGGGCTTTTCCTTCACCGACGCCAGTCTCGCCAGCGTCCATATCCCGGTCCAGCTGTGGCAGGCGGCCGGCGACGAAATCCTGCCCGCGCCCTTCAACGTCGAGCCCGTCCGGGATCGTCTGGGCGCCCGGCCGGAATACCATGAGGTCGAGGGCGCGATGCACTACGACTTCCTGCCGCCGTGCAACCCCGGCATGGCCGCCGAAGTCCCGGACCTGTGCCGCTCGGCGCCCGGCTTCGACCGCGCAGCCTTCCACCGGACCCTGAACACCGAGGTCGTCCGCTTCTTCAGGGAGGCTCTGAAATAGGTCATGGCCGCCATCGGATCTGCCTGGACTTCATCCCGCGTTAACCACGATGCCGCATTCGTTAACGCCTGTTCCCGGGTGTGAATTTGCGCAATCTCGTCGCCGCCGTCGAAGCCATTGATCCGCTGGTCGTGACTGGAAAGGTCGCCGGCGTCAGCGGGCTGCTGATCGAGGCGCGCGGAGGTCTGTCGCGGCTGGCGGTCGGGGCGCGTGCCGAGATCGTGCGGCGGGGGACGACGCCCCTGCCCGCCGAGGTCGTCGGCTTTCGCGATTCCAAAGCCCTGCTGATGCCCTTCGGCCCCGTCGAGGGCGTGGCCCCCGGCGCGGACATCAAGATTATCGGCCAACAGGCCTCGGTTCGCCCGACCAAGGCCTGGCTCGGCCGGATCATCGACGCTTTCGGCCAGCCGATCGACGGCAAGGGCCCGCTGCCGCAGGGGCCGGCGCCCTATCCGCTGCGCGCCTCGCCGCCGCCGGCCCATTCGCGCGGCCGGGTCGGCGAGCGGCTGGACCTCGGCGTCCGCTCGATGGACGTCTTCACCACCACCTGCCGGGGCCAGCGCCTCGGCATCTTCGCCGGCTCGGGCGTCGGCAAGTCGGTGCTCCTGTCGATGCTGGCCAAACAGGCCACCTGTGATGTCGTCGTGGTCGGCCTGATCGGCGAACGGGGTCGGGAGG
>Ga0209023_10006205_pt1 | contig 12698 bp, 16 predicted proteins | sample LakOneMetagenome_FD_187468 | JGI IMG/M metagenome (GOLD analysis project Ga0209023, IMG submission 187468) | Freshwater and sediment microbial communities from Lake Erie, Canada (SPAdes) (version 2) | ecosystem: Environmental > Aquatic > Freshwater > Lentic | place: Lake Erie, Canada... | reverse complement strand
CGACTGGGGGCACCGGCAGGGGGGTCGCTCACGCCCCGATTACTCCGCCCCCTCCTTGTCCCGTGCGACGGTCTGTCCTACGCGCGGCAAAGAACGCCGCGCCTCTCTCGCCTCTCCAACTCCCTCTGTATCAGCGTGATGGCGCCATCGCTGCCGCGCCTTCTGGGCCACTGCTGCTCCACCATCCCGCACCGTTCTCCTGATCTCGTGGGGGCCGAGTCCTTCGAATCGAGTCGGCCCCCCTTCCAAAGGGCATCCCGAAGTCACGCCGAGCCAACCAAGGGGGAGAGATGCTGGTAAGACCGCGTCAGCACCTGGCTCCGGACTCGGCCGCTACGACGCGAGAGTGCGTCGTCCAGGATGTGCGACACCGTCGCATGCACATGCGCGTCGCCCTCCTTCTTCCAGAGTCGATAGAGCGCACGAAAGCGCGGCGCGTGAAAGCGACGCGCCGACTCCCGAAACCGCTCGACGTCCTGGGCTCCGCCGCCGCCGTCCACCTGCCGACGCTGCCTGAAGTACCAGTGCAGGTCCTCCATGTCGCCGAGACGAAGAGGCATCGCCATTTCCTGATGAGCCGCCGCCTCGAAGACAGACGCCGCCTTGTAGAGCGGCTTCGGCACGAGCAGACGCAGCTCCCACTCAGGAAGTGCCCTGAGCAGCTCAGCGTGCCGATTCACGAAGGCGCGGAAGTCCACGGGTGCGGACCGGTCCACAAGGTAGAGGAACACGTGGCCGATGCCGTCCGCCGCCACACCGATTGGCAGCTTCTCCGGGAAGTACCGTACGGTCACGCGCGGCGGCGTGCCGAACGAGACGGCAGGCAGTTCGCTCGGCCTGAGCAGCCTGGTCTTGAGGAAGTAGTCCACCTTGTCGCGCTCCGTCCCGAGCCAGCGGAGGTCCGGCTCGGAGAGCACGGCGTCGAGCACCATCAGCCGCTCGACAGCGCGAGCCAGGGTAATGGGCTTCCGGTTCCGATTGTCTGTTTCGCCAATGGCGGTGTACAGCCGCTTGCCATAGACATGGAAGATGCGGGCGCGTCGGTGCGCCTCATAGGGCTTCGCCAGACGACGGGTCACCAGGGAAGAGAAGAAGTCCCGCGTCTTCTGCCCGTGCACGAGCCGGGCATGAGCGCTGTACTGGCGGAGTACGCAGACGCCCGAATGCAGCATCACTGTCACCAGGAACTGCGCTTGTCGAGTCGTGAACCCCATATCTTTCACGGCTTCCAACCGCTCCTGCGGCGTCATGGCAGCAGCTCCTCGGCAAGACGCGGGTCGATGCTGCGGCCGCTCCGTCCCGAGCCGCCCGGTCCACCCACTCTGGCTCCGACCGCCCGGTAACGCGTGAAGCCGGACTGTGCCTTGGCGGCAGCGTGCGCACCCCGGTAGTGCGGCGTGACAATCTCCAGATCATCCACGCAGTGCCGACCGTCCCGGTCTTCGTATTCAATTCGTGCGTCGGGGAACTCCACGTGACCGTCGTGACCCGGCAATTCGTGCTCACGCGCCCACTGCGCAATGGCCTCGCGGTCGCGCTCTGGCGTGCCGTCGCCATCGCGGTGGCCCCGGTTGCGGCGCTGAAGAAAGCGCTGATACTCGGACTTGAGTTCCACCTCCAGCACGACGCGCCGTACCCGTGCGCCACGCTCCGACAGACGCTCCTCGGCCCGGAGGTACGCCGCGTGGATGCGCGCATCGTGCGCGAGCTCTCTGGGTCGGTTGATGCCGGCGTAGAACGCCTGCCGCGCCTCGTCCGGTCCTGAGGGCCGGCGGCGAGTCTCCAACAGCTCCCGGCCCTGGTCGGTGAGCGTCACGAGCTGCGTTCGAGTACGTCCCACCATGTAGGGCATGGTCTTGATGAGGCCCCGTTCGCGAAGCCGCTCCAACTCGCGCGCCGGTCGCCTCCCAGCGCCTGACTCCCGGTGGCGCAGCTCGTTGGCCGGCACGACCCGAAAGGCTCCCACGCGCGCCACCGTGCGAACGTCATCGCCGGAGAGCTGATACTCCTGCTCGTTGACTCGAATTCGTTCGCGGGCCGCGGTTCTAGGCACGTCGAGGCCGCGCGTGAAGGTATCGCGCGCGTCTGCGGACGATGCCTCGGTGAATTCCAACTGCTGCGTGCCACTGCCGCCACGGCCGATGTCCGGCCGCTCGCGCTCCATATCGCGCGGATCAACATCTCGCCACATCCGGACCTCCTACGATTTCAGGTACGACCGCACGTCATCGAGCACGGCATCGTCGGTCGCGAGCTGGCGGTCGATGTGCAGCAGCTTGCGTCCGGTGTCGCGCAGGAAGAACCAGCGGGCCACGCTGTAGTAGGTCGCAGTCAGGTCCAGGAAGAGAATCAGGATGGCCCCGCCAATCAGGGCCGCATGTTCACGAAACAGAAGGGCTTTGTAAGGTGCCAGGAAGCGCAGCTCGCCGGCGATCCAGCCGACCAGCAGGAACACAGTCACGGCGGCGAGGAAGGCCGCGTTAGCCATCATCGCCGGTTCTCCTCGAACGCCTGGTCCACGCGGAAGTACGCAATCTGCAGACCAAGCGGGTTCACGCGCACGAACTCGTTCGGCACGTGGTCCCGGAGCGCGAAATCGACCTGCGCGACGTACGTCTCGCGTAGGCGCTCAGTGCGCGTTCCAGGGGAGTAGTACACCTTCTGGAATGAGACCGCCGCCTTGTAGGGCGGCTTGGCCAGCTCACTCAGGCTGACGTTTTGTACGAGCACCTCGACCTCGTCGGATGACGAGTTCGTGACGAATGATTCGATCGTGCGGCTCTGGTCATTCTGAGCGATGGTGGCGTCGGCCAGGCCGGGCTCGAGGAAGAACAGCGAATCCGGATACTCGCGCTGCACGGTCGACTTGATCCGGCTGAAGTGCTTCACGACGAACTGGGTGAGGAAGTAGCGGAGCTCCGGTGCCTGGGGCTGGTACTTGGCCGCGTCGTACTGAACGGCTTCCGCCCGCCCGACGTCGTCGATGCGGATGACGAGCGGCTTGACGTCCGCGAACCGCGATGCCGTGTGGAAGTTCAGCGCGACCAGGGCGAGGGCGACGAGAGAGACGAGCACCAAGGCGATCTTCAGGTACGTGTTCATCACCAGCGCGGAGCCGTACAGCTCGACGAACTGCCGTCGCGCGCTCTCCATCGTCTTTGGATTGACGTCGCCAATGACCCCGGCCACGGCACCCTCCTATTTCAGGAACTGGCCCTCGAACAACTTCCAGCCGATCCAGCCCAGGCCCGTCACCATCCCGAGCAGCAGGGCGATGCCGAACGCCTTCCAGTACCAGCCCGGCAGGTCTGCCCACGCCAGCAGTTCCGGTTCGCGAACACGATGCGGATTTGGGAGTCGCCTGGCCATGACTTGCCTCCGTCAATGCCTCATGAAGCGGCTGAGGCCGGGGAACCACGCCTGACCGCCCTGGCCTGAGAAGATCGAAGTCGTGAGCGACGGCACCAGAACGATGCCGGTGCAGAAGGTAATCACGACCGCCACCGCCTGCAGGGCGTACACCCCGTATTCTGCCTCCGTGATCGTGGGCGGCAACATGGTGACGTAGCGGAAAACGAATCGCTCGAACACCATCAGAAAGGCGACCGCCACAACCGGAATGAACGAGTACTGGATGAACGCTTTGAACCAGCCCCAGAACAACCAGTCGAGCTTGGGTACGATGAAGAACGGCACGAACAGTGGCCCGACGAGCGCGCAGACGGCGCTGGCGATGAGGCCGAAGGCGATCACCGCCAGCGACAGGGCCTTGGCGACGGCGATGAGAAGCAGGACTGACCAGTAGATGAGGTTGGCCAGAATGGCGAGGGCGCCGGGCTGGACAAAACGATCCGACAGGTCATCGAAGTGCTGGTAGATGTTGTCGAAAGCGCGCGCCTCGAGAATCGATTGAAGGTAGAACGCCTGGTCGGTGACCAGGTTGCTGAACGACACGCCAATGCCTGGGATCGGCGCCTCGTAGAAAGCGATCATCGCGTAGCCGAACGACACGAAGAGCAGCAACTTGGCAAAGTCGAACATCGCCTCGCCCAGACCGTCGCGGGAGAACATCATTTGGATGCCCTGCCATGCGATCAGCACCGTAGCGAGCGAGGTGAACAACCGGAATCCGAGCCGGAGGAACTCCGGTTCATGGGTGAGCAGCAGGCTCGCGATGGCTTGCTGAATTGTCGGGAGCAGGTTGAGTTGCATGGTCCCTCGCTACGGCTGCCGCCAAGTCCGCAGGGCATCGCCCGAGCCAGCAACGAATGCGGCATCGACGGCCGCTTTGTCGCGCCACGTCACGAGCTGTGCGTTCATGGCTGCGACATCGACCTCCCGCAGCTGCTTGGTGTCCAGGAGCAGCTGCTCGAGCACGCCGGCCAGGAGCTGAATCCGCGCCTGGCGCTGTCGGGCACCGATCAAGGACGCGCCGCTGATCTTGTCCAAGACGGCGGTGGTGCTCTGTTCCTGCGACGGGTCGACGACGTCCTGCTCCAGGGCGTCAATCGCGTCGATCTCGAGCCGCCGCCCTCCGTTCCGCAGCTGCCCCGTCCCATTGGTGCCGGCGATGACTACGGCGTCGGCCAGGTCGATAGTCGCTAACCGAGCGGCCATGGCGCGCCGAGCGGCGGAAGGCAGCTGCGCCAGCCGTGCCGATTGCGCCAGTCGTTCCACCAGCGACAGGTACGCCGTACCGGACCGGTCGCCGAAGTTCAGCGCATCGAGGTAGCTCTGCACGAACGGGAAGTCGGCACTGCCATGGACGCGCCACCGGGGGACATCGGTCAAGGCGAACCGCCGAAGGTTGGTCAGGGCGCTCAGCCGACGGGCCATCGCTAGGAACTTGTCGCGCTGCTGGCCCTGGAGCTGCTCCAGCAACTGCGTGAGCGCCGCAGTCGCTCGATTCCTGGCGGTCGTGGCCGCATCGAACACGGCCCACTGCGCGGCTGCCGGCCGAGCGCCGATCGCGGCGACCGTCAGGGCGAGCAAGACGATCCGCACGCTTCGTCGAGTCAAGGTCTTCATGGTCGGCCTCCTACGGTTGACGCCAGGTGCGCAGGGCGTCGCCCATGCCGTTGCGGAACGCCTGATTCGCCACGTCGCCGTCCCGCCACGTCACGAGCTGCATGTTGATCGTGGCAGCCTCGTTGTCGCGGAGTCGCTTGCTGCGCGCGAGCAGCTGCTCCAGCGTGTGGGACAGCAGCTGATTCGCCGTCATGTCCTGGCGGCGACCGAGGAGCTCGCCCGCGGCGATCTTGTCGAGGATCGCCGTCATCTCGTGGTACGACGTGGTGGGGCTGAGGACATCCGTCTCCAGGGCCTGCACGGCGCGCTGGAGCTGGTCGGCGTAGGTCCGGGTGATACCAACCTGGTGTCCGCCCATGATCGCGACGGTGTCCGCGATCTCGACGTTGCCGTACTGTCGCTCAAAGGCCCGCCGAGCAGCCCCGGTCAAGCGACTTGCCGGGCCAGGTCGTTCGAGCGGCAGCGCGGTCGACCAGTATGCCGTTCCCATCGGATCACCGCCGTTGAGTCCCGCGATCCACGGGGCGCCATAGAGGAACTGACCGGGGTTGTGCCCGGTGAGCGCTATTGGAGGGGTACGGTATCGGTCCATGGCCCCCAGACCCCGGGCCATCCGCATGATGGTGATGTACTGCAATCGCAGCTGTTCCAGGTGCCGCTGGGTACGCTGAACGATCAGGATCGCCTGCGCCAGGTTGGCATTGTCGATGACGGCGAACTGCGCGCTGGCCGGAGTGGCAACGAGCAGCGCGGCAAGGGCGACGGCGAGGAACTTTCGCATGATGTCCTCCAGGGAGTTACCGCACGGTCGCCAGTGCCGACCCGTATGCCGGCAGCTGCAGATCGCTAGTCACGTAGACCTTCACCCGGTGGCCTTCGCGGATGGTGACCGTCGGCAGTCGGTTGAGGAACCGGCTCATCACCTGCAAGCTCGCTTGTGAGGCGCCATCTGCTGCGCCCCCGGCGATGATCACCGTCCGGTCGCCCGCACTTCTCGAAAGGCCCGCCGTACCGAGCCACTGCGCCAGACCGCTGATCAGGCCGACTGCGCCAGCGGAGCCGAACGTCGACCAGTAGTGTTGGTTCACCTTGTCTCGCAACCCGGCGTCGCCAATCTGATTCAGGCCGAGGAATTGGTCCAGGCGCTGCGTACTGCCGTCTGGCATGACGAGGCGGTGGAAACTGACGGCCAGTCTCGTCTCGCCGAGGGTCTGCACCGGGCGCGTCTCCCCCAGGAGCCGGGCGCCGGCAGGAATGAGGACGTGCTGCCCGTTGTGTGAGTAAACCGGGTTCGTCACCAAGCAATTCACGGGAGCCACGCCGCTGCCGTCCAAGCGGTTCGTCAGCACCGCGTCGATGACGCTGCCCTCCAGGAGCGGGTGTGTCGGCCCATTGGCGCTGAGCGCGGCCGTACGCTCTGGCGTTCGAGGCGTCTCAACCCCCGTTGAGCGGTCCTGGCTCACTCCGGGCTGAGGGACGGGAGCAGGAAGGCCCGCCGACGTCTGCGCCGGCGTGCCTCCTGAGGCCCGCATAACGGCCTGCGCGATCTCGTCCAGAGATGCCTCGCGCGGCGGCGCCGTCGTCGGTGTGGACGCGCTCACGCCACCGGTCGTCTCCGGGCGTTCGCCCTCGGGACGCCGGCTGGACACCACGTTGCTGGCGAAGAGGCTCTCGTACTCGCGTCGCTTGCGGTCCGCCACGATGGGGTCCTCCGCTGGAGGCCCGCTCGGTGCGTCGTACTGCGGTTCAGGAGCCACCGACGGTGTTGGCGCCTGCGACTCTAGAGCCTGGCGCGCTTCCATGGCACGCAGCCGGTCTTGGTAGTCCCGGAGACGGTCAGGGTTCGGCGTGGCTGGCGTCGTGCTCATCGCCGTCGATGTGACGGGTGACTCCGGTTGGCCTGTCAGCAGGATGATCAGCACGATGCCCGCCGCCAGCCCCACCATCAGCCAGGTTTGGAACCCGCGCGGCACCACTCCGCGCGGGACCGGCCGGCGGTCCGTGACCGGCTTTACGCCGGATGTGCCGGTCTCTTCGGCCATAGGTCACCGTCCCTGCTGCTCGAAGTTGAGTCGCTGGGAACCGAGCACGAGATACCCGCGGTCAAGCACCTTCGGCACGACGTAGGTCCCCTCGCGGACCTGGAAGTTGAGGAGCGCCGGCTTGCCGTCCTTGACCTCGTAGAGCGCCGGCAGTTCCGTCGCGTCAGACTTCAGATACGTGAACTGGCCGTCGTGCCACAGCGACCTGACGAGAAACGGCTTCTCGTACTTGACCGGCGCATACGGGAACTGCAGTCGGGATGGGTAGTCCTGGCGGAAGCCCGCCAGGGACTCGCCCGCCTTGTGCTCCGCCTCTTTCAGCGCGGCCCGCGCCTCCGCGAGCTGCAGCTGCAGGGTCTCGACCTCTGCAGCGGTGTAGTACTTCGGCTTGCCAGCCGGCCCCGCATCTCCACCCTCCACGTACACCTTCAGGTCTGGCGGTGTGGTCTTCTCGGTCAGCATGAAGGAGTAGATCGCGCCACTCCGAGTCACGAGATTCAGGTTCGTGGCGGCGCCCTCCTTGGCAGGCTTCACGTGGGCGATGTTGTGCGTTGAACTGATGATCCAGAAGTCCTTGTCGCCACAGATCACGTCGAGGATCTCCTCGCCGTCCGGCAGCACAATCATCGTGGTGTAGCGCAGGCGCGTCTGAAGCGGGATGACTCCTCGCTCGGTGGCGGCCACCTCGCGCACGCCGGTCTGGGCGTTGGCGGGTTTGACGGGTCCGATCAGGGTGAGCACCAGCAGTGATGCTCCGGCGGCACGTCCACGCATCTCACACCTCCTTCTTACGCCGACGCCGCGAGTCGGTCGAGTCCGGCCTCGAAGCCATGTTCCTTGAACACCGCGGCCACGCGGTCGTTGTCGATCGGCGTGTTCGTGTAGATCCAGTAGCTCTTCGGGTCTACAGAAAGCGTCAGCACTTTCGTCAGGTGCGGACGCTTCAGCAGCAGTTGGCCTCGCGGCGCCAGTCCGGCCAATAGGTCCAGCTCCATGTCGTTCAGCTGGAAGAGATCGCCGTACTTTGCGCGGTCGAGTGCAGGGTTGGCCAGGAACAGCTTCGTGGGGCAGCTCTCGACGACCGTGCGGAGCAGGTCTACGGAAGCGAAGTCCTCGACGGTCTGGGTGGCGAGCAGCATGGCAGCATTCCGCTTGCGCCAGGTCTTGAGCGCCTCCTGCCATAGGCCCGCAACGTCGGGTTCTGGATGAAGCGCCAGGCTTCGTCCATCACGCAGAGCTTGAGCGTCGCCGCCTGCTCCCCGGTGTGCACGCGTTCGTTCACGCGGTGCAGGATGTAGAAGAGAAGGGGTTCGATGAGCGACGGGAACGCCCGCATCGCCTCGAAGTCGAACACCTGCAACCGGTCGAACGTGAGCGTGTCCTCGACGTGGTCGAATAGTTCCGCGTAGCGACCGCCCTCCACCCACTTCTGGAGACGTGCGGCGAGTCCCCGGGGCAGCAAGTTCGCCACCGTGAACAAGCGCCGTTGACCCCGCTGCAGGGCGTACACATTCTCGACAGCGTCGTAGACTTCGCGATCCTCGGCCTCGCTCAGCCGGTAGCCATCCTCGCCCTCAAGGAGCACGCGAACAAAGGCGTGCAGGAAGTGCAGGTGCTCTGGCGTCTGCTCGTGCGCGAACGGGTTGATCGTTACCTCTCGCTGCCGTAGCCCGAGTTCGAGGTATCGCCCGTGCAGCAGGGCCGCCAGCTTCCGGTAGCTGTGACCCAGGTCCAGGACGATCGTGAACGGGTCGTACTGTTGCGCGCTGGTCGTCAGGAAGTTCAAGAGGAAGCTCTTGCCACTGCCAGTTGCTCCGAGCACCAGAGTGTGGCCGACGTCCTGGACGTGCAGGTGGAGATCGAAGGGGGTGTGGTGCGGCGTCTCCAGGACGGCCAAGGGCGCACGCAGCAGTCCGGAGTCCACGGTGCCTGGATCGACCGTGAAGAGCAGGCTCAAGTCGGCGACGTGCGTTTCCAGGAGCGCCACGCGACGCAGGTTGTGCGCACCATTGCCAGGCACGATGCTCAGCCAGGCGTTGAGGAGATTGTAGGTCTCGTCGTAGAACGCCCCGTCGTGCACCGCGAGGGTCTTGGCCGCGTCGGCGGCGTGCTGCTGGAGCACGCGCCGGTCCTCGTGATGAAGGACGAGCGTCAGCGAACACTGGCCGAATGTGTGGCCGTTGACTTCGATCTCCGTCAAGGCGTCGCCGAGCTGCTTCACCGTCGCAGAAGCGGACTCGTCAACGAGCATCTCCTCCGCCTTGGCGTCCGGCGTGATGTAGTTCACCAGAGACACCCGCTGGTTGAAGAAGTGACGCCGACGTGTCTGGATGTCGCGTCGCATGCGGTCCTGAGGCACCCGCTGCCACTCGAGGCAGGCGATGAACTCTCCAGGGACGGAGAACAGATCGCCGAGCAGGTGAGCGAAGGTCTGGCTCGGGGGCTCCTTCATCGTCAAGACCTTGACCGCCTGACGCCCGACCAGCAGATGGTCGCGATGGCACTCGACGGCCGAATCTCCGATGAAGTAGTCGATGTGGACCTCCGGCGTGGTCGCCACCGTGGAGTCGATCACTTCCGCGTCGTAGTTCACGAGCCGGCGCAACAGACGGAATGTTCCCGCGCGGTCCAGCCGTTCGAGGCCGCCCCCAGCGAGTTGCGCCTCGAACGTGCCGGCCTTGTGCTGCAGCGCGTCCACGGCTGAGGTCAGCTCTGCATCGACGACCTGGAGTGTGTGAGCCGTCGAGAGCCAGGAACGCAGCGCGTGCTTCGGATGCCGGAAGAGATGCGCCAGCGACGTGCTCGTCTGGCCGTGTCGGGAGGGTTCGTGCATCAGCACCAGGAACAGGTCGAGGCGGCAGAGTGTCGTCCGGCGGTCGTTGAGGTAGGCCGTTCTCCGACTGGCCGCCTCCTGAGCGATCGGCTCCGGGCAGGATGGCGCCAGGAACCTGTCCGCGAAGCGCTTGACCACGTACTGGTAGACACGCGTCCGCTCGTCCAGCACGCGCAACGCGGCTTCCATTCGGTGAGCTACGGCGCGACGCTCGCCGTGCGTGAGGCCGTCGATGTCGACGCCGCGCAGCGCATACACGAGGCCGACATCGCCGCCCTTCGTTAAGAAAATGCCATCCTGGACGAAGCCCCACGGCGCCAGTAGTGTGTTCACGCCGCCGGCATCGGCGTAGTCGCGGACGATGCGGGAGAGCTTCATCACGAGCGCACCTCCACGTTGAACCGTTCGTGCTTGCCCGGGTCGTAGCGGCGTCGGGCCTGCGATGAGGCCAACAGGATCTGAAGCATCTGGGGGTCCCGCACCGTGGCCCACCGGGCGAACCCGTACAGTCCCCCGAAGATGAGCAGACCGGCGAGGAACGAGTAGAACAGGTTGAACGCCGCCGCTCCCATCAGCAGCGCCAGGAAGAACAGGCGCCGGTCTACGCCGCACACGGTGAGCGGACGGTGAAGGGCCTTGTGGACCGGTCGGTACGTTGGGAGTTCGCGCATGGTGTCTGGCCCGTCGCTAGAAGAGCCAAGTCAGGAACTGGCCGGCGAACAGCGCCAGACCGCCGCCGAACACAATCCCGGAGATCTGCCGCTTGGCGCCCTGCTCGCCGAACATGAAGAACAGGCCGCCGATGACGATCGCGACCAGTGCGAGCGACCGGGCCAGTGGTCCCGTGAACGTCCGCTCGAGGTTGAACGCGGCGCGCTCCCATGGTGATTGCTGTGCGAACGCTGCTCGGGGGAGCGCCAAAAGCACGAACGTCAGAATGATGAGCTGGGCGCTACGGGCGAACCTGGCCGCGGGGATGCGGGAGAGGCCGGCACGGGCTGCGACAACGCGCTGCATGGGTCACCTTCCTCATTGACAATCGCCGGTGCGTCCGGCGAAGATTCGCCTCAGTGAGTGCATCAGGACACGCCAGCTTGATGCCGCCTCGCTGCTACGTTCTGAATCACGTCGTGTTCTGATTCGCGCTCTCCCCCCTAAGAACGCAGATCCGAACCGAAACCTTACAGCGCTGTTTCTCCTCCCTTCCGGCGGCTTGATCACTGGCGTCGTTCCCTCAACCGGTGAGTGCAATGCTCACCAAGAACGCGGGGGATCGTATGGAGCAGCTGCGGAACGTCACGTTGCTCGACGAGGACGGCAATCCGGTCGACGACCGGATCGCGGAGACACTGCGCAGGCTGGAACCGAAGTTCCGGCGACAGTTCCCGAACATACAGGACGATGTGGCCGCGACCCTTGTCGGCGAGGCGGCCAGCAAGGTGGCCAGGCACGTGCGAGTGTTCGGGCCACTCGAGAAGCCTTTCGGCTTCGCATGGAAGGTGCTCAAGAACCTCGGGGTGTCGGCGCTCCGAGGGCGGTCGATTGAGCTTCACCTGAAACGGGCCGTCGGAAAGGACGGCGACGATCTGGTTTCCATGCTCCGGGCGTTCGACAGCTCCGCCGGCCAGATCGAGGACCACATCTTCATGCAGGAGGCGCAGCAGTACCTCACGCAGGTGCAGCGGAGAGTCTGGGTGCTCAAGTGCCTCGGACACACGAGCGAGGAGGCGGCGGCACTCCTCGGCTGCTCGGTCGGGGCCATCGATGTCACCTTCACGCGCGTGAAGAAAAAGATGAGGAAGCTGGCAGGCATTCCGGAGTAGAACTGACCGTACTGCGGGGCAGCGACGGCTGCCGCCCCACGGTCTGTCGACAGCGCAGCCCTCGAGACCAGCGATGAACAGTCACGACCAGCGCCCGGGCGCGCCCGAGTACGAAGTCGATGACGAAATGGACCTGTTGCTCGGTCGCGGGTTTCCGAACCCGACTCGGGAGGGCTGTCCCGCAGTCGACGTGGTCAAGGCGCTTGCGCGAAAGGGGCGGCCGATCACCGATCCGGGATACGAGCACCTGGCCCAGTGCTCGCCGTGCTACCGGGAGTTCAGAGGCTTTCAGCAGGCGGACGGCAGGGCACATGCCGCTGCGCGCGCTCGTCGACGCTGGGCTCTTGCTGTCGCGGCTGCGGTCACTATCGCAGTCGGTGGATCGTGGCTGGTGCTCAGACGTGACGGCCCGCTCGTCTTGCGTTCGTCGGCGGTAGTCGATGTTCAGACCACGACACTAGATCTTCGACCATTCGCCGTGACTCGGGGTGGAGCACCGCGACCCAAGCCGGACCCACTTGTGTTGCCGCGGGCGCACGTCCGAGCCACGTTCCTGCTCCCTGTTGGCGCTGAACCTGGCCCGTATGAGGTGCGAGTTCTTGCCGAACATCTCTCTGTCGGTGCGACCGCCACGGGCAGGGCGACCATTCGCGACTACGTCACCACCCTTGTCGCGGACCTTGATCTGGCGTGGCTACCACGGCGGGGGTCGTATGAACTCAGCGTGCGACGGGAAGGCGGCGACTGGCAGTCCGTTCCGGTGACACTCCGGTAGGCGTCGCCGATGATCCGCCGGGCCCTCCTTAGTCGCAAGAGCCTTGGGCGTGACTACCTTATCGACCTGCGCGTATATCGGCCTCCAACTGAGCGGCACAAGGGGGACACGCCCCGTGAGAAATCAGCCTTGGCGGGACATCTTTGAATAGCTGCAGAACCGTGACGGCAATATCGATCTCGTGCCAGGAGGTGCCA
>Ga0209023_10006204_pt1 | contig 12700 bp, 13 predicted proteins | sample LakOneMetagenome_FD_187468 | JGI IMG/M metagenome (GOLD analysis project Ga0209023, IMG submission 187468) | Freshwater and sediment microbial communities from Lake Erie, Canada (SPAdes) (version 2) | ecosystem: Environmental > Aquatic > Freshwater > Lentic | place: Lake Erie, Canada... | reverse complement strand
AAGTTTAGAAAAACTTTCTAAATCATCGATCCAAAGTATTACTTGCACATGATGCTCATCTGCAAGTTGACGCGCCAAACGCCAGCAGACACCGACATCGCCGAAGTTGTCGATGACGGTGCAATAGATGGCACATTTAATAGGCAAAGTAAGTCCTTTATTTCATGTGTGCAGGGGTGACCTCGGGTCGCTCTCTATAGTTTTCTTAATCAGAACGTTTGGCGAGCCAGTCAGCCAGAACTGGCCAAAATTCTTTCGCAGCTGCTTCACTGGCGATCATACTGACATGACCACCCGGAAGAGTAACAAAAGTCGTATCTTTAGTTCCAACCAAATCAACTAATGGACGGACGGCATTGACGGTAACCATGGAGTCAGAACGTCCACCACCGGCTAATAATGATGCATGAATATCTTTGAAGAACACCATTTTGCCACCGATTTTGAATTCACCTTTGGATAACCCATTATCCATCCAAACTTTAATCAACATATCGCGATTAATACCACCCGGATAGTCCACCATGTGATCAAGAAACGCGCCGTGGGTTGCATGACTTTCAACCGCAGCGCGATTATCAAGTTGACGCAACATGGAAAGATGACCTTTCAAAGTGCCTTTGATATCTAATAATTTGAAACCGAGCGCATTACTCCAGCCCGTCGTATGCAATAAACCTGCGGGTAAAGTTCGAGGATGAAATCCAGTACGTTTTTCCACCCATTGCATCGCTTTACTTGCGCGTCGATATTGCGCACCAATCGCACCTGAACGATAAGCATCAATTGGTGAACCCAGCACGATGAGATTTTTAATATAGTCATCTTTGGCTGCTGCTGCATAGAGCAATGCAAACACACCTGACATGCTCCAACTGTGTAGTGAGAGTTCATTTTGCCCGCTATGTTGTCTAACTTGAGCCAATAGTTTAGGCATGAAATGTAATACGTACTCTTCAAAGTTATAGCGCGCATGCTCGCGGGTTGGTGTGCCCCAATCAATCATGTAAACCGAAAAACCTTGTTGTAGCAAAAAGCGAACGAATGAGCGATGTTCAAACAAGTCATAAATCAACATATTGACAGCGAGTGGGGCAATGATCACCAGCGGTACGCGATGAATGGTTGGATAGCCTTCCAATGCGGGATAATGTCTCAATTTGATGAGACCTTGTTTTTGTACGTCGTTAGAAACGACGTTAAAAGGCGTTTTTCCTGCTTGAACAAGTCTTTCACTATGCAGTAATCGATCACGCAAGTTAATGTATTTAGCTGAGTTGCTGAGCGCTTTAAAAGAATATCGTTCATGCGTAGATGGCATTACTATCACTCCAGTTTTGCCGCTTTAATTAAAAGCCAATTCGTCAAGATAATTGCTTGGCAAGTGGTTTAAAAGGTTAATGGTTAATTCAATAATTTCACTCATAAAATAAGTTTACAGCTAAGTTGATGTATTCAATATGGTCACTTTCTAGAATTGAGTGACTTAAAGGTCAATACTGATGTTGCGTGATGTTTTTTCATTCTTAAAAAGCATGAGATATTGTTCTTGACGTGCTGAGTACTGGCTTTCACAATGGTCGCACTAATTTTAGATAGATCATGATCATATGATCACGAATTTCTTTTTTTAATCAAATTTTTATTCATCGTTTCAAATAGTTGTGAGTCATAAAATGAAAGATTTACCACATGCGGTAGAGCCAGAATTTTCCTTTGATACCATTGCAATTCGTACGGGACATACGCCTACGCATGAAGCTGAGCATAGTGAGCCGTTGTTTTTAACGTCCTCATTCACTTATGGAAGCGCTTCTGAAGCGGCAAAAGTATTTAGTGGTGAAGTTGAGGGGAATATTTATTCTCGTTTCACAAATCCCACAGTGCGTGCATTTGAACAGCGTTTGGCTGCATTAGAAGGCGGTGAGCGTTGCGTAGCAACAGCATCAGGTATGGCTGCAATTCTATCAACAGCGATGGCTTTTTTGTCTGCTGGTGATCATGTGGTGTGTTCGCGCGCGGTGTTTGGCACAACGGTTGGTTTATTTGAAAAATACATGGGTAAATTCGGCGTCAAAACGACCTTTGTCGACTTGTCTGATTTGAATCAGTGGGAACAAGCCATTCAGGCAGGCAAAACAAAGCTGTTTTTTTGTGAGACACCAAGTAACCCATTGTCAGAAGTTGCTGATTTAACAGCATTATCTACGCTTGCGCATCAGCATAATATTTTATTTGTGGTGGATAACTGTTTCTGTACGCCTGCATTACAGCAACCTTTAAAATTTGGTGCGGATTTAGTGATTCATTCAGCAACCAAATACTTAGATGGGCAAGGACGCGCGCTGGGTGGAGCCGTGGTGGGAAGTGCAAAGTTACTCGAAGAAGTGTTTTTGGTGACTCGGACTCTTGGGCCATCAATCAGTCCATTTAATGCGTGGATATTTTTGAAGGGCTTGGAAACACTGCGCTTACGGATGGATGCACATTCAGCGAGTGCTTTAAAATTGGCAGAGTGGTTACAAGCTCATCCTGCGGTTCAGAAGGTTTATTACAATGGTTTACCAAGCCATACAGGACATGAATTGGCAAAACGTCAACAACGTGGCTTTGGTGGGATTGTATCTTTCGAGGTTAAAGCCATTGCAGGGCAGGAGAATGGACGTACTGCTGCGTGGCGAGTGATTGATTCTACAAAAATGTTGTCGATTACTGGGAATCTTGGAGATACCAAAACCACGATCACTCATCCAGCAACGACGACGCATGGTCGATTATCTGCTGAGGCAAAAGCTGCTGCTGGAATTAGCGAAGGTTTGATTCGAATTGCAGTCGGGCTTGAAGATATCGAAGACATTAAAATGGATCTTGCACGCGGATTAGACTCGCTTATTGTTTAACCGTTATTGTATTGAAATGTAAGAAAGCTACACATTTTCTCCACAAAGTTGTTTTTTGGCGTGATGTGTGGTGATTTTATTGCTTGTTCTATGATGGGAATGTGAACAAGACCATATATAATCGTCCCCATCTTGAACGCCTGATTTGCGATATACCGCTCAATGGAGAATTGAATGAATATTAATATGCTGATGCAGCAAGCACAGAAAATGCAGAAAGACATGGAAGCTAAGGTCAAAAAGACCAAAGAAGAATTAGCGCAAACTGAAGTTCATGCAGAAGCAGGCGGTGGTTTGGTCAAAGTTACAATGACAGCGCGTTTTGTGGTGAAACGTATTCAGATTAATCCTGAGTTGTTAAAAGATGATGCCGAAATGATTGAAGATCTGATCGCAGCAGCGATCAATGATGCAGTGCGTCAAGCTGAAACAATTTCAGATGCAAAATTAAATGCAACGACTGCGGGTACGGGATTACCACCAGGTTTAGGTGGTTTGTTTGGTTAAGTTTGCAATTTATGTTTAGCCCTAAGTTTGATGAGTTAGTCCAACGCTTGCGGATTTTACCTGGTGTTGGTCCAAAGTCAGCTCAGCGTATGGCTTTGCAGTTACTTGCGCGTCATCGTACGGGTGCTCAGGCACTCGCACATGCTTTAAATGATGCTGTATTGCATATTCAGCATTGTTCGGTTTGTCGTTCGTTGGCGGAATCGGATGTCTGTGATATTTGCGCGTCAACTTCACGGGATCAAACGGTGCTTTGCGTAGTTGAATCACCTGCAGATGTTGCGGCAATTGAGCAAAGTGGCAGTTTTCGAGGACGGTATTTTGTATTGGGTGGTCATTTGTCGCCGCTTGATGGCATTGGGCCAGAAGAAATAGGGATTCCTTTATTACTTTCTCGCTTACAGACTGAACCTATCGAAGAGTTAATTTTGGCAACAAATGCGACTGTGGAAGGACAAGCCACAGCACATTATTTACAAGCTGCGTGGCAAGAAGCCAGTCAGCAAGCGACAACACAAAGTGGACGTGCTATGCCTCTCAAGATTACGCGCATTGCTCAAGGTGTACCGCAAGGTGGTGAGCTTGAATATGTCGATAGTCATACTTTGAGCCAAGCATTACAGTACCGCTTAACGGTACGTTAGACATCTTAATGTTGAATTTTGTGAAGTTTGATATGGATATCAATATTTTTTTAGATTGAAAAATCTAAGTATGCGGCAAAAGACCGCCATCAGGGATGAATGATTTTATGTTTGAGTATTTGACGGAGCAGCATCAGCTCAGTGCGTTATACGCGCAAATGGCGACTACGGATACTTACGCCTTAGATACTGAATTTATTAAAACCAATACTCTGTGGCCTTATCTGGGTCTTTTACAAATTAATGTCAATAATCGCATCTACGTGCTCGATGGGCAGACACTTGATCTCAGTGATTTATGGTTACTTGTTTTTAACGCGCGGCAGAATATTTTTCATGCCTGTGGCGAAGATCTAGACCTGATTCATTATTATTCAAAACAAAAACCACTCGATAATGTTTTTGATACTCAAATTGGTTTGTCCTTTTTGGGTTTTGGATTACAAGTGGGTTATCAGCAAGCATTGCAATTAATTCTGGATGTGCACATTGATAAGGGTGAGACGCGATCTGATTGGTTAGCTCGTCCACTACGCCCAGAGCAATTGCAGTATGCCGCAAATGATGTCATTCATCTTTCTGCACTTGCTGAACAAATTCAAATGGATCTCAGTGATCGTGGGTTGCTTGAGGCTGCAATTGAAGATTGCATGAATTATGCGCGTGATGTCGCTACAGATACGGTGATGTCGCAAATTTATCTGGATGTGGGAACGTTTCGACATTCACGCAAGCAATTAGCGCAGTTACAACAACTTTGTGTATGGCGTGAACAAATTGCTCTTGCAACCAATCAACCACGTAGTTTTATTCTTAAAAATAGCACTTTGCTGGATTTGGTTGATCAACAGCCGACGAGCCAATTTCAGTTTGGTAAAATTAAAGATTTAAAACCAGCCATCATGCGAGAGCATGGCAAAACGATTTTAGATTTAATTCGTTATCTCCCAGATGAATCACAATGGCCGATGCGCATACATCGGACGTATCGTCAACGAAATACGGATTTGATTGATCAAATCTCTGCATTTACAGCCCAAGTCAGTGTCGAAACTCAGGTTCCTGTCGATGTGTTGCTGCGTAAAAAATGGTTATCTGCATTGTTTAGTCATATTGCGGTAGGTGGGAATGAAGCTGACTTACCATCATATCTGTTGGGTTGGCGTTATGAGGTGCTTACGCGTCCAATCTTAGGTTTGCTAGAGCAACATAAAGATGTGATCGCAGTGGAAATGGCGCCAATTGAGTACTAAGTCGTTTTTACTTGCATTAATGACCTGAAATCTAAACTGGACAGTCAACGCACTTTATTGTCATTGGTGTATGCTTGGCTTTTATGATTTATCAAAAGAAAGTCTAGTATGTTTTGTGATATTTATCGAGCCAGTAAACGCGACGAAATGTATTTATATATTCCAGCTCGTATTTCAGAAAATGAAGTAGAGCCTAAGGAAGATTCTGAATACGACCCCTTAGCCAATGTATCTGCTGCCTTGAAGCAGGCTTTTGGCCGTCCTACATTTGTGATGCGGCTGGAATTAACACCAGAGCGTAAATTGGCACGTGTTCCCGTGTTAAGTGTCATCGAATCGTTGGAAACCCAAGGTTACTATTTGCAGTTACCTCCTGAAGGTCTTATTTCACCTAATGCGGTTGCTCCAGAAGGGCTGCGCGGCGCGTAATCTAAATTATTAATAGCGAGCAAGATGATGGATAGCGGATCCGAATATTGGTTAGCAGTGACGGTTTATATCGTAGGTAGCTGTATTGCGCTGTGGCTTTGGCGTCAAGTCGTTCGACCTTTACCACATCCGTTTGGTGGAATAGCATGGTTGATCGTTTTTTCATTACTGTTCGCTCCAACAGTGACAGAAGGTGAAAATGGTCAAATTGCGCCTGCTGTTATTGGTTTGCTTTTTGGATTAATCAGCAAAAACAAAGAGCTTATTTTGTCGAGTCTATTACCAATTTTGTTGGTATTGGGCTTAGGGTTCTTGGTCGGTTTCTTGATCCAACGTCTACGCATGCAACGCGTTTAATAAAATGATTTGATCCATGTATTTGATATAAAGCGGAAATATTTTATGACTCAACCTAATCAAAATCAGTCTGCAAACGAACGAGTTTTTCAAAGCACCTCGGACTATATTGCAACTGATGCACTTAAGCAGGCAGTGAATGCTGCACGTGTACTTCAAAAACCTTTGTTGATCAAAGGTGAGCCAGGTACAGGAAAAACTTTGTTAGCTGAACAGGTTGCGACTAGTTTGGGCATGAAGTTGATTACATGGAATATCAAATCGACCACGAAAGCACAGCAAGGCTTGTATGAGTACGATGCGGTATCGCGTCTACGCGATAGTCAGTTGGGTGAAGATAAAGTCTACGACATTGCGAATTACATCAAACCTGGCAAATTATGGGATGCGTTTGCATCGCCTGAACGGGTTGTATTGTTGATTGATGAGATTGATAAAGCCGATATTGAGTTTCCAAATGATTTGCTGCATGAACTGGATCGTATGTCATTTTATGTATACGAAACAGGTGAAACGATCACTGCAGTGAATCGTCCGATTGTGATTATCACTTCAAATAACGAAAAAGAATTGCCAGATGCATTCTTGCGTCGTTGTTTCTTTCATTACATCGATTTTCCAAACGAAGAAACGATGCGTCAGATTATTGATGTGCATTTTTCTAGCATTAAAGAGTCCTTGGTTAGTGAGGCTTTACAGATTTTCTTCAAGTTGCGCCAAGTTTCTGGTCTTAAAAAACCACCGTCAACGAGTGAGCTCATTGATTGGTTAACATTGCTGATGGCTGATGATATGCCAGAAGAAGTGCTGCGCAATCGTGATCCAAAAACGGCAATTCCACCGCTTCATGGTGCTCTGATTAAAAATGAGCAAGATGTCCATTTACTTGAGCGATTGGCCTTTATGACTAGAAGGTAGAAGTAAGACTTCTATCAAACAGTTTTACCGTGTGCTCCTTTTTAAGGGGCAATTGGCTTTTGATTTTGAATCCTGCGGTAAATGAAAAAGTTTGCTTTGCGACTTAGGCAGTTCGAGAGTTAGTGTCATGTTTGTTAATTTATTCTATATGCTTAGAAAATATGGTGTTCCTGTCAGCACCAGAGAGTTACTCGACTTAAATGCCGCATTGCAAGCAGGTCTAGTTTTTGCGGATCGAGAGGAGCTGTATCGTCTTATTCGCCTGTGTATGGTTAAAGACGAACGACATTTCGATAAATTTGATCGAGCCATGAAAGCCTATTTTGATGGCATTGATTCATTTGATATTGAAGGTGTACTTGGTAATTTAAAAAACATTCCTCCTGAATGGCTGGATTTGGAACTTCTTGAAAAGAACCTTACTCCAGAGCAACGCGAAGCATTGCAAAAAGCAGGTTCACTTGAAGAGCTGATGAAAATGCTCGAAGAGCGTTTACGTGAGCAACATAAAAAACATCAAGGCGGCAATAAAATGATTGGCACTGGTGGTACATCGCCATTTGGTGCGTTTGGTGATCATCCTGAAGGTGTGCGAATTGGTGGACCTGCGCGTAAAGGCTCCGCTGTGAAAGTTTGGGAGCAGCGTCAATATCAAAATCTTGATGATCAGCAAATTTTAGGCACTCGTCAGATGCAAATTGCATTACGTCGTTTGCGTCGATTTGCACGACAAGGTGCTGCGGAAGAGCTGGATATTGGTGGAACAATTGATTCTACTGCGCGTCAAGGTATGCTCGATATTCAGCTGATCCCAGAACGTCGTAATCGAGTCAAAGTCCTCATGTTGTTTGATATTGGCGGATCAATGGATGCTCATATTGAACAATGTGAAAAACTATTTAGTGCCGCAAAATCCGAATTCAAGACACTTGAATTTTTTTATTTTCATAATTGTCTTTACGATTATGTCTGGAAAGATAACCTTCGTCGCTCTACAAGCCGTATGGATACTTGGGAACTTTTGCGTACCTATGGCAAGGATTATCGTGTGATTTTTGTCGGTGATGCGAGTATGGCTCCGTATGAATTAATGAGTGTTGGGGGATCTGTTGAATACTCGAATCATGAGGCAGGCGTTGTTTGGTTGAATCGAGTTCGTCAGCACTTTAGTAAAACTGCTTGGCTTAATCCAGAGGAAGCGGGGTATTGGCATTACACGCAAACAATTACAGCAATAAAGCAGACATTTGAAGATAAGATGTATCCAATGACACTGAAGGGTATTGAGGATATGACTCGATTCTTATCTCGGTAAATCGGAATATTTTGTGATCTAATTCTCTTTCTGACTTGTTTTTTATTGTGGTTATGTCACACTGTGATTAAATTGTGATCATAAAATAGTTTTATTGCGCAGTGCTTCGGCACAGGGAGAATGTCATGAGATTAAAAAACCCTCAGTTTCTGTTCGTATGCATTGTTTCAACGATTCTTTCTTATTCTTTCGGTGCTCTCGCACAGTCAGTAAATCGTTTTTCTAGTCCAGAAAAATCCTCTAAACAAACATCAAAAAAGATGATGAGAAGAATAGCTGCTAAAAGTTAGTATTAGATATTAGGTTTAATTACAACCAAAATCACAATTGCAATCAAGGCTAAAATAGGAATTTCGTTAAACCAACGAAAAAATACATGAGACTTTAAGTGAGGCTGATTGATTAAAGCACGTCGATAATATCCGCATGCAAAATGATAGCCTGTTAGTAAAACTACCAGAGCTAGTTTTGCATGAAGCCAATGTTGCGTAAGAAAATAGTCACGACCTAATAACCAAACCATCCATAAACCAAGTGCCCATGTTGCAATCATTGCTGGAGTCATAATCCCGCGATAGAGCTTACGTTCCATTAGTTCAAAACGTTGAATACTCACAACATCTGTACTTTGAACATGATAGACAAAGAGGCGCGGTAAATAAAACATCGCCGCAAACCAGCAGACGACTGCGATGATGTGAAAGGCTTTAACCCAAAGAATCAGCACAGATGCTTATCCCTCAAAACGTTTAAAAATCAGACTGGCATTTGTACCACCAAAACCAAAGCTATTAGAAAGAATGGCATTTAGTTTTGCAGGGCGAGTCGTTTGAACGATGTCTAGTCCAGCTGCTTCAGGATCAAGTTCTGTAATGTTGATTGATGGTGCAATAAAGTCATTTTCCATCATCAATAAGCAATAGATTGCTTCTTGTACACCTGCAGCCCCGAGGCTGTGTCCGCTCATTGATTTTGTAGAACTAATTGCAGGTGCCTTATCACCAAACACTTCACGAATAGCGTTCAGCTCTGCGGAGTCTCCAACTGGTGTTGAGGTACCGTGAGTATTGAGATAGTCAATTTCGGTCACATCGTGCTGTGCAGCCATATCGAGTGCCATTTTCATACAGCGCACTGCACCTTCGCCACTTGGTGCAACCATATCTAAACCATCTGAAGTTGCTCCATAGCCGACCACTTCAGCAATAATCCGAGCACCACGCGCAATCGCATGATCAAGTGCCTCAACGACGACAATACCTCCGCCGCCTGCGATGACAAAACCATCGCGATCTGTTGAATAGGGACGGGAAGCTGTTTCTGGTGCATCATTGTACTTGGTACTCATTGCACCCATCGCATCGAACAAAATGGATTGTGTCCAATGTTCTTCTTCGCCACCGCCTGCGAGTACGATATCTTGTTTGCCTAATTGGATCAGCTCCATTGCGTTACCAATACTGTGTGCTGATGAAGCGCATGCTGAGCCAATGGCGTAACTGACGCCTTGAAGTTTTAATCCTGTTGCAATTGCAGCAGTCACGGTACTAGTCATCGTACGAGGCACCATAAAAGGACCTACTTTGCGAGCACCACCTTCACGCATTGCGTCTGCACCTGCAACCAGAGAACTTGTGGATGAACCCCCAGAACCAGCTATAACACCAACACGAGGATTAAGAGCAATATCTTCTGGCGCTAGTCCTGCGTCTTGGATAGCTGAAAGTGCCGATAAATAACCAAATGTAGAGGCTTCTGCTAAAAAGCGTTTGAGTTTGCGATCAATGCCTGAGTCATCAAATGTTGGGCGACCACTGATATGACATTTCATGCCAATGTCTACATAGCTTTGATTGAAGCTTAATCCTGATTTTCCTTGGCGCAATGAAGCAGTCACTGTCGCACGGTCATTACCTAGACACGACACGATCCCCATTCCAGTAATTACGACACGACGCATGTGCATTCCTCGATCTAAATTTAAAACAAATGGCTAGTTATTTTCAGGCATTAATATGCGTTAAACACAGCTGCGCGAACAATTGCAGTAATGATCAATATTTGCTACTGACTCGTATCAATAAAAACACCACATCTTAAGTCTTTAGCAGTGTAAATCAACGTATCATCAACAAACATCTCACCATCAGCAATCGCGATACACAGACTACGTTCCACCACGCGCTTCATATGTAAATGATAACGCACGCGAAGGTTTTTTGGCAGCACTTGCCCTGTGAACTTTACATCACCTACACCAAGTGCTCGTCCACGTCCTAAGTTTCCTCGCCAGCCTAAATAAAAGCCAACTAGTTGCCACATTGCATCTAACCCTAAACAACCGGGCATGACCGAGTCGGTGGGGAAGTGACATTGAAAAAACCATAATTCTGGATTGATATCAAACTCGGCGATGACCTCACCCTTGCCAAAAAGACCTCCGGTATCAGAGATACGAGTAATTCGGTCTAACATTAACATGGGAGGCATTGGTAAGCGTGCGTTAGATGCGCCAAACAAATGCCCCTCTGCACAAGCAATTAATTCTGCTTTTTCATATGAGGCTGGACGCATGAATGTTCCGTAAGTGATAAGTATGGGCTAGTAAAAAAGATGTAGTAAAAAAATCAATAGTGCAGTATTGCACTGTATCGTGAAGATACTGTGAATATGGCGTGTATACACCACAGAAAAAAGAAAATATTCTGATGCTATCGCGAATACACCTTTGTATCACATTACGCAAAAAAGATTGGTTGTTAATATGTCATGAAGTTTTGTATCACATTAAGAGCTAAGTTGGTCTGTTTGGCTCATTTCTATGCTGTAACGGTATACCTGTTATTATAAAAATCTGTCTATCAAGGGCTTTGTGTCGAAGTCTTTCTATAGTAGTCTTAATAGTGAGAAGTTAAATTTGTTTTACGTCAACGGCAATTGAAAATACAGGAATATATTCTTATGGAAAAGGCGTGGTATTCCAACTCATTCAAGGATCGTATTTCTAATCAAATTAAGAAAGCGGCTGAAACTGGTGATCGAATGTTGACTCAGCTTTCTGAAAGTCAGCGTCGTGAGCGTCTAAATGGTGAACCACCTGTTGAACTCGAAGCTAAAGATATTTTTAGAAAACAATTACCCGCATTGACTGGGCAGCTTGTAGGTTCTCGCCTGAATACCGTAGGCAAATATGTTGCACCAGTGGTTCCAGTTCAAGTGGTAGAAACGTTTTCAGAGTATTTGTTTGAGCGAACTGCTGAATTTGCAAACTCGATTAGCGGTACTGGTCGTATTGCTAAGCGAGCAGGAGTCGATGATATTTTTGAACTTCGCACTGGCGATATATCACGCTGTGATGAGCTGGTGCAAGGTGTGTTAGAAGAAAATCGGATCATTGCTTTGACTGAGGGTGGTTTGACAGGAGCAACAGGGTTGCTTGGGGCATTGTTTGATTTACCATTAGCTCTATTTATTTCTTTGCGTGCGGTTTATCAAATCGCTCATTGTTATGGGTTTGATTTGGATGGTGAAGAAGGGCGTAAGCTTGCTTTCGAAGCTTTAACTCATTCAGATTTGGAACTTTTGGTTGATAAGCAAGGTGTCTTGCTTGTTATAACAGGTATGAAATCAATTCTTGAATCTGGTGATTTGAGCAGTATTGAGAAACTGATTGGTGGAAGCCAAGAAGTTGTGAGCATGAGTAATATCATTGCTGATTTAACCAAAAGCTTTAATTTGCGCAAGCCTGCACTTTGGTTATCCAGAACAATGCCATTTATGACGGGTGCTGCCGGAGCTACTTATAATACAAGGTTAATTACGAGTGTAATTACAAGTGCTCAAACAACATTCCGACAGGCTAGACTCAATGGTGAACAAGCTGCAATTGTTCAAACAGTTGCTGCAAGTTTAGCTGAAGATCGAGCTGAAAATCGGGATAAAGATGAGTAATATTTTGTGTTACGTCGTCGTTTTTGATGGCGTAATACAATGGTAAGAATTTTTAAAGAATTAGAAATAAAAACATCCTTATATTTGTTGATAATACTTGTAGCCTTCCTTGACCACTTCTTGCTCTTGATTTAGAATATGTAGCCCTCAAAAAGGGGTATGTCCTTTTTGAGGTTTTTTATTCACGGGAGAGAAACTAGTGGCAACCACTAACCAATTGATTCGCAAGGGTCGTAGCAGCTTGACTGAAAAGTCAAAAGTGCCAGCCCTGAAAGCGTGTCCACAACGCCGTGGCGTTTGTACACGTGTTTACACCACTACACCAAAAAAACCTAACTCAGCAATGCGTAAAGTTTGTCGTGTACGTTTGACTTCAGGTTTTGAAGTATCAAGCTATATCGGTGGTGAAGGCCATAACTTGCAAGA
>Ga0209023_10006203_pt1 | contig 12701 bp, 11 predicted proteins | sample LakOneMetagenome_FD_187468 | JGI IMG/M metagenome (GOLD analysis project Ga0209023, IMG submission 187468) | Freshwater and sediment microbial communities from Lake Erie, Canada (SPAdes) (version 2) | ecosystem: Environmental > Aquatic > Freshwater > Lentic | place: Lake Erie, Canada... | reverse complement strand
GAAATGCAGGGTATTCCAAAGGTATTCCAGACGTATTCCAAACGTATGCAGGACGTGGGCTTGATGTGGGGCAAATCTCTCCCGCGGCCAGGCGGGCCGAAGCGGTCAGAGGGCGAGGGGGACCGGGCGTGCGGTGCGGCCGGTCAGGATTGCCAGCGCAGGGTTCGACAGGAGCGGGCGCAGAGCCTTGTCGCGCGCGTCCATGCCGCCGGTGTAGGTGCCAAACGCCGGCAAGATCAGCCGCGATCCATCGACGAGGAAGCAGGCGCGGGCCTGACCGGCGAGGCGCAGCTTGGGGTGATAGTGGCCAGAAATCTCTCCGCGCGCGCCCTGCTCGGCGATATGGCGAAAGGTGAGGGGGCCGACGTGCAACTCGGCCAGTTGCTCGCCGCCGACGTTCACCGGCGCGGGATCGTGGTTCCCTGCAATCCAGATCCAGCGCCGCCCGGCCATCATCCGCGCCAACCATAACCTTGGCCTATCGGGCAAGTCCGCTGCCGCACTGTCATCGAACGTATCGCCGAGGCAAACGACGGTGCGCGGTGCATGGTCAGCGACAAGGGCATCGAACCGCCCCAGCGTATCTTCAACCTCATAGGGGGGAATCAGCGCGCCTCCGAGCCGGGCAATCCGCTCTGACCGACCGAGATGCAGGTCGGAAACGACGAGCATGGATTGATCCGCCCACCACAATGCACCCGATGGCAGGGCGGTCAGGGTCGCACCGTGAAGATCGAACGAATAGCCGGTCATTGCCCTGCCCATGATGATCCGGCCCTAACTATCCGCGCGGGGTGGTCTGATGCAATCGGGCCTTCAGGTAGCTGTCAGTCCCCCGCATTCGGCTCGGCCAGTCCCGCGTCGCGCATGAGGGCGACGGCAGCCTCCTCAAGCAGCCTTTCGCGACCTGCGCCAACCACGGGGACTTTGCCGACTTCGAGAAAGAGCGGCGCGGCGAAGGGTGTGACCCTTGGCAGGCGCAGCATGTCGATACGGCCGACAGTGCGGGCCAGCATCGTCTCGATCCGCGAGAAATCGACCAGACCGTGCATGGCCTCTTCGCGCGTGACTTTCAGCATCAGGTGGTCGGGATCGTACTTGCGCAAAGTGTCATAGAGGATGTCGGTCGAGAAGGTGGCCTGCCGACCGGATTTGCGCTTGCCTGGATGGTTGCGCTCGATCAGGCCCGCGACGATGGCGACGTTGCGGAAGGTGCGTTTCATCACGGCATTGCCCGCAAGCCAGTCTTCGAGACCATCACGCAGGCGGTCGAGGTCAAGGAGCGGCGCCGGGTTTGCCACCGGGTCAAGCCCCCAGATCATCGTGGCATAGTCGGTCGCGACGAAACCGAGGGGGTGCAGCCCCTCTTCCTCCATCCGCTTGGTCAACAGAAGGCCGAGGGTCTGCTGGGCGTTGCGGCCCGCGAAGCCATAGATGCACAGATGTTCGCGACCAGTGCCCATATGGTCATCGGGGAAGCTCTCGATCAGGAGCCGCCCGCGTTCGGGCAGGCGCGAGACATCGCGTTGCAGAGCCAGCCAGCGGGCGGTGTGGGCGGGTAGGTCGGGCCAGTTTCCGCGCGCGAAGATGTCGAGCATCCGGTCGCAAAGTTCGGTCGAGGTCGAGAATTTGGTGCCGGAGAAAACCGCGACTTTCGGCGCGCGGCCGGGGTCGCGGGTGACTTCGACGGTCAGTTCGCGCAGGCTCTCATAACGCACCACCTCGCCGCCGATGAGGAATGTGTCGCCGGGCGTGAGGGTGGCGGCGAAGTCTTCCTCGACTTCGCCCAAGGGGGCACCGCCCATGCGTGACTTGAGGCGGACTTTCAGGGTTTCGGTGTCGATGATGGTGCCAGCGTTCATGCGGATCATCTGGGTGGCGCGCGGGTCGCGGAGGCCCCAGAGACCGTTGCGCTGCATGAGGCGGTGCCAGCGGTCATAGGCCTTGAGGGCGTAGCCGCCCGTCGCGCAGAAATCGAGGCATTGGTCGAAGGCCGTGCGGGTCAGGGAGCGATAGGGGCCAGCGCTGATGACTTCGCCGTAAAGCGCGTCGGCGTCAAAGGGGGCGCTGCAAGCCATGAGGAGGATGTGCTGGCACAGAACGTCGCGCGGGCTTTGGCGGCGGGGCGTGCCGTCAAGATCATGGGCGCGGACGGCATCGAGTGCCGCGCGGCATTCGACGACCTCCCAGCGGTTTGCAGGGACGAGGAGAGCCTTTGACGGGGCGTTGTAGCGGTGGTTGGCGCGACCGATGCGCTGGACGAGACGCTTAACGTTCTTCGGTGCGCCGACCTGGATCACAAGGTCCACATCGCCCCAGTCGATGCCGAGGTCGAGCGAACCGGTACAGACGATGGCGCGAAGCTGGCCCGCGACCATTGCCGCCTCGACCCGCTCGCGGGCTTCGCGCGAGAGCGAGCCGTGGTGGATGCCGATGGGCAGCGCGTCCTCGTTGGCAAGCCACAGGTCGCGAAAGAAGATTTCGGCCTGTGCGCGGGTGTTGTGGAAGATCAGCGTGGTGCGGTGGCGGCGGACCTCGTCGAGGATTGCGGGGATGGCATAGCGTCCGCCGCCGCCTGCCCAGGGCGGCGCGGCTTCTGTTTCAAGCATCGAGATGTCGGGGTCGGGGCCGGGATCGGCATGGATGATCGCGCAGTCGCCGGGGGCGGCGGCGAGAAAATCGGCAATCGCCTCGGGGTCTTCGACGGTTGCGGACAGGCCGACGCGGCGCAGGCCGGGGCAGAGGGCGTGCAGGCGCGACAGGCCCAGCATCAACTGATCGCCGCGCTTCGATTCTGCGAGGGCGTGGATTTCGTCGACGATGACGCGCTTGAGACCGCGAAAGATGTGCGGGGCGTCGGGGTAGCTGAGAAGAAGCGCAAGACTTTCGGGCGTGGTCAGCAGGATATGCGGCGGGTCGGCGCGCTGACGCTGGCGCTTGCTGTAGGACGTATCGCCGGTGCGGTCCTCGACCCGGATCGGCAGGGACATTTCGTCGATGGGCCGCGACAGATTGCGGCGGATGTCAGCGGCGAGCGCCTTGAGCGGCGAGATATAAAGCGTGTGGAGGCCGGGATGCGTACCGTCGGCCAGTTCAAGGAGCGTCGGCAGAAAGCCTGCAAGGGTTTTGCCGCCGCCGGTGGGGGCCACGAGCAACAGGCAAGGCGACGCGGCGCGCGCCAGAAGGTCGCTTTGGTGGGGGTGAATCTGCCAGCCGCGCGCGGCGAACCAACTGGCGAAAGGTTCGGGAAGTGAGGTCATTGCCTCAAGCTAGGGCATGACCTGACTGTTTGCCAGAGAGCGGCCAGACGCGCCGGGTCAGTGGAGGTGGCGCGCCCGTGGTGTTGCGCTGGGGCGTTGGCCCATGCGGGGCGGATTCAGGTGGACACCGGCCAAGGCCGTGTCGAGCGCGGTTTCCACGTTCTTGACCAGCACGGCGCCGGCATTGTCGCCGGGCAGGGTGTTGGTGACGAGCGAGGCCGGATCGGTCATGCCGGGCGGGAGCTGCCGCGCGAGTGTTGCCTTGAGGAACGACAGAAGTCGGCTTTCCTCGATGCCCTGCGCCTCGGCCCAATCAAGAGCGCTGCGCGCCATCGCGGACGATGCGGCGGTGATGCAGTCTTGCAGCGCCTTGGCGGCCATTGCGGTGCCGAATTCGCCCATCCGTGTCTGGCTGCGGGACAGGACGGAAAAGAGCGGCTGAAGGCTGTCGATCACATCGGGGCGACCGCCAAGAAGGAAGGTTGCCTGACTGGATGCAACCGCGCGCGGCGCACCTACCAGCGGCGCGTCGATCATCTCGATCCGGGCGGGAACACGGTCGCGGAGCGCGCGGACATAGCGGGGCGAGAGGGTGCCGGAGAGGACAAGAACCTTCAGGCTTGGCAGACGGCGGGCATAAGCCTCGTCCTCGAACAGGAGACGTTCGGATTCCATCACGTCGCGGGGCGCGAGAAGCAGGGTTTCGATCCCTGCCGCATCATCGGGGCCGTTCAGATCGCGGACCGCCACTTCATTGGCACGAAGGGCCGCAAGGAAGGTCTGCGCGGAAATGTGAGTGCCGGAAATACCTAGATAAATCATCAGTTTACTATCTTTTCGTCTTTAACAAACATGTTGGCCCACGCGCGATCAATCAACTCGGGAGACATCTGGTAGGGGATGCCCTCGAAGTTGCAGATCGCAATCATCTGATCGATGAGGAAGACCGGCTGGTAGTTCGCGTAATCGTTATTGATGGTGGGATATTTTACCTTCAAAAGATGCAACAATGCGCGCTCATCAAGCGGCATTTTCTTCTTTTTGGCAACAAGCGCGAAGATCTTCAGGAAGTTTTCCTGGTTCGGACCATCGATCTTGATCTTGAAGAAGATCCGGCGAAGCGCTGCCTTATCGAAGATGTCGTTGGGATGGAAGTTGGTTGAGAAAATCACCAGCGTATCGAAGGGGACTTCGAACTTCTCACCCGACTGAAGGGCCAGAATATCCTTGGATTCTTCGAGCGGAACGATCCAGCGGTTGACGATTTTCTGCGGCGGTTCAGCCTGACGGCCAAGGTCGTCGATGATGAACACGCCGCCGGTTGCCTTGAGTTGCAGCGAAGCCGTGTAGGTTCGCGCGGTCGGATTGTAGGTCAGATCGAGCATGTCCAGCGACAATTCGCCGCCGGTGATCACGGTCGGGCGTTCGCAAAGAACATAGCGGTTGTCGAATCGGTTCGAGGACCGGCGCAGGCTCATCGGGTCGTCGACGGATGCCTCGGCGGCGGAATGGACGATCGGGTCATAGACGGTGATGACTTGACCGGCATATTCGATGGCGCGCGGAATATAGATCTTGTCGCCAAGTGCGTCGCGGATGCCGTTCGAGATGGAGGACTTGCCGTTGCCGGGTGGGCCGTACATCAGGATCGAACGCCCGGAGCCAACGGCGGGGCCGAGGTGATCCAGAAGCGAGTCGGGCAGGATCAGGTGGCCCATAGCGCCGGTCAACTGCTGGCGGGTCATCTGGATGTTGCGGATCGACTGGCGCTTGACCTGTTCGCGGTACATGGCGAGAGGCACCGGCATGGCGCCATAATATTCGGACTGCGCCAGCGCATCGAGCGCCCGGGCCTTGCCGCCGTCGGTCAGTTGATAGCCCATCTCGCCGCCGGAGTTGGCGTGGAGCGTCCCGGTTGCCTCAAGCAGGCGCTGGCCGCGGGCGAGGTCGATCAGTTCCTGTGTGATCGGGGTCGGCATGGCGATGGTGCGCGCAATGTCGGAGACCAGATCGAGATTCATGCGGAAGATGGTCTTGAGGAGAATATCGCGCATCATCACGATATTCAGGCCCGTATCGTCGACCGTTTTCGGAGCGGCCGGAGCGATAACGTTGGTAACCTGAATGTTCATCCTGCTGGCCCTTCTTGACCGCCACCCACGGCGAACCATCGATTCGAGGAAATCGCGGCCAATGGCCCGCAATTCCGTTTCGTTCACGAGACTGGCGGGGTAATGTGGCCAAAAAAGGGAAGAGCAGGCAGGAAATTAGGGCATGAAGAAATCGGATAGCCGAGCGCTGGAAATCTTCCTTCTGGCGGTTGTCGTGGTGTTGGGAGGACTGCCTTTTCTGAAGGGCGGTTTCTATATCGGCAAGCACGAAGGGGATACGGTCCAGATGGCGGACATTGCGCTGCGTATGGCGCGGGGCGAGTGGCCACACCTTGATTTCATGTCACCGATCGGCGTGCTGGCAATGGCGCCGATTGCGCTGTTCGCACGGCTGGGTGCCGGAATCGGCCATGCGGTTTTCTGGGCGCAGGCATTTGTTGCTTTGCTGCTTTTGCTGCCTGCGGCGCATGTCGCGCGAAGCCGGATCGGTGGCTGGGTCGGCTGGGCCTATGCCGGGTTCGTCATGGTTCTGTGCGTGGCATTGGTGCATGGCCAGACCGAGCCGAGCATCTCGATTTCGATGCATTACAACCGGTGGGCCTGGGCGATTGTCTATGTGACGTTGCCGCTGGTGATGCTGGAGCCGCGGCTGAAGGCCAGCCCGGCGCTGGATGGGGTTGTCATCGGGCTGGGTATGGCGGCACTGGTGTTGATCAAGGTCACCTACTTCGTGTCGATTGCGCCTGCGGTGATCATCGGACTTCTGGCGAGGCGGTGGTGGAAGGTCGTGCTTTGGGCGGTGGTCGCGGGGCTGGTGGTGGCGCTGCTGGTGACCGGGCTTGCCGGGCCAAGCTTCTGGCTGGCCTATGTGCATGACCTGCAAACCGTGGCGCATTCGGCGGTTCGGCCACAACCCGGCGAGCCGCTGGCGGTGATCGCCGCCGGACCTGCCTTCATGGGTGGCACGCTGTTGTTGTTCCTGTCGGTAGTGTTCTTGCGGCAGGCGGGGCGGATGACCGAGGGCATGGTGCTGCTGTTTCTTGCACCGGGGCTTGTCTACATCGTGTTTCAAAACTACGGCAACGATCCGCAATGGCTGATGATGATGGCGATGTTCGCCTTTGTCCTGCGGCCTGCGGCGGGCGTGACCAACGATCGGGGCTGGGATCTGCGGCTGGTGCTGGGCGGCGCGGCTTTGGTGGCCTTCACGCTGGGCTTCGCCTCGGCGGTCAACCTTGCCTATAGCCCGATACGGCACTACGGCGCCGATACCGCCAAGATGAAGCCGCTGATCTCGGGCCTGCCGGGAGAGGGCGATCTTTATGCAAAGACCAACCGGACTTATGGCGTGTTGCTGTCAACGGCAGGAGACGGGGACGGGACAGAATTTGCGACCTATCGGTCGCTGGCTGACCGGCGCGATCCGTCGATCCTGAACGGCGAGGAGCTGCCCTATTGCGAGTTGCAATCGGGGAACATCGCCTGGTTCGAGACGGTGGACCGCGATCTGGAGGCGGCGGGCTATGGGGGCAAACGGCTGATCTCGGCTGACCTGTTCTCGGCCTTCTGGCTGTTCGGGAATTTCCCGCCGGTTGAAGGGGCGGCACCGTGGTATTACGGCGGCCTGTCCGGGGTGGAGAACGCCGATTACGTGGTCGTGCCGATCTGCCCGTCCTCGCTTCTGGTGCGGGGCGGTATCCTGAAGTCTCTGAAAGAGGCGGGCTACACCCTGACCGAGGTGCGCCGCACCCCGATCTACATATTGATCGAGCCCAAAAGGGCGTTGTAGAGGCTCGGGAACGACATCAGCACCATGTAGGTGACGAACGTTCCAACAAGCGCCAGACCCATCGGGAAGTCCTTGCGTTTCCATGATACCCAGTCGGGCGTCATGGCGCGAACGGCCGGGATGGCGCGCAAGATGCGATGGGCGGCGAACGCTCCCAGCAGGAAGGCCGCAAAGAGCGGCAGCACCAGTTGCAGGTGTGACACCGAAATGAACGGCGCGGCGGCGGCGGCGAATTTCGCATCGCCCGCGCCCACATTGGCGATGGCGTTCAGCAAGAAGCCAATGGCCAGCACCACGAGCAGGTTCAGCCAGCGCCATGCCCACGGTTCGAACGGAAAGACCAAAAGTCCGATGACCAGAAAGATGGCGATCATCGCCATGACGGCAAGGTTCGGAATCTTCATGGTTTTCAGGTCCGACCAGCAGACCCAGGCACAGACCGGCAGCGTAAAGACAAGCAGCGCCAGGTAGGCCTGCGGAGGCGTCAGGTTCAGCATTGGTCTACCCCTTGCTTACGGTTTGGTCACGGTGCCGTCGAGCGTTTCAAGGGCGCGGACAGCTTCCTCGAAATACTGTGGGCTGGTGTCGATGGCTTCTTGCAGGAGGTTCTTGCCGGTATCGACATCGCCGTGCTTGATGGCCGTCAGCGCCGCCGTATAGAGCAGTTGCGCCCGTTCCTGCTGTGTCATCTGGATCATCGGCATGTCATACTGACGCTGGGCCGACCGCGCGAGCACGAGGTTGTTCTTCGAGGTGAAGACGGTCGGGTCGTATTTCAGCGCCTGCATGAACAGCTTTTCGGCCCCGGCGAAATCACCGCGGGTCAGCTTCGAATAACCCCAGTTGTTCAGGATGCTCGACGGTTTGGTCGTCATCCCGAAGGCAGTCTCATAGAAGCTGTCGGCCTTCTTCCACTGTTTGTTGGAGTCGGCGACCATCGCTTCGAGCCGGTAGCGTTCGTAGGTTTCGTAAGTCGGCGGAACCTGATTGAGCTCGGCCTGCGCGCCCTTCCAGTCGTTGTTGCGGATCAGCGCATCGGCAAGACCAACCCGGTCCTCGCTGGTGCCGTCGGGGCTGTAGGCCAACTCGCGCCAAACCTTTGCGGCTTCCAGACTTTTCTGCGCACGGGTCAGGGATTTGGCCAGCCCACGCTTGAGCGCCGCATTGGTCGGGTCCTTGGCAAGGGCATTGGAGAAGTATGCTACGGACTCTTCGGGGTCGCCAGCCGAGAGCATCAGGTCGTTCATATTGGCCTGATCGACTGCAGTGATGTCCTTGAGGGCCTTGTCGGCCTTTTCGGATTGGTTGTTCATGCAGGCCGAAAGGCTCATGCTCCCTGCAATGCAGAGGGAGATCAGGATCGGGTGGCGCATTTATGCGTCCTTTGCTCGTTGCCTCACAGATCGGTCAGCAGCAGGTATTCACCTTGCCCGCGTCTGACCAACGAAAACTTACTTTCTTCTGGCGCATCATAGGCTGGATTATCAAGTTTTGCGAGCGCGAGGCGCAGATTCTTGCGGATCTCGTCCGATTGGCCACTGTCGAGTGCGAAGGCGGTTTTGAAAACCTGACTGGCTTCGGCGATCTCGCCCTTCTCCATCAGGACCACACCGAGGTTGTTCCAGGCGGGGACGAAGGTCTGATCGACTTCCAGAGCCTTGCGCAAGATATGTTCGGCTTGCCCGAGGCGGCCAAGTTTGAGGTCCGCCGAGCCTATGGCAGACAGTACATCGACGGTCGCGCCATGTTCGGCGGCGCCACGGTAATAAGCCTTGAGCGCGAGTTCATATTCGCCAGCGGCCATCAGCCGATGTCCGACAAGGAGGCCATCGACGCCATCTGCGCCCTTGACCGAGCCGGGGGCAAAGGGTGAGCCCTTCGATGACGAAAGGCCGCCTGTCGATTGACAAGCGGCCAGAAAGACCAGAACGGCAAGAACGCCGCCAACTGCTTTGCGCATAAGTTCAGCCTTTGAATGTCGCGAACAATTGCAACATATCGTAGACAGACGGGCCGACAAGAATGATCAGCAGTGGCGGCACGGTAAACATCATGGTGCCAAGGGTCATTTTCGTCGGAAGCTTGTTCGCGGCTTCTTCGGCACGCATCACGCGCTTGTCGCGCATTTCGGCCGCATAGACGCGGAGCGCTTCGGCAATGGACGTGCCGAAGGTTTGCGACTGGATCATCACGGTCACGAAGGAAGACACGTCTGCCACCCCGGCCCGTTCACCGAAGGCGCGCAGAACTGCGGTCTTGTCTTTGCCGGCCTTGACCTCTTGCGAGATGATTTCAAACTCCTCCGCCAGTGCGGGGTAACCTGCGCCAAGTTCCTTCGAGACGCGGATGATACCCTGATCGAGCGACTGACCAGCTTCGACACAGACCAGAAGCATGTCGAGTGCGTCAGGGAAGCCGTTCTGGATTTCGGCCTGACGGCTTTGAACGCGGCGTTCGACCCAGTATTTGGGCAGGTAATAGCCAAAGCCTCCGGGGACCAGCACGGCAAGGATCAGCTTGGTTGTCGAAATGCCGCTCGTGGCCGAGGCAAAGATCGCATAGCCGACGCCAAGCACAAGGAACACGATGCCAAGGGTGAATTGCAGGGCGTGGAAGGTGCGGACAGCGTTCTTGCCACGGTAGCCAGCGCGGGTCATGCGCAGGCGCGCCGTCGTCATTTCCTCTTCCGTCTTGGGTTCGAGGAAGTTCGCAAACTTGTCCAGCTTGTCAGTGCCTTGAGAGGTCCGCAGGCCCTTTTTCGGCTTGTTGCGAGCATTGCGGGCCAAGGCGGCCTCGCTTTGCGGTTTGGATGCATCGCGGAACTTGGTCATCGGATCCACCTGCTTTTTCAAAAGCATGGGCAGAACCATGAGGATCAGCAAAAGCCCCAGAATGCCGACGGCAAAGAGCGGACCGAGAGGGCCCATCATGCCAACGAGTGTTTCATTCAACGCAGCCATCGAAAAGCCCCCTCAGACCTTGATGTTGACCATCATCTTCATGAAGATGACGTTGATGCCGAGGAACACGAACACGATCAACGCCGCAGGCACGAAGGCTGGCGTGTCCTTGACCGTATCGAAATAGTCCGGCTTCAGAAGCTGGATGACCGCGAGAACTCCGAGCGGGAAGCCCGACAGGAACACGCCCGACCATTTTGCTTCGGCGGTGATGGCGCGGACGCGCCGGAACAGACGGAACCGGGCGCGGATAACCTTGGCAAGGCCATCGAGGATTTCGGCGAGGTTGCCGCCCGACTGGCTCTGGATGGTTACGGCGACGGCGAGGAAGCGCAAATCCTGCATGTCCACACGCTCGGCGAGATCCTTGAGCGATTCAGGGATTTCGCGGCCATAGGCTGCTTCGTCGGCGATCATCCCGAATTCCGAACCAAGCGGGTCGGGCACTTCCTTGGCAACGATCTGGATGGCGGAGGCAAACGGGTGTCCGACGCGCAGGCTTCGCACCATAAGTTCGACGGCATCGGGAAGCTGTTCCTCGATCATGTCCATGCGCTTCTTGGCCTTTTTGCTGACCCAGAAGAACACGGCGCCGACGCCCATCAGGATGGAAAGCGCCAGTTGCACCGGCGTTGCGGCGGTTGTCCCGATCTTGAGGCCGAGGAACGCCACGACGGACAAAAGTCCCATGACCGCGATCAGCGCCTTGGGCGAGAAGGCAATGTTGGCCTTTTGCGCCTTGGAGGCGAGAATGGAATAGAGCGGGATGCCCTTGGCCTTCAGGTGCTGACTGGCCTCCTTGCGGAGTTGTTCGAGCACCTTTTCGCGCTGGCCGCCTTTTTCCAGAAGATCAAGGCGGCGGTTGACGCGGCTGTTGAGCGAAATGCTTTTGCCGAAGACGACAAGATAGATGCCTTCGACCAGCAGGAGGACGGCCAGGAAGATCAGGCCGTAGACGATGATGGCTGGATTGACGATCATCGTGCTTACTCCGCTGCAATCGGTTCGTAGATCGAGGCCGGAAGGTCGTAGCCCCACTGTTTGAAGCGGTCCGCATAGGCAGAACGCACCCCGGTCGCGGTGAAGCGGCCGATGATCTTGCCATCAGGCGCCAGGCCAAGGCGTTCGTAGCGGAAGATTTCCTGCATGGAGATCACTTCGCCTTCCATGCCGGTGATTTCGGTGATCGAAGTCATGCGGCGCGAGCCGTCCTGAAGGCGCGACGCCTGAACGATCAGGTTCACAGCCGCAGCGATCTGGGCGCGGACCGCCTTGAGCGGCATCTCGATCCCGGCCATTGCGACCATGTTTTCCAGACGGCTGACACCATCGCGGGCCGAGTTCGCGTGGATCGTGGTCATCGAACCGTCGTGGCCGGTGTTCATGGCCTGAAGCATGTCGATGACTTCCTCGCCGCGGGTTTCACCGACGATGATACGGTCAGGACGCATACGCAGGGCGTTTCTCAGACAGTCGCGCTGGGTGACGGCGCCCTTGCCCTCGACGTTTGCGGGACGGCTTTCCATGCGGCCAACGTGGGTCTGCTGAAGCTGAAGTTCCGCCGTATCCTCGATGGTCAGGATGCGTTCATGGTTGTCGATGAAGGACGAAAGCGCGTTGAGCGTGGTCGTTTTACCGGAACCCGTACCGCCCGAAACGATGATGTTGAGGCGCGTTGCCACGGCGGCTTGCAGATAGGCGGCCATCTCTTCGGTGAAGGCACCAAAGCGGACAAGATCGTCGATGGCGAGCTTGTCTTTCTTGAACTTACGGATCGAGACGAGCGAGCCGTCCACCGCGATCGGCGGAACCATACAGTTGAAACGTGAGCCATCGGCCAGACGGGCGTCGCAATAGGGGTTCGATTCATCGACGCGGCGACCCACGGCCGACACGATCTTGTCTATGATGCGCAGCAGGTGGCGCTCGTCCTTGAAGGTAATGTCGGTCAGGGTCAGCTTGCCCGAACGTTCGACGAAGATCTGCTGGGGGCCGTTCACGAGAATATCGTTGACGGTTTCGTCTTTCAGCAAAGGTTCGAGCGGGCCAAGGCCCATGACTTCGTCATAGAGGTCTTGATGCAGGGTGGCGCGTTCGTCCTTGTTCAGCACGACGCTCATCTCGTCCAGCGCTTCGGCGGAGATGGAGATGATTTCCTGCTTCAGATCGGACTCGGTCGCATGTTCGAGCGCCCCGAGGTTAAGGTTGTCGAGCAGCCGCTTGTGCAGTTCGACCTTGATCTCGCCCATCCGCTCCTTGCGCTTCTTGTCCTTGTCGCTGGCAATCGCCTGTGCCGCCGGTTGTGCTGCACCAGGACCGGGACGGCGCATCGAGGCTGCCGGCTTCGGTGCGTTGACCGGGACAGTTGGCGGCGCTGCTTGGCTTTTTGCCGGAGCGGCGGCGGCCTGAGCGGGCCGTGCTGCCGGTTGGTCGGGTTTCTTGAAACGAGAGAACATGGCTTTACCCCCCGGTGTCAGGCCTTGGCGCTTTCAGCAGCCTTGTTCAGATCAAAGAGTTGCTTGGCCAGCTTCGCGATTTCCTTGCGGAGCGGGTTCTTCGCAGCGGTGTTGACCAGCGGCAG
>Ga0209023_10006201_pt1 | contig 12711 bp, 13 predicted proteins | sample LakOneMetagenome_FD_187468 | JGI IMG/M metagenome (GOLD analysis project Ga0209023, IMG submission 187468) | Freshwater and sediment microbial communities from Lake Erie, Canada (SPAdes) (version 2) | ecosystem: Environmental > Aquatic > Freshwater > Lentic | place: Lake Erie, Canada... | reverse complement strand
AGCCGCTCGGCCGGCGCGGCCCGCGACGTGTGCCGCGCGGCGGCCAAGCGCGTCCAGGCGTACGAGGCGGGCTGAGTCCCACCGAACGCGCCCCGCCCGGATGTGGCAGCATCCACCCGACCCGCGCGCGTAGCTCAGTTGGTAGAGCGTCTGCCTCCCACGCAGAAGGTCGCCAGTTCGAACCTGGTCGCGCGCTTGTTCGAGACCCCGCATCAACAATAGGATCTCGTCGTTTCGGGAGGAGCCGAGGTCAACCGTAGGACCGTAGGACGTAGCGCCAGGGCGTAGCGTTTCGGTGTGATTCGTCGCGAGATCCCGGACCGCTCGGGTTGTCCGATTCGCGCGGCAACCTCCCTGGCGTGGACCTCGCCGACGCCGAAGTGCTCGTACCTTCCACGCCGCCGCATCGACTAGCGATGGCAAGGCTGCACGCATCCGACTCGCTGCGGACGCTTGACCTGCAAGCGCACCGAGTCCGGCACCCCGACCTCGGAAGCGGCGCGTTCGATGTGGCCGGATCTCAGCGTGAGGTCGATGCACGACTGCTGCTCGTAGCAGTCGGCTGGTTCCACCGGACATGTGCCGCTGCTGCGACGCTCTCCTCCAGCACAGCGCTGGGCGACGCCGTCGAGCACTTCGAGCGCTCGGTGATTCGGGGCCGCGCAAAGGAGATGCGAGACATCTGGGAGCACCTGGACGAGTACCTGCAGGGGGTGGGGCGTCTTCAGCGATCCAGTCAGGACACGCCGCTCGGGAGGCCGGCTGAGCTTGCCGTGTGGTCATGGACTGGAAGCCCCGGCACCCTCGGGTCGCTGACCTGGGCCGGGGTTTCTGTCGACCTCGATCTAGTCCTCGCGGAAGCCCACCGTCTCAACGCGGTCTTACAAAGCCTCACCCTGTCGGCTGTACCCGGGGGAGGGGAGAAATCGCCCGCTGCCCACGACTAACTTCCTGGACCGCCCTGCACACTCGTCTGGTCAGTGCGAAGTCTCTCCGGGGCGACTGGCGAGACGCTCTCTCCGAGAGAGTCGGACCGTCAGCCTTTGAGTGGCCGTAGTGCCGACTGGACGCGGAAGGCAGTGTCTGAGCCTTTGTCGTCGATCAGGTGGCGTTCGGGTTGGATGTCGGTACCGACGAGCCTGCACCAGAACGCCTCGACGCCGGGCGGTGTCGGCGTCTGTTCAAGACCGAGGGTGGAGAAGTCGGCAAGGCGGTACGTCGCCTTGGTCGAGTGCATCCGTTGGCCGAGATCGCGATAGTCGATCAGCAGCTCGAACACATCTGGCTTCGGGCGCCGGATCTCGAACTCAAAGCCGCCGTCTTCGCCAATATCGAGGATTCCCCGGCTCAGGAAGTGGCCAGGCTGTTGCAGGGAGAGTCGGACGTCGATCGCAAGTGCGACGCCGCGCCCGATGTTTCGCACCCACACGTTGAACTTCAGGAGATCGTCACCGTGGATCTCCACGATGATCCGCGCTGGCGTTGTCAGCACCGGACGCCACGTTGCCGCAGCTTCCTCGCGTGTCGAAGACGCGAGGCTCCGCGTGGATCGGGCGAGTCGCCAGGTCACGAGAGCGAGCGCGAGTGTCGCGAGCGCGACACACGCTTCCCAACCGAAGGCCCACGCGGTCGTGGCGATCGTGGCCAGCGTCTGGGCCATCACAGCCCGCCACGTGCAGCCGGGAGATCGCGTAGGCCAGTGTAGGTCTCACGGATCTTCTGCTCGACGTCTTGGCGGATCAGGTGCATGTCCTCGTACACCCTGATGTTCGCGACCACGATCGTTTGATCGCTGACCTCTGGTCGGGCCGCGAGGTTCAACGCCGTGGCGTATTTTCTTCCAGCGTTATCGACGTAGTCCATCCAGACTTGGAGCGTGGTCGGATCGGTCGATCTCGGTTCTAGGGCGATCTCGTCCGGCTGGCCTTGGGGAAGAACCCCGATCTGTACGCCTGAGACGCGCTCTCCGTCATCGAGTTCCTCGTATTGAACGCGCAACTCCAAGGCGGCACCCGATCCGACATTGAGAACGACGAGCCGGAGGGACCACTCTTCCTCATCGGGCTCCCTGAGTAGCTCAGCACGCGTCACAACGACGACCGGTCGCCACGCCGATGCCACCTCGTCACGGGTCGACTTCGCGACGCGCCGCGTGGTGAAGGCCAGCCAAGCAGTAAACGCCGCGAGGCCGATGGTCCCGATGGCGACGAGGGCCTCCCATCCGAACTCCCACGGACCGGCCTCGACAGTAAGCACGGTGGACACGTGGGCAACCATTGGTCCGCAGCGTATCCAGGCTACGGGACGGTGTCCGATACTCAGGCGGAAGAACCAGTACGGCTAGGGTTCGAGTCGCGTGACCGGGAAGCTCGGACGAAACGACAACTGCCCATGCGGCAGTGGACTCAAGTACAAGAAGTGCTGCTTGGACCGTGATCGGAGGCGCGAGAGCGATCGGCGGGCTATCGCCGGCCGTCGCGTGTCTGATCGAAGCTCGGTGGTGATCTCTCAGACGATGGCGAGGCTCGGTTCAGCGGCGTGGTCGCGGTCCAGGGCGTCGGGGCTGCGCTTGCGTGATGAGTTTTGTACTCGCATCGGTGATGGCCTCGACGACGGCGCCGCCGCGGAGGCGCTGATGGCACAACTCGAACTGATCGAGGCGGAGATGGCGAGCATCCTCGCGCGACACGGTCCGACGTTCTGGATGCACGTGACCCGTCGGCTTCCGCCGATCCGGATCAACGGTTGCACCGAGTGGTCGATGCATCTCTACCGGCGCATCCTGACGCTTGCGGTGGTCAAGCACGCAGACTGGGACCGCTCCAGCGACGTCCGGCACGAGAACGAGGTGATCCTCGCCGACTTGACTGAGGACGACGTGATCGACGCCTTCTCATTGGAGTACCTCGCGTACGAGTACCACATGACTGTGACCGACCATCGCAAGGTCGGAAAGGGCGCGGTCATGCGAGTACGTGGTGGGATTCCGGACGCCCAAGTTGACGACGACACCAAGGCGCTCATCCAACTCCTGGACGAGCGCACTGCTCGCTTCGCCGGGCTCGTCTCGTCCTCCGGGACGCTGGTCGAGACCGATTTGCCCGAGCTCGTGAACGGCGAGGTCCACATGTTCGCCATGGCGATGACACTCGCGGGCGAGGGCTTGGACGAGGCGGAGATAGAGGAGCGGTTCGGAGTCAAGCTCCTGCATCCGCCCAACTACCTTCCGACGGGATTCTCGCTCGAAGGATTGCGGGCCGCCGCGGCTCCCTTTGACGAGGAGATTCGAGAGTGGGCGGGCGTCGGAGTGGATGGGCTCCTCGGTGCTATCGGGGGCATGTCCGCGATGGCCGCCGCAGCGCTCGTGGACTCGACCGATGCCGCGTACCAGCTCCTTCGCACCGGCTATTGGCCGGTACTCGGTCCCCAACGGTTCGACGAACTCGTAACCGAAATCTCACGCTACCTCGACGACTTCATCTTGAAGTTCGGTGGTGAGCGGCTGACGGAAGACGCGGCCGTGGCTCTCACCCGCGCGGCTCTCGACGCGATCACATGGCATGACTCAGACAGGCACAACATCTCACTCACGGACCGCCTTCCGTTTCGTGCGCTCTATCCGATGGATGGCGCGATGCTCCTTGACTTCGAAGCCCTTGCTGTCGTCATCGATGATCTGTTTCGCCAAGTCGGCTCACTCGATGGGGAAGCGGGGAATCTCAAGGGCCTCGACTTCGAGAAGGAGATCCTTCGTCGGGCTCGAGAAGCGGAGATTGAAGTCTGGGAGTCGCAGAAGGTCCTGCGGGCTCCTGACGGCTCCGAGCGAGAGATTGACGTGGGTCTCAAGGTGGGCGGGACTCTGTACGTCACAGAAGCCAAGGCGATGTCCCGGAACGAGCGACTCGACCGAGGCGACTTCACACCACTTCGGGGACGCTGGGAACTCTTGACCAAGTATCTGGAGCAGGCTGAGAGCCTTCGTGACTTCCTGGCGGCGCACCCAACTGGGGCTAACTACGCGTTACCCGATGATGTGGAGAGGCTGGAGTGCTTCGTGGTCGGGCCGGCGGTTGAATACATCCCAACCTACGAACAGCGGTTCTGGTTCGCGGATGAGGTGCCCCGTATCTGCACGCCGGATGAGTTGTTCTCGATCCTCAAGGGCGAAGTCTCGCCGTCCGCAGTCAACTAGGTCCACGGCTCAACGACCGACAGGTCATGTCCACAGGGCCCCTAGGCGTCAGGCCGGTGCGCGCCAACAGAAACGAGACGGTCCAAGCGGATGGATTGCATGTGCCGCGATCCAATCCCGCGGCATGGACACCCTCGGTGGGCACGGTTGTCTACTGATCCTCCGCGCTCACTGGCCCCACCACCAGCTCGTCAAGGGAGACCTGCAGTGTGGCTGCGAGACGAAGTAGCGTGATCATCCGAGGGTCGCGCACTCCCGACTCCATGCGCGAGATCTCAGCGGGCTCGACTTGAGCATCCAGCGCAAGGCGTTCCTGCGAGAGGCCGGCTGTCCTGCGGAGCGCTCGCAGGTTCGCTCCGAACTGCTGGCGGGCGTCCACCGGCGGGAGCATTCGGTCGGGCGCCTCAAAACACCATGTAAAGAACTACATGAGTGGGTTAGGGTGGGCCCCATGAACGTGCTGCGACTGGTCTTCGTGATCGCGATCAACGTGGCGATCTGGGGCGGGTTTGCGTGGTCCGTCTGGGTGTGCGCGCAGAAGGGCAAGGGTCGGCTCGCCCTCTTCGGGGTGCTCGGCTTCTGGACCGTCGTGATGGTGTTCGCTGTCTACGCAGGCGCCATCCGGCTTGCCAGACCCAACAGTCGATGGGCCGCCGAGCGCTACGACGCGGAGAAGACAGCACGTGCCGAAGCGCGATTCGCAGACGATCCCGGGATTGCCGTTGAGCGGCAGTATGCGGTCGACGTCAACAACGCATGGGCGGAGGTTGATGTCGATCAAGACGACCTCGACCCCATTACTCGCCGGGCCCTCCGAAAGGCGGGACGGCTTCAGTGACGTCGAGAGGTGGGTTTGGGTAGTGCCGCCTGCGCCGTGGGACTGGAACCCCGAGGGTTTGTTCTGGGTCGGTGCCGCGCTCGTGGCGCTGGGGGCGGCGCTGTGGAAGTGGGCGGAGGCGCGATTCTGGGATTGGCGCGACTCGCGGACACTGGCGCGGCGGAAACGCGAACAACGGAGGCGGGCTCAGGCGAGGCGAGGCGAGCCCCCTATGACGGTGGAGGAGTTGGACGCCGCGTTGACCCGCTTCCGCGAGGAGCGCCGGTAGCCCGCCGGACGGGGCGTGGCTGCGAGCGGATACGCGCCAGGCTCGGTCGAGCCTTTGCCCGTGGAGGCAGTTGCACAAGGTCAATAGTCTCCGGGGAGAGCGATTCGGTAGTTGAACGCTGTCGTACATCCAAGAACTGCGGGCCGGGCGTGTGCAGGCTCCATCTCCGTCAGGGCTGCGACGCGGAATTAGCGGATCCAGATGTCAGGCAGCGTCTGTTCGCTACCGCTCGGGTGCAGGACGCTACCCCCACGGTACGCCGGGTCTAATCGCCGTCGCCGGGGTGCTTGAGCCTCTTGCCTGCGCGCAACTTGACGCGGGGCAACGGGGTGGATTTGGACCGCGGCATACCGCAGTCTTCTTGGCGTGGCACGGCTTGCCGACACTTCCTCCGCACCAAGGGCCACGCTTCACGGCGGGGCGCTCCTGGCGGTCTGCGCCGATTGTGGTGACGATCATGTGGAAGTCAGAATCTGTGCGATCGACGGCGTGCCGCGGTGTCTCCGTTGCTTTGACGAGAGGGCCACAACCCCGGACTACCACTACGCCTCACGGAGGCTGACCACTGATCCCTCGATGAGCTACGGGCTTGTGGCCCCTTCGGTTGCCGTAGGCGGCAGTCTTGGCTCTCGCCTGGCTAGGGGCCTCGGGCTTCCCGAACAGTTCGGTGAGGTGTTTCCATGCGTCCTGCCAGGCCATACGGGCCATGGCGCAGTTCTCAGAGCAACGGGCTCGGGCTACGCGGCGTACGCCTGCGAGCGACTGAGCTTCTGTCTTGGCTTTGGTGAGTTGAGGGCGAGCCTGGGTTATGGGCGAACACGGCAGGTCGCGAAGGGCGATCTCACTCGGGCCGAGGCCGCAATTTGGCACGACCGCGCCAAGCACGAAGCCGGCCTCGTGACTGCCCGTGCCATGTTGGACTTCCCGCCTCCGCGTCGCGCTGCCGCGTCGGTGTTGCGGGTGTTCGATGGCTGGCGCCTGCTCGTCGGCATCAGGGACGAAGCGATCTGGGGGAATCAGCCATTCGCGTTTGCGCGGACGTTCGCGGCGGCCTGGTGCGGCGTAACCGAGAAGCAAGCGCGGACTGGGATCGCGGACCTTGAGGAGACGGGCGCTGCAGTACGGGTCAGCACCCCGCGGCGCGGTAGTCGCAAACCCGTCCTGTTCCAGCCACCGGGAATCGTCGGGGGCTCCATCGGTCGGGTGGCGGCGTGAGCCCGCTGCCCAACCCGCACGCGTCCGAGCCTGAGGGGTCGCGGAACTCGCACGCGACTCGGCGCCGCCTCACACGCGGCGACGTCATGACGGTCGCTGAGGTCGCGGAACTGCTGGGATGCTCGGTGCGCCACGTGTACAACCTTGCCGCTCGTGGCGAGTTGCCGGGGGCGAAGCGTCTCGGTCGTCGAGTCGTATTCGTCCGGCCGGTCCTGGAGGCGTGGCTCCTCGCCGGTGACCGCAGCGCCGCGTGACGTAGTCAAGCCTTCGGGTCGCGCCGGTCGAGGACGTCGAGACCGGCCTGCGGTGTTCACTAGAACGGCTCGTGCCGTCCCGGCTGTCGGGCGTACTCAGCTCCGAGGACGAACAGTCGGCGGTTTCGCTCGCGCACATCGTCGACCGTGGACAGCGGCCACCCATAGGCCGAGATCACCGCGGCGTCTAGCGCGTTATGAGCATCGCGGAGCCCAGTGAAGGCCCCGTCGTCCATGCGGTTGTAGAGAGCGGTAAGCCCGATGTCATGCTCGACACAGAGGCCCTGCCGCAGTTCAAGCAGGCTCCGCGAGCTTTGCTCAACCCGCTGTCGGACGTCATTGGTCGGGTCGGGCCAGGGGAACGTCTCGAATGCACTGCTCGGCGTGTAGCGGATGCGGTCCTCCAGCGTAGAGCTCTTCTTGGCGGCCCAGTCTGTGTGGACGCGACTCGTGAGCACTCCCATCGCAAAATCGGACTCAAGCGCGAACATGTTGGTCGCGTTGCTCGGACGCCATTGCGGCTCACACCAAACGAACAGGATCCGTTTCCCGGTCGCCGTCCCGGCGATGAAACGCGAGAGGCCGAGGATGGCCTTTCGGAAGTCCGGGCGAGGCCAGAGAAACTGCCACCACCTCGGGTTGCGGCTATAGCTATTGCTCGTTTCGCGAGCCTCCTTGGCCTGCGCGCGAACGAGGTCGAGTGCAGCGGGATAAGCCATGGCCTCCTCGAGGGGCATCTGCGCGAAGTCGATGACGTACCTGGAGGCTTGCTGGTTCACGGTACTCGTCAGGTCCTTCCCGTTGAGATACGGCCGAACGACGTCTGCGTAGTGGGCGTCTGTCCTTCCGAGAAGCGCGTGACCAGTCTCAATTGGGATGTCGTACTTGGCGCCAGGTAGGAAGCCTTGAAACGCCTTCCCTCTGTTGGCCGGGATCGCGGGTACGTCGGCGAGCGGAACCGTGGACTCGGTGAGCGCGGTGTCGATCCCCTCGACCTCGGCCTCATCGAGCACGAAGTGCGATGGCGTGACCTCGGGCTCCTTGATCCAGTTCACGATGCTCACGTCTACGGAGGCATCGCCGGGCCAGTCTTGCGTGGACACTGCATCGGTGATTACGCCACCGTGATCGACGATGTAGTTGAGGCTGGCCGACCGAGCCCGGTTCTGAGAGATCGAGTTGGTACCTACGAGGCCGGCACGTTGTCCTGGCGCGAGATGGTCGTTGGCCTTGCGGAACCAATAGACGCAGTGGTCCTTGACGCCGCAGTCGAACTCTCGCTTGAGCCATTCGACGTAATCGTCTCCGAGGAGGCGGCGCAGGTTTCGATCACCGTGGAACGGTGGATTGCCGACGATTACGCTCGCCTTGGGCCACGCAACGCGGAGTGCATCGCCAGTTCGAATCCCGGACAGGTCGTCGAGGGGGAGAGTTGCCTCGTCAAGGTCCAGTTCGTCGACCGACAGCTTGTGGGCCATCCACAGCGTTACGCGCGCCAGATTGACCGCAAATGCGTTGATCTCGATGCCCTTGATGTTCGTCAGCGGGAAGAACGCTCGGAGCGCACCCTGTTTTTCGCCCTTCCCGCCGGCCGCGACTCGCAGATCGCGTTCCTTCGTATGCAGATCATGCTCCAGCCGTCGCATCTCGCGGTACGCGATGTACAGGAAGTTGCCTGAGCCGCAAGCCGGGTCGAGGATGACGTAGTTGAGTAGCTCGTTCTGGAGCGCCTGGACCTGGCCCAGGGTCGCGGCGTCCTCGATGCGCTCCCGCCATGGATCGACGATCGATGGCGCAATGACCTTCTGAATGTCGGCCTCGTGGGTGTAGTGGGCTCCAAGCGCATGCTGCGCTTCAAGACCTAACGCACCCTGGAGCAGGGAGCCGAAGATATGCGGCTCGACCCTGCGCCAGTCGTACTCGCAGGCCAGCCGGAGCATGCGGAGTTCGTCCAGATCGAGATGGACCTCAGCCGGGTGATGGAACAGACCACCGTTGACGTAGCGCGTGTCGGCGTACATTCCCCCATCGGGACGGGGGCCCGGCCGGTTCAGCCAACTGAAGAGTTGCCCGAGGTCGTCGGCGCTCGACCGCTGTGGGTTGGCCACTAGCTCGTCAACGAGCCTCGTGAAGAGAAAGCCCTCCAACTGCCCCAGATCCTCCGCGAACATGCACCACACCGCCTGGAGCAAGAAGTCACGGAGAACGTCGGGACCCGCTGCGCGCCGGTCGCCTAGCTGAAGGTAGAGGCTCGTGACATGTCCGACCGCCTCGCGCGTGACGGCTTCCTGGGACGTCACGAACACAGGCTCGCGATCGGCGAGGAACATCAGGGCATCCATGCGGTCCGGGAGTTCGAGAAGGTCGAACTCGGCGCGTGGCTCCGTCGGATACGCGCCGGGCTCCCAGATCTCGAAGCGCTGGAACGCGCACAGAACCACGAACCGGGGGGCTGGGATGTTCAAACCGGGGTCGGCCGCGTTTCGCCAGTAGTCGAATGCCTGCTCGCGGTGCTTCTGCAGACGCGGCGCCTCGCTGGGCCGTTTCATCTCGACGATGCACCTGCGAGGCCAGAGGAGGTCGAGGAAACGCCCCTCCTGTGGTTCTTCGAACCGAGCACCGGCGTCGTAGCGATCGGTGCCGTAGCAGGCGAAGAGCTCGTTCAGGAACGTCTGCGCCTCAGCGCGCTCACTGCCGTCGTACAGGCTCCACTTTCGGGCGAAGTCGACCAGGCTGCGCTGGATCTCTTCGCCCGTCATGCGGGGTCGCGCCTTAGATCAGACCGCGAGCTTGAGCGAGTCGTCAGGCACGGCGTAGTACGTGCCTTGAGCGAGCTTGGTGTGCAGCTCGCCGAGTTGACGCTCCGCGTCTGCCAGAGCAGCGATGATGTGGGCGTCGGCGCCGTCCTTTGCCACCACGTCAGCAGCACGCTTTGCCCGAGTACGGGCATCGCTGATGTACAGCAGGACCTTCTCGATTTCGCTGGACTCGCGCTCAGTCATCGGAAGTCAAGCTACATCGAGGGCAGGACGTCATCACCGTCGAGGTCTAGAGGATCCCGCTCCTTGCGCGGAATCGATGCGATTCGGCGCGGCGCGTTCACAAGCCAGCCCCGGCTGCGTCCGTTTCGGCCGGGACGGAGTCACCTTCTTGGGGTCGCACCCCGAACGCCGCATTCATAGCTGCGACCGCCCGCGTGTCGATCTTGCCGTGCAGGTAGCGGCTGGTGGTCTCCAGCTTGGCGTGCCCGAGGACGTCTCGTGCCACTACGACCCCGGCGCTATGGGCGATCATTGAGCCGGCCGCATGGCGCAGTCCGTGAAGCTTCACGTCCCGGAGCCCTGCGGCTTCGCGCGCGGCCTTGAAGCGTCGTCGGATCGCCGAGTCCTCCAGGCGTGCGCCCACGCGGTTGACGAACACATAGTCGTCGTCCCCGATGAAATGCTCGCGGGCCTGGAGCCTTGCCAGCGCTTCTGCCGCCGGGCGTGGAACCGGGACGGTGCGAGGTCGCCAGCTCTTCGGCGGCTTCTCCTCAGTCGCGGAGACGGCTCGCTGGACGTGGATCAGGCCACCTGACATATCCGGCAGGAACGTGATGTCGGACCAGCGCAATGCCCTCGCTTCGCCGATTCGCAGCCCGCTGTAGAGGAGAACGCGAAACAACTCGCCGTCTTGGCGGTCCTGTGCGCGCTGGATTGCGAGTTCGTCGTGCCCATAGGCCACCGGCTCACCTCTGAACGCTCGATGGGTCCTATGAGCACCGCCAGCGGCCTCCCGAGCGAGCGACTCGACCTCTTCCACCTCGAAGTAGTCGACGCGCTTGGGTGGCGGCTCGCGCCGCTTGTCGGTCGCGGCTACGGGGTTGCCCTGGAGCGCGTAGGTGTCCGGTCGTTCGGCGTAGGCGTAGATGTTGCGCACGATCTGCCGGTGCTTGTTGACGTTCCGCGGCGTCAGCGTCTCGTCGAGCTTCCGGAGCCAATCCGCCACTTCGCGCACCGTCACGTCGGCGGCGGGGCGGTCCCCGAACGCACCCATGATCCGGCCTGCCGACACGCCCTTGCCTCGCCGGTGTGGAGTTCCAGGTTCACGCAAGAGCGAGGCGTAGTCCCGGATAGTGGCCGGGCTCGCACCCTTCACGTCCCTAAGCCATACAAGCCACTCCTCCGCGACCCGTCGAAACGTGACCGAGCGTGCTTCGTCTGCAGGCGCGAGACGTGCAGCCTGTCGCTCACGCCAGCGGGCGACTGCCGCGGCGGAGGCGGCGTGGGCGCGTCGCTCGTCGTAATACCCATCAGGCACGCGTCCCCTTCGCTTGGACCAGAGCGCCCTGCCGCGCTCATCTCGGCCGACGAAGTCGACCCATGCCCTCCCGATGCGCTGCTTGGCGGGCTTGCTCGGCCCGCTGGGCTGAGGCTCGTGCCACACGGCTTCGAAGTAGGCAACGGGAGGGTCGCCCTTCCCGGCCGTGATCGTGATCGCTGGCGCCGTATTGTGGCTCCGTGACATGGCGGTGTCTCCGTCCTGTCCGTGCCCCCGGCGACTGGTCTCGCGCGGGGGCGTTCTTCGTCTTGGACGCGACACTACAACACGGCGTAGCGTAAACAAGAGAACGGCGTAGCGAAGCTCCGGGCGTAGCGGTTGGCGTAGCGGATGACTGATAAACCCCTTCAGTAAGGGGACAGTCGGGACTAGCCGGTGCGCCCACTAGCCAGCATTTCCCTGATACACGCTGCCTCCCACGCAGAAGGTCGCCAGTTCGAACCTGGTCGCGCGCTTGGTGGTCGGTGCTTCCGCCCGGGACTCGCGCGGACCGCGCGAACATGGTCACCGAAGCCACGCTCAGGCTGGCATCCGTGACCAAGAACCCCTGCGGGTCGTGCGTGAGCTGGCGCGTTGCCGTGCGTGGGCGTAGGGTCGCCTCAGCGATGACCGAGACCGACGCATTCGGCAATCCCATCGATCCGCAGCGCTCCGGTGCGACGGGGGCGGCCGGCGGACCGACGCCGACGCCCACCCCGACGCCGACGCCCACGCCGACGTTCACGCCCACGCCGCCGCGTCGCCGGCGCTCAGGTGGCCGGGGCTGGATCGGGCTGGTGTTCCTCCTCGTGGTGATCGGGCTGCCGATCGGCATCACATACGTCGTGCTGTCCAAGACCGGGGACGTGATCGACTCCGCCACCAAGGGCCTCACGTTCCCGTCCATCACGTCGCCGAGCGGCGGCTCCGGTGGGGGTGGCGGGTCGGGCGACGCGGCCACGTTCCAGCTCGGCAACGGCGCGGGCATGATCCGCGTCGTGCAGTCGGGCAGGGCCACCATCTCCGGCTACGGCTCGCACCTGGACCACTCGGGGCCCCTCGGCTGCAAGGGGCGCTACTTCATCGGCGACTACTCCGACAACATCCGGATCCTCTTCCACTACACCGCCCGCGCTGCCTACCTCGCGATCGGCACGAACGACGCGTACCGGTTCCGCGGGCCGCCCAAGCGCCGCAACGGAAGCCTCACCTGGGCCCAGGACTTCGACGGCCGCCCGATGCGGGTGACCGTCGACTGCCCGCTCCCGCGCCGCGGCTAGCGCCTCACCGGGAGGACGGCAGGCGCCACGCCTGCAGTGCCGCGGTCTGACCTGCGCCCGCCGGCAGTCCGGCGCCCAGGTACAGCGTGTCACCCGAGATCGCCGGCGGCGCGTTCACGGCCGCGCTGGCCGCGGGCGAGGCGAGGACCTTGCCGTCCGAGCGGCGCAGCGCGTAGACCTTGCCGTCGAATCCGGGGGTGAAGACGACGTCGTTGACGACCGTCGCGGCGCCGAAGGGCGTCGTCGGGAGCTTGCGCTTCCACACCATCCTGCCGGTGGCGCCGTCGAGCGCGTTCACCTCGCCGTGCGCCTTGGCCAGGTCGCACAGCTCGATGCCCGCGGGGTAGTTCTCCTGCGCCGTGATC
>Ga0209023_10006200_pt1 | contig 12713 bp, 14 predicted proteins | sample LakOneMetagenome_FD_187468 | JGI IMG/M metagenome (GOLD analysis project Ga0209023, IMG submission 187468) | Freshwater and sediment microbial communities from Lake Erie, Canada (SPAdes) (version 2) | ecosystem: Environmental > Aquatic > Freshwater > Lentic | place: Lake Erie, Canada... | reverse complement strand
CGATTGCTCGCCCTGCGTTCGGGATTCCTGCTGGAGCGACGCCGACGCACCCGCGGTCCCGGCCCCGCCGAGCCGTTCGACGCCTCCGCCAGCGATGGCACGCTGATCGGCTTCCGTTGGGACGGGCGGACTCTGCTGTCGCTGTTGAAGATCGAGGAGAACCCGCAGGCGCTGACGGTGATGGAACCCGGTGTCACGGTCTCCGGCGACACCGTGCCGGTCGACGCGTTGGTGGAGTGCCTGCAGCAGTTCGACATCACCCTGGATTCCATCGACGTGATCAGCCAGGGTGCCCGCTCGCACGGCCACACCGAGGTGGCCGCGGTCTATGACGCCGTGCTGGGACCGCTTCCGGCGATCGCGCAGCGCTCGGTGTGGGTGGCCATCCGGTTCGATCCGTCCAAGTGCGCCGACGCGGTACGGCGCCGCGGTGGCGGGCGCGAAGGCATTCTGCGTGCGGCCACTACCGCCACCCGACGGGTTGCCAATCGCTTGACCGAGGCCGGTCTCGGGTCGCGGATCCAGTCCGCCAGCGAGATCAGCCAAGCCGCCAACCAGCTGTCCGACGGCGTCAACCCGCACACCGTGGAGGAAACGTGGCGGACCTGCCAGGAGGGCCGGTTCAAGCTGCGCAGCTTCGGCATCAAACCGGCCATGTTGACGACGGCCGGCGTCGGCCTGGTGTGGACGATCCCCAGTTACTCGACGACGGTTTGTGTGTCGCTTCGGCGCGATCCCAACGAGGTCACCCAGGTGCGCGGCCTGGCCAGGTTCGACACCCACAACCGGGCCAGGATTCATCTGCGCGGCCTTACTCACCTGCGCGGATACCAGTACTCGGCGCTGGCCTCCAGCCTGCCGGTCCCCGAGCCCACGCGCCAGATCGACACCTGGGCGTACGCCGCTCAGGAGCAGGACTTCCAGAACATGGCGGTTCCGGCGTCGGGATGCGGGCAGGTCATCGGCGCCGACGAGAACGGCCGCGCAGTCGCGCTGCCGCTGTTCGGACCGCAGATCAGCAGGGTGGAGATTATCGGCACCTTGCATCTCGCGCAGCAGGCGGTGCTGCGATCGCTGGCCCTCGGCGCGCGGGTCCGGGTACACAGCCAGCGTCCCCGCCTCTGGCGGGGGATGGTCGAGGAGGTCGACGACCACGACCTGCTGTGGGTGGCAGATCCCAACCGCCGGACCATGCAGGCAGGCGCCGATCGCAACTTCACCGTCGAGGTGTTCGATGGTGTCGCCGAGCAGTCGGTGCGCGTCGGCGTCACGGCGATGGTGGTGGTCCCGCCGGATTCAGCGCCCAGCCCGAACGCGGACGTAGCGCTGGAATTGCTCGACACCGAGACCGACACGGTGAAGGTGAGCACACGGGCAGGATCCTCGGTGGTCACCATGGTCGCCACCGATGAGGAAATGCGCTACATCCGCGATTCGTTCGATGCCGAGGGCTAACATCCGGGTGCGTTAGCGTGGACCGAAGGCCCCCACCGGGCCCGGCAATGCAGGAGGTGGCATGTCCTATCCGTCCGGAAACCAGGGGTACTACTCCGCCGGGTTCGACGACGGTGCCGATCCGGACGAGAAACCGACGTTGCCGCGCTACCTGGCGATTGCCGTATTGGCGCTCGGTATCGCTTCCTATCTGGCGAGCTTCGGTCCGATGCCCGACGGCAACGTCGGGGCCTGGGGAGTCCGGTTTGCCGTCCTCGCCGGGTTGCTCGCGGGCTTCGGCCTGATTCATCGCCAGAGCTCGGGCCACGTGGTGGTAGCTGCGCTGGCGGTGGCCGGATTTCTCGATGCGCTGGCGGCGGTCATCACGGCGTCCGGCGTCGGCTGGGCGCTCATCCTGATCGTCGTGCTCAATGGGATTCAGTCGGTGGCCGCGATCATCGCGTTGCTTCAGGCGCACCCCACCGATGACGCGGAGGCCCTCTCGACATATCAGGCCTACGCCGATTACTGGGCCCAGATGCAGTACTACGGGCAGTATCCGGAGGCGGCCGAGGCACCCGAGGCCGTTCAGCGTGCCGGCCAGGGCCAGGCGGTGGGACAGTCGGCCGGACTCGCTGCGGGACAAGCGGTTGCCCAGGTCAACGCCCGGCCGGCGCGGTCGGCGGAAGCTCAGGCCGCGGGCTACGGTGACTTCGTCGGGAACCAGGATCCTGAGCGTACGGCGATCATCGATCGCATCCCGGCGCAGCCGCAGCAACAACCGGGCCAGGCGGGTTTGCCGAACGCCGCCCGGGCACAAGCCCAGGCTCCGTCGCAGCAGCAGGGTGTACCGCCGGGGGCAGCGGAGATACGCCAGTCCGGCGCGTCGTAGCACCGCAGAACTTTGTGCGCGTCGACTGCGCAACCACCTGCTAGTCTCGGTTTTGCTAAGACCCGTCAATGGGGAGGGTCCGGCGGAACTCCTCCGGTCCGCAAACGCCGATCACCGGCCGGGTTCCGGCGGTACAACATGAAATGCATGGGAAGGACGACATGGACATCACGGCAGCTGGTAGCGCCACATCATCCGGCAATCTCGACAATGACAGTGGCCTGGCTGTGAGCCCGGCCGAAGCGCTGGCCGCCTTCCAGGTCGCCCGCCAGCACGGTGAGAACGCGCACCGCATCTTCCAGGGGATCGAGGAGGAGCAGCGCGCGATGGCCTCGAACTGGGGCGGTAGCAGCCACGGCTCGTACATGAACGCCGCGCTGTCCTACAACGACGAGGCGTCCGAGATCACCAAGGGCCTCTTCAATTTCATCACCACCGCCGAAGAGGGCGTCAAGCAGCTCCAGTCGTTCGACGACGCCTAGCCACCAGACCACAACGGAACTTCGAAGGAGACGACAATGGCCGACTCAATTCAGTACGGCAAGGCCGCCTACAACAACCTTGATGAACTGGCCGGTGCGGGCACCAAGCTCGACGCCGCAACCCAGGAACTGCGTGACGCGTTCCGCACCCTCTACGGTGTTTTCGCCGGTCAGGGCGCCGCGGCCGTTGCCGAGGTGGAGACCGCCGTGGGACTGAACCTGCAGGACTGGATCTCCCGCCACGGTCAGCAGACCCGCAACGCCGTCGACCAGCACGACGCGATGCACGCCCAGGACGCCGCAGTCCGCGACGCCGTGGCCGGCAGCTACGGTGGTGGCCGCAGCCTGTAGGCCGCGCACGCCTGCAACGGTCGTTGCATCCGGGACCTTTCGGTCCGGGTGCGACGACCGTTCGCGTTATGCGAGGTCAGTGCACCAGGCGTTTGCACAGCTCACTCATGCTGTGCGCGGCGCTTCGGGCGGTGGCGATGGCGTCGCCGCTGGACTCGTCGAAATCTCGGTAGGCGGTGGACAGGGCCACGAGGGACGCCACCGCGGTCAGCGACGTCTGGGTGAGGATATCGGTGGCGCCGGGCGTGATCGCTTGCCGCAATGCGTCGCCGGCCTTCAGAAACAGCTCGCTGGAGTGCTGGACTGCAGCCACCCGCTCGGTATCGTCGCGCACCGCGGGATCCAGAATGCTGGTTCCCTCCGGAATGACCGACAGGGCATCGGCCGCCTCGTTGATCAGCTTGCCTGAGGCATCCCAGCCGCCGCAGGTCTGACGGTCGGCCCGATCGGTGGGCTGTGCCTGTGCCGTGGCAGACGGGCTCGCGCTGACCGTGACAGTGGTGCTGGTCGACGATGTCCGGTCCGTGGTCAGGGTCATTGCACCGGCTCCGATACCTCCGCCCACCAGCGCGCCGGCTGCTGCGACGCCGACCATCGCCGGCCAGCGCCGGGGTGCCCGGTACAGCCTGCCCGTGGTCACCGGTGGTAGTCCTGTCCGCTGACCGGGTCGGCGGCCTCCGACCGCTTCGCAGGGTGTGCGAACCCGTCGGCGACGGTGGCAGCCAGCTCCAGGAAAGCCTGGCGGGCCGTCCACCCCACCAGATCAAGGGTCACCTCGGAACCTTGGGCGAGGTGGTCGTCGAACGGAACGACGTGCACCGCACGCACCCGGGTCAGGAACTGGTTCGCCAGTAGGTCGATGTCCACTGACATCTTGCCCGGGCGCGCGGCGCTGACCACGACGACGGCTCCGGGCACCAAGTGGGCGTAGCCATTCTTCGACAACCAGTCGAGGGTGGCCAGGCCGCTGCGCGCCGCATCGATGGCGGGGGAGACGACCAGGACTAGCGAATCGGCCTCGTCGAGCACCCCGGCCATGGCCGAGTGCACCAGACCGGTGCCGCAATCGGTCAGGATGATGTTGTAGAACCGCTGCAGCAGCTGCATGACGGTCCGGTAGTCGCCCTCGGAGAACGACTCCGAGGTTGCCGGGTCACGTTCGGAGGCGAGGATCTCCAACCGGCTGGAGTTCTGCGAGGTGTGCTGCCGAATATCGGAATACCGGGCGATTCCCTCGTCATACAGCAGATTCCGCACCGTGGAACGACTCTGATTCGGGCCGCGCTGGGCCAGCGTGCCGAAGTCGGGGTTCGCGTCGACGGCGATCACCCGATCGCCGCGGATGGCGGCGAAGGTCGACCCCAGACCGACCGTGGTCGTCGTCTTTCCCACACCGCCCTTGAGCGAGAGCACCGCAATGCTGTAGTCGCCGCGCACCGGCTGGTTCACCCGCGCGATCAGCCGCTTGTGGCTGTTTTCCTTGTCGGATTCGCCCGGATTGAGACCGGTGACCCGGTGCACGGCCTTGCGCCAACCGGTTTGTGGTGCCGGCTTGGCGCGCCGGATCAATCCGAGTTCGTTCTGGGACGGCAGTTGCGGCTGCCGTGAATCCTGTGGGCCCGGCAGGGTTCCGTGCGGCGCGGTGGTGAACGGCGTGGCCACCGGCGTGAACGACGGCGGTGGGGGAATGTTCCGGACCACCGGTGTTGTGGACTCCGACGACGGGACCGGCTCCGACGACGGGATCGGCGCAGAAGCCTCCGGCTGCGGCGGGGCGATGATCGGCAACGGCGAGGTGTCCGCTTCGTCCGTCTCCGGCACAGGGGTCTGCACCCAGGGTTCGTCCGGCCGGCCCATTTCAGTCCCGGCTCAGCATCGCCAGCGCGTTCTTGAGCGCGGCTCGCATGTCGACGGCCTCGATGCGCATCAGCTCCGCCTCGTCGAGATCCTCCAGCACCGCGCCGTGATTCTCGGCGAGCCGGTACTCGCGTTCCTCCTCGGCCGCTTCGATCACATTGCGGACGAAGCGGCCGTTACCGGCGAGGTCGATATCGCGGTGGGTCTGTCCGGACGCCTTGTCGGTGGACGTGGACTCGTACAACCCCTTGCATGCCTCTACCAGCTCGTCGTAGGCGCCTTCGGACAACTCCGAGTCGCGCCGCTGCGCGATCAGCCGGCCGATGTCGCCGAGCTCGGTCGGGCTGTAGGAATCGAACCGGATGCGTTTGGTGAACCGGGAGGCCAGACCCTCGTTGGAGGCCAGGAAACGGTTGATCTCGTCGTCGTACCCGGCGATGATCACCACGAGGCGATCCCGGTCGTTCTCCATGCGGGCCAGCAGGGTGTCCACGGCCTCCCGGCCGAACGCATCCCCGCCTTGGAGTCCGGTCTGGATCAGCGTGTACGCCTCGTCGATGAACAGCACGCCGTCCATCGCCGAGTCGATCAGCGCCGATGTCTTGATGGCGGTGCTGCCCAGATGCTCGCCGACCAAATCGCTGCGCTTGGCCTCGACGACGTTCGGCGTCTTCAGCCGGCCCAGGCCGCAGTACATCTGCGCGACGACCCGGGCGATGGTGGTCTTGCCGGTACCGGGCGGTCCGGTAAAGATCAGGTGGAGGCTCCGCGACGCCGAGGTCAGGCCCTTGTCATCGCGGACCTTCGCCAATGTTGCCGCCGACCGGAGCTTCGCGACCTGCAGCTTGACGTTGTCGAGGCCGATCTGGCGGTCGAGTTCCTCCTGGGCGGCGCGCAGGTGGGCGTTGCCGCGGTCGGAGGCGTCGTCGTCCTCATCGGCGTCGCGAGCGGTGCTCGGATCCCACTTGTCGGTGCGGGAGTCGATCGATTCCTTGGTGCTGATCATCAGCCGGAACTTCGGATCCTGCAACGCGGTCGCGTTGGCTTCGAAGCCGGGATCCTCGCTGTAGAGCCGCTCGAAGATGACCCGTGCCTCTGGCTCTTTGCCCATTTCGCGAAGGGTCAGCCCCTTGCAGAGTTCGGCGGCCTGGCGGGCGCCTGGGATCGGGCCCTCGATCGCCAGGTCGAGGCGCCGGATACCCTCGGCGAAAAGTCCCATCTGCGCGCAGGCGGAACCGACCATCAGGTGGGCGCCGGCGGCTAGGTACTCGTCGGTGAACGACGCGGAATTGGCCAGCGTCGTGAGCACATCCGGCCAGCGCAGGGTGGTGAAGTACAAGGTCGCGCGGACATACGCGTAGATCTCGGCGTTCCCGGCGTCGCCGCCGGGCATCGCCCGCCGCATCACCTCGAGCTCGTCGAGTACCTTCTCGGCCTCGTCGTAGTCGGCGCCCTGGATGACCCCGGCGGCGTAGGCGAGCCAGACCTCCGTCAGCGAGCTCAAGGTGTAGTCCAAGTACAACCCGGTCTCGAATCGCCCGGCCAGCTCGTTGCGCGCCAGCCCGAGCCGGCGCTGCTCCCGTCCCAGGTTCGCCTTACTGGTGCGGTACAGGTGATAGAGCACCTCGGGAGTGCCTTCACCGGCCGCCGCGCGCCCGAGCCAGGCGTCGCACATCTCCGGGTCGTATTCGGTGGCCCGCTTGAAAGCCAGGCCGGCGTACTGCACGTCGCGTTCGACTTCCATGCCGTTGAGCGGAATTCCCAGCGACAGAACGCCCGCGTCGAATACCCGTTGGGCTTCCCTGGAGCCACTCATCGCCTTGGTCATCCTCACGTCGTCGCTGAAGTTCCGTGACAGAGCGGCACTCGAATCGGCCTTGCAGCCGGATTTCCGTGGTTCCCGCCCTACTTTGCCGTTCGCACGGCTTCATGCAGTGTACTAACTTTGGGCCTATGCCAACCCACAACCTCACGCCGCCACCGGAGGCCGGTGCGTTGCCCGCATTCGCCCAGGGCCGCCAGGGTGCGGTGCGATCCCCGAGCGGGAGCATTTCGGTAGTGACGACGGAACGCGGCCTGCCGATTGCGCTCAAGATCGACCCCCGGGAGCTCAAGAAGTCACCGCAGCACCTGGCCGACCAGATTCTGGGGCTCTGTCGGTTGTCGGCTATGCGTGCGCAGGTCGAACACCGCAAGGAGATGAAGGCCCAGGGGCATGATCCCGGAACCATCGAGGCAATGCGGCTGGCCACCGAGTCCGAACTGGCCGCCGCCGAGGACGCGATGTTCGGCGATTCGGATCTGCCGGAGAGCTGGATGAGGCCGGTATGAACGCGCCCGGATACACCCCTGGGAGCACCAGCTTGGCTCGTTCGCTGATCGAGCGCGTGAAACAGCAGCGGGACCTGATGCAGTCGCTGGCCGAGCACACGGCGGCGGTGAGCGTGCGGGTCACCAGCCGCGACCAGTCGGTCAGCGCCGAGGTCGATGCGAACGGTGCGCTGAGCGGGTTGTGGCTGGGTCCGTCTGCGGCCCGAATGGGTGCCGATGCGCTGGCAAAGCTGATCGTGGAGACCTCACAGGAAGCCGCGCGACACGCCTCGGAGCGCCACGACTTCCTTTTCCAGGAGTTCAACACGCGCATGGAGGCGCTGAATAAGACGCCGTTGACCTGCTGGGATGGCAGTATCTTCGTGCCCGGCGAGGTGCGTGAGAGCGCAGAAGTTGCCCAGGACACGCAGCGTCCGTCAAAGTAACGTTTCGAGCAACACGCGGCAACGGTTATCGTTGCTGTCAGCAATGCCGGACTTGACCCGCGATCGGTACGTCGGGAGGGAAACATGAGTAACGAGGACTTTGCGGCGCAACCCGCCTACATGTCGGCCATGCAGATGGCGCAGGATGGCGCGTTCACGGGCATCACCACTGCATTTTCGGTGATCACGCCGGCGCAGTTGTCGAGCTTCGCGACTGCCATCGGGCCGCTGGGCGTGGTCAACGTGATCCCGGCGTTCTTCGCATCGACTGGGAACAACGTCGCCAGTGGCCTCGCCACCGGGGTCAACCACGCTCTGCTGGGGGCGTCCACCGAGGTGGCCCAGGCCGGCTACGTCAAGGTCGATGAGGCAACCGGTTCGGGTATGCCGAGCGCCGGATCGTCGGGCGATGGATCGCCCGGCGCTCGTGAGTACCTGAGCGGCCGGGATTCCGCCGACGGCGGTTCCGCGGCGACCAGCGTCTAGTCGGGCACGAGCATGGCAGCGAGGAATCCCGGGGGGCCGGTCGCTCCGAGTCCGGCGCCGCCCGCGGCTGCGGGCTCACCGGCTATCGTCGCCGGCAGCCCGCCGGTGTCCGGTACCAGCATGTTCGATCCGACGCCGCACATCAACGCCGTCGAGCACGGTCTGCAGGACTGGCTCAACAAGCCGACCCGCGACCTCCTGGATCAGTTGGGTGTCGATCCGAACACCAAGGCCGACGACCGGGCGCTGGAGGATGCGGCGGCCGTCGACGCAGGCGCCGGCGGTGGTGACATGGTCGCCGGCCTGATGTCGCCGATGCTGCAGATGCTCGGCACCTTGGGTACCGGGCTCTTTCAGGGCCTGAATCCGTCGCAGATGTTCCAGCCGATCACCCAGGCCTTCCAGCAGGGGGCCCAGAGCCTGCAGGGTCTGATGAGCCAGATGGGTCAGGGCAGCAGCAGCGGCTGGTCAGGTCTGGGCGCGACGGGTACGGTGGCCAAGACCGCGGAAACCGTCGCCAACGGGGCGGCAGTATCGGCGCAGGGCGCCGCCCTGGGCACTCAGGGTACGACGGCCGGGGCCGACACGGGCCAGGCGCATGCTCGGCTGGTGGAACTCATCGCCGAGACCCAACACCGGCTGGACGCGCTGTCCGGGGCGCTGCCGTGGTCGGCGCCGGCGATGGGCGAGACCGCCGGAGAGGCGACCGGGCGCGCGCTCGATATCATCGGAGAGCTTGAGGCAGCGCTGACCGCGCAGGCCGGGACCATGACCGCCACCGGCGCAGCTGTTCCCGTCGCCGAGGCGCCTACCCAGATGATGTCCATGCTGGGCCCGATGATGCAGATCGCCATGAGCATGATCGGCCCCGGCATCCAGATGGCCACCATGCCGCTGACCATGGGAAGTCAGCTGCTGACCCAGGGCGTGCAGGCCGGTACCCAGGCGGCCACCAGCATGGCTCAGGCCGTGGGCAAGGGCGGGGCCGGCGCGGCGGTGCCCAAGGGCATCGCCGCAAGCGGGACGTCTTCGCTGGGTGGCGCGGCCGCTCCCAAGGTGGGGGGCGCCGGGATTGGCAGCGGTGGTGGTGGCGGCGGGACGATCGCCGCGCGCGCATTGCCCACTGCGGCGCCGGCCAACATGGCAGCGGTCAGCGAATCGACCTCGGCCGCATCCGGTGCCGGCGTGCGCGCCGGAGTCGGTGGGACGGGTGCCGGTCCTGGGATGATGGGTGGCGCCCCCATGGCCGGAGCCGGGCAGCGTGGAGCAGGCGCGGGCAGCGGCGATCACACCGCGTCCACGTTCCTGCACACCACGGACCAGGGCGGCGAGATCGTCGGCGATCTGGGCAATGTCGCCCCGCCGGTGATCGGCGCAGACGACCCGAATGCCGATGTCGACATCGACCTGCGTATTTAACCGAACCGAACCAACCAAGGAGCGACGAGATGGCCGAGATCAACGACATCAGAATTCAGCCGGGCGAGGTCGGCGACGTCATCAAGCAGCTTGATGACCTGGCCAACCGGGTTCAGCACGTGCTGACCACCGAGGCGCCGAATCTCACGGTGGTGGCGTCCGGCACCGATGAGGTGTCGCAGCGCATCGCGCAGACCTCCAACGCCGTGCACGAGTCCTACGCCAAGGCCGCCACGCTGGGCACCGGTGAGATCCAGGAAGTCGCCGCGACGCTGCGGGCGCATTCGGGAAAGATTCAGGAAACGGACCTGGCCTGATCTCCGCGGGGAGCGGCCACAACGACGAACTAGGGACGGAGAGGAGGTCACGTCATGGGATTTACCAATGTGGTGTGGGAGTCGCGTAGCGCCGAGCAGTTGGCACGTGACCTGGTCAACGGTCCCGGCCCGGGATCGACCGGTGAAGCCGGAGCGGCCTGGGTGCGTGTCGCCAACGAACTGGGCAAGGTGTCGGCGGACTTCGACCGGATCGTCGAGCGGTTCAAGGCATCCTGGAACAGCGACGGCTCCGACGCGGTGTCGAAGAAGCTGACCGAGTTCGGCCGCTGGCTGCAGGCCCTTGCGCTGAACGCCGCCGGAAACGGCGAGAAGATCGAACAGGCCGCGGTGGCCAACACGGTGGCGATTCTGTCCATGCCCGACGTCGCCGAGGTCATCGAGGCCAAGGCCAGCGCGGATATGATGGCCTCCCTCGGTGCCTACAACGGCGCGATTCTCGATGGTCGGTTCGCCGAGTTCGAGGAAGCGGCGAACGCCCAGCAGGTCGACGCCGCGACGGTGATGCTCCGCTATGAGGATGCGGTTGCCGAATTCGCCCAGCCGTGGGAGCAGTTGCCGCCGCCGCAGGTGGTCAAGGGCGACGCGCTCAAGGCCGAGAAGGAGGGCAAGTCCGAGGGTAAGGGCGGCGGGCACGGTGGCGGGGGCGGCGCCGCGCGACCCCTGTCCCCGATGGCGGCAACCCCGATCAAGAACAGCGACGCGGCCAAGGACCTCAAGAAGACCCAGTTCAACGGGGGTCAGGGCGGCAACAACGGCGGTATGGGCCGGGGTGCCTACGGCCCGATGGGTGCGATGGGCCGTGGCGGTGGCCACGACCGTGAGCACGAGTCGATTCGTCCCGCGGAGTCCCTGGAGGGCGGCGGTGAGCCCGGTGCGCGGCTGTCGGAGATCGGCGGTCAGTCCTGGCTGCCGGCCGCGCAGCAGAGCGACGCGCCGTTCACCGTCGCCAACGTGAGTTGGGGTCCCAGCACCGCGGTGTTCGACGAGCTGGCCGCTCCGCAACCGACTCCGGACGCCTATGCCGACGAACCTGCCCGAACCCTGCAGCAGGTCTCTGATCGTTGGGTGGCCCCGCCGGTGATCGGTGCGGATCAGGAGCCGGTGCGATGACGACGGCGATGGTCGATGATCGCTTCTGCCTCACCGACGACGAGTTACAGGCCGCGGCGGCGCGGGTCGGCGTGCAGGGGTTCCCCGCCGTGCTGGCCATCCGCCCGCGCTACGGTACGCAGGAGACGCTGACCGAGGCGATGGATCGGGCGACCGCAACACTGGTGTCCCGTGATCTGGTCAACGACGGGGTGGTGGCGCCCGAGCTGGTCGGCTTGCTGCAGGCTATGCAGCGGCCGGACCGCGAGCTGGCGATGCGGCTGGTCACCCCCGACGGCATTTCGCGGGTCTCGGTGATCCGTCGTGGTCTTCTGCTGATGTCGGCCAGGCGGATCGGCAATGACATCGAACTGCGCCGGATCCCCGGCGAGAGTGGGCTGGCCGCAGCTACGGCCGCGCTGATCGCCGAGCTGCCGCGGTCCGAAGCCGCCCACATCACGCCGGTGGGCGCCCCGCTGCAGGACATGGGGGAGCGGCTCACCGGAACGCACGACCCGATGCAGCTGGCCGACGGCATCCGCGCGCTGGGTGCCGACACCAAGACCGCGATGCTGCTCGGCTCGGCTCTGGCTTCGCGCGCCGCGTTCGGCGAGGTGGTCTACTACGCCCTCTCCAGTGACGACGACCGGATCACCCGGGCGCCGGCGGCAGTGGGGATTTTCTATACCAAGCGCGGCCGCATTGTCGGGGCGCCGAGTGCCTCACCGAGCGGACAGATCTGGTCAACGCTCAAGCCGGGTTCGGATCATACGATTGGGCAGGCGGTACGCCAGTTGGTGGAATTGTCCGATGACGGATGGGGGGCAACGTAAGCCGCTGTGGTGCATCATTTCGCACGTCATAACACGTAATAGACTGACAACCAATCACTGACTACTAGGAGGAGCCAATGACCCCAACAAGCGCAATGAAGCTTACGCTTCCGGAGGCTGTTGCGGCGCTCGGCCAGATCGTTGACCATACGAAGTCGTTCAAGCTGCACATGCAGAATGCGGAAGACACACTGGCCACAATCGTGAACGACCCGAACAAGTCTTCCGGCGAGTTCGTGAAAGAGTTCGCCCGGCGGTGGATCGCCAACGCCCAAACCTTTGGCGAAGGATATGCCCGGATGAACGCGGCGGGTAGCGCGGCGCGTGACAAATTCAACGGTCATGCGCAGGTCGCCCATACAGGCAGCGTCCCGCATATGGAGTTCGACACGCAACCGCCGAACTTCGGTGACGCGATCACTCCTCCGGGTGACAGCGAGCATATTGCGATGGACTATGCCGCGGTGGCCCAGGGCCTTGAGGACGTGACGCACGTTCTTGGTCAAGTTGAATCCGCGGTTGGCGACCTCCAAGCAGCGCTGTCCAGCCTGACCCAATTCGATACGGGCGACTCGTCTGATGCGTTCCAGCAGGATGCAAAGGCATCGGTTGAGAAGGTTAGTCAGGCACAGCAAGACCTGCGCGGCGGGCTGTCGTTGATGGACGACAAGATGGGCGAGTTTTCCGCCGTGGAAGCCTCGGCGATTGCTGCCTTCGGTAACTACGGCGGCTGACACAGCCTAGTCCCGTTGGAATTGCGGGTGCCCCTGGCGTGA
>Ga0209023_10006199_pt1 | contig 12714 bp, 13 predicted proteins | sample LakOneMetagenome_FD_187468 | JGI IMG/M metagenome (GOLD analysis project Ga0209023, IMG submission 187468) | Freshwater and sediment microbial communities from Lake Erie, Canada (SPAdes) (version 2) | ecosystem: Environmental > Aquatic > Freshwater > Lentic | place: Lake Erie, Canada... | reverse complement strand
CCGCGCCGCCGTTACCGCAACGGGCGGGACCATTTCAGGCGGCAGCTCCACGCCGTCACCAGACACGCCCGCCGGTGCGCCCGCCTGGGCGTCGGCGATGAAGAACCGCCAGACCATGACCCACGGCGCGACCATTGCCGCCCACACGCTGCGCTCCGGCGACGGCGGCGGCAGCGGCGCGTCCGTCGACACCAGCCAGAAGGATTGATCCATGTTCAAGCGACCGAGCATCCGCTACGGCCAGACGCCCGAACCGGCCACGCCTTATCAGCGCGCAGCGCAGGCATGGGACGACCGCATCGGCTCGGCGCGCGTGCAGGCGAAGAACTGGCGGCTCGCCTTCTTCGGCACGCTGGCGCTGTCTGGCGGCCTGGCCGGCGGCCTCGTCTGGCAATCGACGCGCGGCCATATCGTGCCCTGGGTCGTGCAGGTCGATCGGCTCGGCGAAGCCCAAGCGGTCGCGCCGGCCGAGGCCGGCTACCGTCCCACCGACCCGCAGGTCGCGTTCCATCTCGCCCGCTTCATTGAGCAGGTCCGTGCGATCCCGGCCGATCCGGTCATCGTCCGCCAGAACTGGCTTCGAGCATACGATTTCACCACCGATCGCGGCGCGCTCGCACTCAATGATTACGCGCGGGCCAACGATCCGTTCGCCAATGTCGGGCGAGTGCAGGTCGCGGTGGAAGTGTCGAGCGTCATCCGGGCATCGCCCGACAGCTTCCGCGTCGCCTGGATCGAGCGCCGCTATCAGGACGGTAGCCTTGCCGCCACCGAACGCTGGTCGGCGATCCTCACCATCGTCGTCCAGCCGCCGCGCACGCCCGACGCCCTGCGCAAGAATCCACTCGGCGTCTTCGTCAACGCCCTCAATTGGTCGAAGGAGCTGTCGCAATGACCGGCATACCCATCCGCCGCGCCGCCACGGCCGCGCTGTTCATTTCTGCTTCCGCACTCGCCGGCTGCGCCACCACGTCGGCCAAGCCGCCCGTGATTGCCTTTGACGATCCGGCCCCGGCAATCGTGGCGACGCCAGCGGCAGAACCGCCGCGCGCGGTCGAGATCGTGACGATCCCTGAGCCGTTGCCGCTGCCCGGCCAGTTGATGCCGGTGACGGAGAGCCCGCGACCGCCGGAGCCTGCCGATCCACGCCGCCGTGTCGGCGCTGCAAACGACGCCGCGCGCATCCAGCCGGTGCGCGACGGTTTCCTCAACGCCATTCAGCAATATCCGTGGACCGACGGCGCGCTCTATCAGGTATATGCCGCTCCCGGCCAAGTGACTGACATCACCTTGCAGGAAGGCGAGCAGCTCGTGGGGCCGGGGCCGGTCGCGGCGGGCGATACCGTGCGCTGGATCATCGGCGACACCATCAGCGGCAGCGGCCCTACGGCGCGCGTGCATATCCTGGTGAAGCCCACCCGGCCCGACCTCGCCACGAACCTCGTCATCAATACCGACCGCCGCACCTACCATGTGGAGCTGAGGGCGACGGCCTCGACCTATATGGCGTCGGTGTCGTGGACCTATCCGCAAGACCAGCTCATCGCGCTGCGCGGCGGTAATGCCGCCGCCGCAGCCGCCGCGCCGATCGCGAGCGGCGTGGACGTGTCCGCGCTCAATTTCCGCTATCGGATCGAAGGCGATCGCCCGGCGTGGAAGCCTGTTCGCGCGTTCGACGATGCCCGACGGGTATTCATCGAGTTTCCGACCGGGATCTCGCAGGGCGAGATGCCGCCGCTGTTCGTGACCGGCGCGGCCGGCGACGCCGAGCTGGTCAATTATCGCGTGCAGGGCCGCTACTTGGTGGTCGATCGCCTGTTCGCCGCAGCCGAGCTGCGCCTGGGCGGCCGGCGCAGCGAACAGCGCGTCCGCATCGTGCGCGATGACGGACGGAGGGCGCGGCCGTGACCGACAGCCACGACTCGCCAGTAGAGAAGCGGCCCGCCCCGCAGTCGGCCCGCCCTGATCCGACCGCGTTCCAGCTTCGCGGCGATACGCCCCGCGTTATGCGGCTCTCCCGGAAGGCGCTCGCTGTCGTCGGCGTCGCCGCCGGACTCGGCATCGGCGGTTCGCTGATCTATGCGCTGCGACCGCCGGGCGAGAAGGCCGCGCAGGAACTCTACAACACCGACAGCCGCGCCACTGCCGAAACTATCACGTCCGGGCCGCGCGACTATGCCCAGGCGCCCCGGCTCGGCCCACCGCTTCCCGGCGACCTCGGCCGCCCGATCGTGTCGGCACAGCAGCGCGGCGAGGACGTTCCCGTGCCGCCGATCGGCGCGCAGCCAGGTCCGCCCGACCCGCGCGCGCAGGCGGCGGAAGCCGCCCGGCAGCGCGCGGCGCAGGAACGCGATGCGGCCCGCACCAGCTCGGTCTTTCTCGGCAGCAGCGGCGCGCGAGCGGGTGCGGAGCCGGTCTCGACACCGGGCTTGCCGGCGCCTTCCGCGCAGGAACCGGCGCAGCAGGCGGCGCAAGGCGATCAGGCCGGCAAGCGCGCTTTCATGGCGCAGGCGTCCAACCAGCGCACGGTCAGCGTCGAGCGGCTGACGGCGCCGGCATCGCCTAACATCGTGCAGGCCGGCAGCATCATCCCGGCCGCGCTCATCACGGGCGTCCGTTCGGACTTGCCCGGCCAGATCATCGCCCAGGTGACGGCCAACGTCTATGACAGCCCCACGGGGCGCATCCTGCTTATCCCGCAGGGCGCGCGACTGATCGGCGAGTATGACAGCGAGATCGTCGCCGGCCAGACCCGCGTGCTGCTTGCCTGGGACCGTCTCATCATGCCGGACGGCCGCTCGATCGTTCTCGAGCACCAGCCCGGCGCAGATGGCGCAGGGTTCGCGGGGCTACAGGACCGCGTGAATCAGCATTGGGGCAATCTGCTCAAGGCAGCGGCCGTTTCGACCCTGCTCGGTGTCGGCGCCGAGCTGGGCGCCGACACCGAGGACGACTTGACCCGCGCGCTGCGCCGGGGATCGCAGGACACCATCAACCAGACCGGCCAGCAGATCGTGCGTCGGCAGCTCAACGTGCAGCCGACGCTTACCATCCGGCCGGGGCATCCTCTTCGCGTGGTCATAACGCGCGACTTGGTGCTCGAACCAATCGGATCGACGCGATGACGAAATTGAAGCTGGGGCCGCTGGCCGACGACCGGCCTGTCAAGCTGACGGTGGAGTTGCCCGCCGCCGTCCACCGCGATCTTGCCGCTTACTCGGCTGCGCTGGCGGCGGAGACGGGCGGTGAAGCCGTATCGCCGGAGAAGCTGGTCGCGCCGATGCTCAGCCGATTCATGGCGAGCGATCGGGGGTTTGTGCGTGGGCGGCGCGGCGCGAAGGATTGACTGCGCAGGCGCGCTCAGTTCCCGAGGAAACGCTTGCGACGCTCCGCGGCATCGACCTTGATTAGCGCTTCGTCGGCGTTCGCGCATTCACCGCCGCGCACTGAGCCGTCGCGACATCCTGCGACGACCTCACGGGCTTCTTCGATGTTCGCCTCGAAATACTGGGTGCCTCGCGCCTGAGTCGCCGAGGCCGGCGTAGGCGTCGGGTTGACCGCGACAGTCGTGTTCGGCGACGGCATGATGACCGGGCGAAGGATAAATCCGCCCATGAAGCCGACGACCAAAGTCACTAGCACGATGATGAGTGTATTTCCCCGAAACATGGCGGATAACTCCGAGAATTATAGTGTTATTCTACTGGAATCGTGGTGCGAAATCAAAAGAGAGCGCGTAGCGTGTCTTGATGAAACCGAGAAATCGTCGGAGGGCCGGGTTGCGATTTTTGTCTCGCCAATATCCTGCATAACCGGCAAGCGCCGGACCTTGCTCACCGTGAATCGGGCGATAGACGAGATCCGGGTAGCGCGCCCCGGTGGAGCCTTCGCAAACGATGCTGACCGCCGAGCCGCCGCCGAGAATGCTCAGGATCGTCTCGCGACTGCACCGGTGCATCTGTATGTCCGGGGTGGCGCCGGACACGGCCAGTCGCCCCAGCAGCATGTCTCGCATCTCCGCGCCCGGATCGGCGGCGGGCAGGTAGAAGCGCTCTCCGCGCAAATCGGTCCAATGAACGACGTCCCGTTCCGCCAGCGGGTGCGTCTCCGGCAGCGCCGCGAGCATCCGCTCGCTCCACAGCGGCTCGCACCGGAAGCCGTCATGGCTGGTCGCGCCCATCAAGATCGCGATGTCGATCTCGCCGGTGTCCAGCCCGGCGAGCAGGACGCTGCGGTCAGCTTCCACGCACCCGACTTCAACGTCGGGATGCGCGTCGCGCCAGCCCATCGTCGTCGCTCGGAGATTACCGGCCGAGACCGAGCTATTGTGTCCGAGTATGAGGCCGCCCGCACGGCCCTCGCCGGCCGCGCGCATCATCACCACGAGCTTGTCAGCCGTCGCTACCATCGGCTTTGCGCCGCGAACGAAGGCATTGCCGGCGAGTGTCATCGTGACGCCTGCGCGCGAACGCTCGAAGATCGGCATCCCGATCGAGCGCTCCAGTTTCTTGATGACACGGCTGAGCGTGGATTGCTCGATGTCGAGCGCGCGGGCTGCACGGTAGAAGCTGCCGTGATCCGCAGCCGCGATAGCATAGCGAAGCTGCCGAATGTCGAACGACATTACGGGGACGAGCTAAGGAGCATGGTGCACACCATCTCTCTACGATCCCGGAGTGAGAAGAAGGATGCCAGCCGATGTCACGAAGAAAGTCAGCGCGAAGTTGAGAACACCGAGGACCGCAGTGAAACGGCGCGCATCGCGCATGATGGGCATCAGAAGAAACGGCAAGACCGCCGACGCTGCGAGCAAGCCACCTTGCACGGGGATCATCCAGTTCGGGATTGGCATAAAGCCGTAAGTGAGGTCGTCTCCGAGCGGCCCGGCGAAGACCGCGGCGATCCAGGGCAATGGCAGCACGAGCAGGAACGGCAGGCGGCGCCGGGCGGGCGATCCTTTGCGGGGCAGGAAAGGCATCGCACCCAACAGCATCAAACCGACAAAGGCCATGAGCTTAGGCGGTAGCGGGTAGTCGATAGACTGAAATGCGGCGACTATCCCCAGAAGCGCCAGGGCCGCCGGAACCCACTTCAGCCAGCCGCGCGGCGGCCTGGCGCCGGGCGTGATATGCTCGTCCTTGGAGGGAAGCGTGGGAACCTCTTGCGTCGGCCTCTCATCAGGGTACGGCTCGAGCGCGACCGGACCCGGCGGCTCGCTCCCGAAGTCGACTGCCTCCATCCCGGCGAGAGCCAGCTTGCGCAACGTCGGGATTTCGTCGGGAAGTTCGCCTTCCGGTCCGATGAACGCCAGACTGGTCTGGCGGCTCAGGACATTGGCGGCCAGCAGAACAGCGGCCGGCGTTTGAGGCGTTGCCGCTTCGACAAATCCAGCGGCGGCGAAAGCGCGCATTCCTCGGGCATTGGGAGCGATCTCCCACATGCCGTGGGGACCTGGCACCATGGTCCCATCACTCGGTAGCGGGGCCGTTACGCGAATATCGCCAGTGGATGTCTGCGTGATGCCGAAAATCCAGTCATTCCGGCCGCTGATCACGCTGCCTTCGGGATTGCCTGGGTGCCGGAAGGTTTCGATGCCGCGTTGCGACGTTACCTCCCAGCCGCCGGGCTGGTCGACTTGCCATTCGCTATGGTCGAGCGAGCCACCTTCGAGCGCAGTGATTTCCAGGAAGATCGGTGTCGAGCATTCGACGCCGATCAGCTCGTTCGCGATGAGCTCCCGATCCGGATAGGGCTGCCCGGAAATCGTAACACCCAGCGCTTCTGCGCTGACGACCAGACTCGCGGAATGGCGTTCCGGTGTGGTGACGGCAGCGTCGGCGTCGGCGAGGCGAAACGATGCCGTCGATGATGCGGCACTGAGGTGAATGAGCAATGTCGCTCTATTTTCTTCGGGTCGTGCGAGCGGCCTTATGCTCCAGGTCAAAATCTCGACCCGTGCGCCGGGTTCGATCCCGGCAATTGAAATCAACGGAACGTCATGCTCCAGCAGCTCATAGAGAATTGCCCGCCGACCCTCGGCAACAGCCGCATCATGCGCCCGCCGTGCGCGCCGGGCAGGTTGCGGAGCGGCGTGATATTCGGCGCCATTGATGCGGACGATAAGGCGATGGAGGATTTCGTGCGGTGCAAGTGGAGGCAATGTCAGGACCGCTTCAACCAATCCGTCGCTCGAATTTATAAATCGACGGACGGTCGAGATATGCGCCAGCGGCACCACCATCTGAATCTCGATCTTCGTCTCATCCAGTACCAGCGGCGGCAACCCGACCAGTCCGTTTCGAAAGAGTGCGGCGAGCGGATCAACCAGCAGCGTGCTTGCACTCATCGGGCGCCTCCTTCGCCAAGAGTTCCTCGATCTTCGCGGCGGCTTTGGCAGCAATCTTGGCAACATCTCCACCCGCACCGATCAGGTCAGGCGCGATCACCAGCGTGACACCATTTGCGACCGGCACGGGAATGCCTTCACGCGCCTGAAGCAGCAGGCGGATAGCGGCAGGCGGAAAGCCAAGACCGCGCAGCCGGTCATAGCGGCGGATCGCGGTGACATGGACATCACTGTAGGTTGCATAGGTTCGCCCACCGGTTGGCGGCGGCACGAATCCTTCGGCGATCAGATAGCGGATCTGTCGCGGCGTGGTCCCGGTGACGGCGACCAGATCATCGAATTTGAGACCGGTCATCGCGGCGCCGATGCCGGTTCCCTGAGGCGGGCACGGATGCGCATCCAAATGTCGGCCAAGATCGCGCCGGGGATCGTGCGGCTGTCCCGGCGCACCTTGTGCGTGAGCCAGCGTTCTCCCGTTGCCAGCAGCGCAATGCGTGCCTCGTCATGCTGGGTGAACTTGGCCTCGCAGGCCGCGCGCATCAGCGCCCAATGCTCAGGGCAACCGGCCGCGATGGTTGCTCCGTCATAGGCGAACTCGGCCGGCTGATCGATGGCGCCGCCACGCCTCTTGGCCTCGGCGCCCCACAACTTGGCCATGGTCCGGCGTTCTGCGGGGCCAGGCTCCTTCAATCCCTGCCAGAAGCCTTCAATGCTAGCATAGCGCTCACCCCCAAACTCAAAGGGCGTATGCGCGAGATTGGAGATCGGCGCGAAACGCGACTCAATGCTGTGCACGATATTGAGCGGCGCGCGCCGGGCATCATCTTCCGGGCCGATTTCGCTGAACGCCATGCCCCGATCGCTCGCGGCGTGGAGTTGGAAGACATGGCCATCTGCCGCGCCCAGCAAGGCGCAGATCGCCTGTTCCTCGGGCGTTTCAGCCGAAAGGCCGACGACATTGTTGCGCAAGCTGAGCTTCATTCTTTGCGTATCCACATGACAAGCAGAGTGATCGGCCATGCTGCCCCTTCGACCATGGTGGTGACCGCGCCATAGCCGGGGGTGCCATCGGCCCGATGCTTTTCGATGCCAACGAGCAAGGCCATCGCCAGATAGGCTGTTAGCAGCAGCTTGCCGGCAGCAGATGTCAGTCTTCCCATCATTTCTTGTCGCCGCCCGTTTGTTCGCCGCCGATCCCTAGATCTTTGAGTTGCGTGATCGCGCCTTGGGCTTCTGCCACCACCTGCGCCTTGTAGGGATCGGCGCCGGACGGATCGGAATACCCGGTGATGGGCACGCGCACCGACAGCAGGATGGTGGTCTGCGGAACCTGCGTCATGCATGACAGATAGGCGGCGGTCCTCCGACATTCGAAATCGCGCGCCGGTATGCCGGGCATGGCCATCGGCTCGGCAAACGGTGTCGCGGTCCCGCTGTCCGGCGGGATCAGCAGTTGTTGAGCGGGTTTGCCATCGTGCATGCCGTCCAGCGCATTGGTCGCGTCGGTCGGGGCCACGAATGTGTCGAGGAAAACCTTCACCCTGCCCGGCCGATCGCTCATGAAACGGGTGAGGTGATTCCACGCGGGCGAGGTGATGCGGGCGTCCTCGTCCGGTTTCTGGGGCTGGCCATCCAGCGATTCCTCGTGCAGTGCCCATGCGCCATCGGTTACCGCACGGCGCAAGGTTTCCGTTTCGGTGGCTCCGCCGAAGTTGGTGGGGCGCAGGATCACGAACAGCGCGAACAGCGCCAGCACCACAGCACCACCGATAATGCTCTTGCGCTGGCCAGGGGGCAGGGCGCGCCAGGCTTGCAGGTGGTCTGGCGGCTGGCCGGCGGGTTGCCTGGGACGACCATCTGTCGGTGTTGCGCCCGAAGCGGGACCGGCTTTGGCAACCGTGTCGGCATAGTTCATCCCGATGGGAATATCGGCGGGTTCAACAACCATGGTGGGCGGCAGACCGCCCGTTGCGGGCACCGCAATCGCTCGACGGCGTCGGAACCGCCGAATGCGAAATATCAGCCCGGCGATGATGGCAAGCGGCAGGCCGAAAACCAGCAGAAAAGCCCAGTCCCATGGTGTTTTGGGCTTTGGCTGTCCGATACTGGCAAGCGTTGGATCGGTAGGCATATTGTTCGCGATCTTGTCCATGACCGCGGCTCCCGCCTTGGCTGATATTTCGTCGACATCCATGATCGGTTCGACAACGAAACTGTAGTCCTCGACCAGTTTCACGGTCTCGCCGGGGGCATAGAAGATGTGCTTGCCATCTTCATTGCGGTAAAATGCGCCCAATGAGGATGTTCCCCATTCCGAGGCTGCGTCACCACTTGCGGGGGGCAGTCCGGAATGAGTGACACCGTCAATTTTCTGCAAGAATTCAAGCACAAACCATCCGCTGGGCGTGCCCAATTTTACATATTGGCTTTCGTGCCCCTTGATCGTGACCGGCGACTCCAGCGAAATAGTTTTATTGGCCGCAACCACGGTCACGCCCTCGCAGATATTGGGCGGGGCCTCGCCGATGAATATGATGTCGGTCGCCGGATTGTCGCTCGCCCCGCAATGTCGCGCGGTGAGGGCTCTGTCGACCAATCCGCCATTGGGCCTGCCGCGTATGACGATGCCGCCCCAACGCGAGACGAAATAGGGTCTTGCATCGGCACCTGCGTCAGGAGCGTCCGGCGCGCGGTCCCAGACGGCTTCCATCGGTTGGCCATTGGGTGATGCCGGCGCGGCGGCCATGGCCTTGATTTTTTCGGCTATGGCACGGGCCTCGTCGGCCGTCTGCGCCATTGCCGAAGATGTTCCACCGAGTAGCGCAGCCAGTAACAGCAGCGTCCCAAAACGATATTGCATGATCCCCTCCTCCTGCTGCGTGGCTCGACGCCTATGGATTGATCGTGTTGCCGTTGCCGTCGACGACGCATTGGCCATTTTGCCAGCGACCGCCTGCACCATCGCATCTTTGGCTCTGCGCAGCGGCATAAGGATCGCCTGAACCACCGCTGCCGCCTCGCTGCGTTCCGTTGCCGCCAGCGCGCAGGTTGGCCGCTTCCCACCGCGCGATTGTGCTGCCTTTCGCGGCCGCTTTGTCATAATAGGCAAGCGCCCTGGCGCGGTCGGGGCGCACGCCCTCGCCGAACTGGTACATGAATGCGACGTCCCGCATGGCCTGGACAAGGCCTCCGGTAGCGGCCTGTTCATACAGTTTGAACGCGGCCACCTTGTCGATGCCGACCCCCAGGCCAAGATGATAGGCGCGCCCCAGCAATTCTTGGCCTTCGAGACTGCCAGCTGCTGCCGACCGGCGCGCATAGGGCACCGCCGCGGCAAAGAGCTTGAGATCCGTCAGGACGCTGGCCCGCCGATAGTCGCGCGTTCCAGGCAATCGGGCATCGACGTCCAATTGGCTACGCGCCATGGCATAGCCGGCCCGTGCCGCTTGCTGTCGCAACTGAACGGCGCGCGCTGGGTCGAAGGGCACGCCCACACCGACATCATATAGACCGGCGAGGGACACCATCGCCTGCGGCAGGCCAGCCTCCCCGCTTTTCTGCAACCAGCGCGCGCCCTCGGGAATATCCCGGCGCGTCCCCTGGCCGAATAGATACATCATGCCCGCCATGTACTGCGCGCGGGCGTCGCCTGTCTGCGCAGCGGCGACAGCCTCCCCCAGCGAGGGATTGGCCAGCGCGACCGTCGTGCCGACGCCAGCTATGCAAAGGGCTAGCGCCAAGGTCGCCACCCGACTGAACCGGCGCAGGCGCTGCGGCGGCGCCTGAGGCAAGGCAGCCTCTCTGCGGTCAACCGCATACGCGTCTGGTTTGTTGAATGACATTCCTGACCTCCCCGAATCCCGAAGCGACTCGACGGCACTATAATGACAAAATATTTGTCAATAGAAAGCGAAATCGCTATGAAGTCGTTGAAAATCGCAGTCGTGCGGCTGGAAAGGGCAGAAAATGAGATACTTAGTCATGGTGCTCGCAATAGGTGCCTCGCCAGCGACCCTGTCGGCCAACGGTCTAATCGCGCAGCCGCATGTGACCGGCGCGGGTGCAGGAACATGCGCCGCCTTTGTCCGGCAGGCTGGCCCAGATGGCCTGTCCGACCCAGCGTCTCTCCAATGGGTGTTGGGCTATCTCACTGGTCGCACGGCCGCGACGAATGCGTACCATCGTCCGTTTTCTGGGCCAGAAGGGATCGCACTTGATCTATTGGCCTATTGCCGCGCGCATCCGTATCGCCAACTTAACGATGCGGCTGCCAGTTTCTTCGAGCGTACCAGGCGCTGCAGCACTGTTCGCGGTTGCCGCTAACCGCTCCAAGAGGCTGCTCACCCTCCTGCCCATTTAGTTAGCAGTCGGCCGACCGGGCCTGCGCAGCCAGGTCGTCGGGTAGCGCTTGGTGTCTTTGACTTCGGCGAAAGGCGGCTCCCGGCGTCTTCGGACGGCGTTATGGTAGTATAAACGGCGATACGTATTCGTTATGTTTATCCGGCGCGGGGCGCCATTTTCTCCATAAAAATCAAAACATTACCAGATCTCTCTTTTTAAGAGATGCTGCTTACGCGGCGAATTCACGTAAGCAGGGACGCTCATTTATCTTTCTATAACAATATCTTGTGCTTGATTCTGCTCTGCCTTCATCTCAGGCGAGCACCTCGGCAGCCATCGTGTTCGCGATTACGGGCTGCATGCCTCAGTAAACTAGGCCAGTAGCCCATCGGTGGATCTTGCTCGACAGTCACTTTTCCTCACGGCAAGCCTTCGCATTGTCCCCGACCAGATGGGGCGTGGTCGCCCGATGTTTTCCAAACGGCGCAAAGGGTCACCACCATTTCGAGAATATGGTATGATGACCCGAACGGTCAGCGACGACTCCAACGCCTCGTTTGATCTTCGATTGAAAGCTGGAGAAAGACGTCAGCCATAGGCCGCCCTTCCGACGCCCTGTGCGAGCCATGTCGGAAACTGCGGCGCTGCGGCGACCAGTTCGCCGAACACGCCGGGCGGCATCTTCCGTTTCAATGTCGTGAGGGCGGCCTCCGCCCTTTCGGGGCCGAGCCAGGCCAGCGCCCGCACGGCTTCCCCCGCCGGGCGGTCGGCCAGGGCCAGTTGCCAGCGTGGGGCGTGCCGCAATTCCACGACCTGCTTGCCAAGGTGCATTTTCCGGCTGCGTCCGGAGGTCAGATAGACCGAGCGGACGGGCACCTGCGTCGTCAAGCCAAGCGCGTTCGCCGCGGCGGCGCCGTTCGAGACGATGACCTCCCCTTTTTGGGTCGCGAGGGCCTCGACGGCCTGCTCGACCGACGGTGCGCGCGTGCCGAACCGACTGGCGATGGGACGCAGATAGACGCCACGACCGGCTCGGATGAGCTGCCCGCGCTCGGACAGACGCGACAATGCCTGATCCACGGCCGCCCGGTTTCCGAGGTGGAGCAGGCCCTTGGCGGACACGGGCATCCCTTCGGGAAGTCCCGTCGCATGTGCAAGAATCTGTTCGGTCAGCCGTGTCATCGTCGTTCTCCTGTTGGAAATGTACGCGAGTTTCTGACAGTTTTCAAGGAAGCGCAGGGGAACATACCGAATAGGGGGAAAGCCTTCCCCTGAGGCCGAGCCTTGGTCTCGGCCTACCCCTTCTGCGGGGAGACCCCGCAACGCCCCCTTCAGAGTGAGAGTGCGGACGGGTTTTCCGTGACGGGTTAGGGACTGGAAGAGAGGCTTCCGGCGCTCGTCGCGGAGATCATCCCGATGGCCAGACACGATCGCAGCCCCGCGGAAGGCGGCGCGCGCAGCAACCTCTACGACGACATCACCAGCAAGATCATCGCGGAGCTGGAGCAAGGTCGGCTCCCCTGGGTCCAGCCCTGGGGCGCGTCGCCCGATACCGCGCCGCTGGGCCTGCCGAGAAATGCTTCAACCGGCCGGTCCTATTCAGGTATCAATATTCTGATCCTCTGGGGGGCTGTCATCCAGCACGGTTTCCCCGGTCAGGCGTGGCTGACTTTCCGCCAGGCGCTGTCGCTTGGCGGCAATGTCAGGAAGGGGGAGCGCGGCACCACCGTCGTTTATGCGGACCGCTTCACCCCCGAGGACGAAAAGCGCCGTGCCCGCGAGACCGGTGAGGATGCGCATGCCATTCCGTTCCTGAAGCGGTTCACCGTCTTCAACGCCGCACAATGCGATGGCCTTCCCGATGACATCACGGCAGTCGCGCCGCCACCGCCGCCAGGCCTGATCGAACCTCGGGTCGAGGCGCTGATCCGGGCCACCGGCATCGACTTCCGTATCGGTGGTAATCGCGCCTTCTATATGCCGTCCCTCGACTATGTGCAGGTGCCGCCTCCGCAAGCCTATTTCGA
>Ga0209023_10006198_pt1 | contig 12715 bp, 5 predicted proteins | sample LakOneMetagenome_FD_187468 | JGI IMG/M metagenome (GOLD analysis project Ga0209023, IMG submission 187468) | Freshwater and sediment microbial communities from Lake Erie, Canada (SPAdes) (version 2) | ecosystem: Environmental > Aquatic > Freshwater > Lentic | place: Lake Erie, Canada | collected... | reverse complement strand
TGGTGGCTGACGCATCCGACCCGGGCCGAGGGCCTGATGGGCGCGCTGGCCGCGATCGCCTTCATCGCCGCGACCGCCTCGAGCCAGATCATGCTCCCGACGCGCGAGCACGAGCAGCACCACCACTGACGGGCACCACTGACGGGCACCACTGACGGGGACCACTGACGGGGACCACCGACGGGATCACTGACGGGGACCACTGGCGGGGATCACGTAGGAGCGAAGTACCCGACGGCGTCGGCGACGAGGTCCACCTGGCCGCTGGTGTTGTGCAGGTCGATGCCGTGGCCCGGTCCGATCGCGGTCATGACCAGGTTGGGGATGGTCTGATCCGCGCCGAAGTTCAGGTTGGAGGCCGTCGGCACCGCCTGGCCCGAGGGGAACACCGTCACGTACGAGTTGGCGGTCGGGTTCGTGGCCGTCACGTTGGCCACGAGCGCCGTGGCCTCGGCCGGCACCGGTGGGGTGAGCGTCAGCGTCCGCGTGGTGTTGACGCCCCACGGGCCCTTCAGCCCGGTGCCGAAGCGGTCATCGAGCACGCGGGTGGGGGTCATCGGGTGGAAGCGGGCGCCGCTGCTCGGGCTGAACCACCCGGTCACATCGACCACGACGTCCGTGCTCCCGGTGTTGGTCGCGAACGAGATCTTGTGACCGGTCCCGATGGGGATCACCGCGAGGTTCGGGATCGTCTCGCCCTTCGCGAAGTTCAGGTTCGACACGCCCGGTCGGGCGATGCCGCTCGGCCACGCGGTCAGGTACGACGCCGCGTTGGAACCCGTCGCCGTGATGTTCGCGACCACCGCCGTGGCATCGTCGGGAACCATCGGCAGGGCGAGGTCCTGCGGGGTGCCGGCCACGAGGCTGCCGTTCCAGTTGCCCGTCACCGTCCTCGAGTCGAGGGCGCGGACGGGCGCGATGGCGTTGAAGCGATCACCCGAGCCCACGCCCCCGTCGAACCAGCCGACCAGATCGGCGACCACGTGCGTCTCGCCGTACGGGGTGGCGAAGGAGACGCCGTTGCCGGTGCCCAACTGGACGGTGACGAGGTTCGCGATCGTCTGGCCCGTGGCGAAGTTCAGGTTCGACGCGACCGGCTGTGGTTCACCGGAGGGCCAGACCGTGAGGTAGGAGGCTTGCGAGGGCTCCGTGACCGTGACGTTCATGATCACAGCCGTCGCCGCCGCCGGCACCTGGGCCAGCCCGAAGGAGAGGGTCCGCGGCGTCGAGGACAGGGTGCCGCCCCACCCTCCGGTTGCCGTGCGCGAGTCGAGCACGCGAGTCGGCGGCACAGGGTGGAACCCTGCGCCGGCGTGCGGCACCACCGGGTTCGACGGGGACGACGCCACCCCTGGGCCCTGGGCCGAGGTGCCGCGCACCGAGAACGTGTAGGCGGTGCTCTGGCTCAGCCCGGTGATCACACATGACAAGGGTCCTGCGATCCACCCGCAGGAGGCGCCGCCCGGCGTCGCAGTGACGACGTAGCTCGTCGTCGGCGCCCCGCCGTCCAGCCCGGGCGCCCAGGTGATGGTGGCGGACCCGGTGCCACCCACGGCTCGCGGGGGCGGCGGTGGGCCCGGGGCCCCGAGCACCTGGACCCGTCCGATCACCGGAGGTCCGGCGCTCGCGGACGCCGTGAACCACAGCGCGTCATCGGGTCCGACCACCAGCGCACCGATGAACGAGAGGGTGTCGGGCACGAGCACGGTGGAGAGGGCGCCCTGGGTGGTGAGGCGGCGGACGGCGTGGGCGATGAAGTCGGTGTACCAGAGCCCGCCGTCGGGCCCGCTGATCAGGTTCTCCGGCGATCCGATGTCCGCCTTGCGCACGAGCGTGCGCACCCCGCTCGTCGTGATGCGGGTGATCGAACCCGTGAGCTGGTCGGCGTACCAGAGCGCACCGTCGGAACCGGAGGCGATCGATTCGGCGAAGGGCGCGGCCGGGTCCGGGAAGAGGGTCGAGGCCCCCGCGGTCGTGATGCGGCCGACGAGCCCCCCGCCGACGAACCACAGCGCGCCGTCCGGCCCGGTGACGATGTCCTCCGGGTACACGTAGGCGTTGATGTCGAACATCGTGACCACACCGGCCATCGTCACGCGCCCCACCTTCGTGTGGGCGTCGCCGAAGCCGGCGAACCACACCGCGCCGTCCGGCCCCGAGGTGAGGGCCCGGGTGATGGTGACCGCCGGGTCGGCGACGTGGGACAACTGCCCACTCGTCGTGATCCGCCAGATCGCGTTGGTGCCCCCGTCCGCGATCCACAACGCGCCATCGGAGCCAGCGGTGATCGCGCTCGGGTACTGGAGCGACGGGTCGCTGAAGGAGGTCTGCACCCCCGTGGTCGACGTGCGCAGGACCTTCGACGTGCCTTGGACCCCGGGGGCAAGCGACCACAGCGCGCCGTCCGCCCCCGCCGCGATCTCTGACGGGATCGCCGCCGCCGACGGGAAGGTCGTCACGGTGCTGACCGGCGGGTCGGCCGCACTGGCCGACGGCGCCGTCGCGACGAACGCACCCGTCACACACACCGAACCAACGACCAACGCCGCCACCGACACAGACAGGGCTGCGTGCAGCCATCTCGTCCCACCCATGTTCCCGCTCCCACCCTCGTGCTCGTGACGCCGGTCGGCGACCGGCGACCCTATCCACCCGAGGCCGTGGCCCTCGCCCCAGATGCAGACTTGGAACAGTCGCAACCCTACCGTCGTCAACGCCATCGGATCGCGCGCGGATGCACTGCAGCCGGAGCTGCACGCGTGCGCCGCGGCGACGTCGTTCGGCGTCTCGGTGACCTGGTGCTCGGACGCATCCCCCCACCCGGTCCTCCACGGCCTCTGCACCCACGGCTTCACAGGTCCCGTCGCATCCGCCCATCGCGGCGGACGACGCAAGGCTTGTTGGGTCCCGAGGTCAGTCCGGTCAGGTCAGGTCAGGTCAGGCCCGCCCCGATCGCGAGCAGCAGCGCCGCCGTCGCCGCCGGCGCCGCCACCATCAGGTCGTGCCCGGTCGCGATGTCATGGGTCGGCCAGCCCGCAGCCACCGTGCGGGCGAACGCGCCCTCGAGGCTCGGGAGCGGCGGGTCGGTGTGGCGGACGTAGGTCTGCGGGATCGCCGCCAGCGTCGCCTCGTCGAACACGGTCGGCTCGGTCTGGGCGCGGAACGGGAAGTCGGTCAGGCGCGGTCCGACCCATCGCTGGAGCTCCGGATCGGTGACGCCCCACTGCGTGAGGAACGCGTCGGAGGCCGGCACGCGCCACCCGTCGCCGTCCTCCGCGACGAGCGCTCGGTAGCGCGCGGCGGTCTCGGGCGGTTCGACATCGAGCAGGCACTCGCCCGACCGGGTGAGGAACGCGCCGACGTAGGTGATCCGACCGATCCGATCATGGGCGGCGTCCGCGACCGGTCCCGCCAGGATGCCCGCATAGCTGTGCAGCACCAGGTGCACGTCGTGCAGGTCCTCGAACCACAGCAGCTCGGCGAGATCGTCGACGTGCGTCGCGACGCCGACCTCGGGTGTCAGCTGGTGGCGCCGCTCCCCCTGCCCCGTGAGGGTCGGTGTGTGCACGAGGTGCCCATCACCCTCGAGCAAGCGGCGCACGTCGCGCCAGCACCACCCGCCGTGCATCGCCCCATGGACGAGGACGAAGGTCGACATCTCCAGCTCCTCCCGATCGTTGGTCCGCAGACGTTACGCGGCGGCATCGTCCCCCGGGCGGGTCGCGCTCACGTCGGCGCGTAGAACCCGACGACGTCGGCGACGAGGTCGACCGATCCGCTCGTGTTGTGGAACGTCACGCCGTGGTTCGTCCCGATCGGCGTCATCACGAGGTTCGGGATCGTCTGGCCGCGTGCGAAGTTGAGGTTGGACACGTTCGGCAGCGCCTGCCCGGCGGGGTGCACCCGCACGAACGAGGGCGCGGTCGGGTTCGTCGCGGTCACGTTGGCGACGAGCCCGGTGGCGTCGTCGGGCACCGGTGGCTGCACGGTCAGCGTGCGTGACTCGTTCGGGCCCCAGGGTCCGGAGAGCCCGACACCCAGCCGGTCGTCGAGCACCCGGAGCGGGGACAGCGGGTGGAAGCGACTGCCGGTCGAGGGGCTGAACCACCCCGCCACGTCGACCACGACATCGGTGCTCCCGGTGTTCGTGGCGAAGCTGATCTTGCGGTCGGCCCCGATGGGAACGACCGCGAGGTTCGGGATGGTCTCGCCCGCGGCGAAGTTGAGGTTCGACGCCGTCGGTCTCGGCTGTCCCGCCGGCCACACCGTCAGGTACGAGCCAGCGGTCGAACCCGTGGCGGTGATGTTCGCGATGACCGCGGTGGCGTCCGTAGGCACCCCGTTGAGGGCGAGGTCGCGGGGCGCGCCCGCAGTGAGCTGGTTCGCCCACCCGCCGGCACTGGAGCGCGAGTCGAGGATCCGCGTGGGGGTCATCGGGTTGTACGAGCTCCCTGCGCCGGTGCCGTCGTCGAACCAGCCGACGACGTCGGCCACGAGATGCGTCGTCCCCGCGGCGGTCGCGAACTGCACGGCGTGGCCGGCGCCGATCCGCACCGTCACCTGGTTGGCGATCGTCTGGCTCGGTGCGTAGTTCAGGTTCGACGCCGTCGGGCGCGCCTCGCCCGACGGCCAGACCGTCAGGTAGGAGTTGGTGCTCGGCGCAGTCACGGTGACGTTCAGGATCACGGCCGTCGCCGACGACGGGACGGTCGCCGGGTCGAGCGCGAGGTCACGGCCGTCCGCCCCCAACGGGCCCGGCCACCCGCCGACCGCGGTGCGCGAGTCCAGGACGCGCGCCGGTGCCACCGGGTGGTACCGCCCGCCGGCGCGGGGCACGACCGCGGAGGACGACGCCGGCGGCCCCGTGCCCGACGCGTTCGTCGCCGTGACGGCGAACTGGTACGAGACCCCGACCGTGAGACCGCTGATCGAGCAGGAGCGCGGACCGGCCACCCACGTGCACGATGCACCCCCCGGCGACGCCGTCACGGTGTACCCGGTGATCCCCGAGCCGCCGTCCGCCGGCGCGTCCCAGGCGATCGTCGCCGAGGCCGCCCCGGCGATCGCGGTGACGTGCGACGGCGCGCTGGGCGGGCCGACGGCCTGCACGCGGGTCAGCGTGAACGCGTCTCCGCCGTAGCCGCCGAGCCACACCGCCCCGTCCGGTCCGGCGGTGACGGTGTCCGTGGCCTCCACGTCCGGGAGCGCGAACGTCAGGAGCTGCCCGCCGGTCGTGACCCGCGCCGTGGCGCCGGCGTCGAAGAGCGCGATCCAGAGCGCGCCGTCGGGACCGACCGCCATGGCGGTCGGCCCCGGGAGGCCGAGGGGGTACGTGGTCCGGACGCCGGCGACGGTGATCCGTTCGACGGTGCCCTGGCGGAAGTCGGTGAACCACAGCGCGCCGTCAGGTCCCGCCGTGAGGGCCTGCGGGTCCGTGAGCGTCGAGCCGTCGAACACCCGCACGATGCCGGCGGTCGTCATGGCCCCGATGTGCACCACCGACGTGAGGCCCTCTCGGGCCAGGAACCACAGCGCGCCGTCGGGGCCGGTGGTGAGGTCCGTCGCGACCAGGCCGTCGGGCAGCGGGAGCGTGGTGATGACGCCGGCCGTGGTGATCCGGCCCAGCGCCGGGGTGTCGACGATCGTGAACCACAGCGCGCCGTCCGGGCCGGCGGTGATGCGGCCCGGCCCGCCACGGGGAAGCTGCGCTCCCTGCGTGACGAACGTGGTGCGGACGCCGGCGGTCGTGATCCGGTGGATCGCACCGGCGTCCGCGAACCACAGCGCGCCGTCCGCGCCCGCGGCCACCGCGTGCACGTTGAACGCAGGATCCTCCCAGCTGGTCACCACGCCGGTCGTGGTCACCCGGTGCACCGAGTGGTCCGCCGCGACCCACAGCGCACCGTCGGCCCCCGCCACGGCCTGCAGCGGGATGCCGCCGGGAGCCGCGGGAGCGAGCGGGAACGTGGTGGCCGTGCCGGCGGGGGCGACCGCGGCGATCGCCGGGGTTGCGGCGAGGGTGGCCGTCACGGTCGCGCCTGCGACGAGCCCCATCACGACCACCAGGACCGTCGCCCAGCTCCGATTCGTCCGCCTCATCGCCCCACCTACGTTCGCTCGCGTCGCGGCGCGCCCGTACGCGCCCGTTGTGATGCTTCAAGCCCCCGCGCCCACGAACCGTTGGGTGCGGGCGCGCGGGGTTGGGCGGGCTACGTCGCGGCGTAGTACCCGACCGCGTCAGCCACCAGGTCGACCGAGCCGAACGTGTTGCGCAGGTCGATGCCGTGACCGGTGCCGATGGCGATCATCACGAGGTTCGGGATCGTCTGACCGGTCCCGAAGTTCAAGCTCGACGCCACCGGCGCCGCCTGACCCGAGGGGAACACCCTCACGAAGGAGTTGGCGGTGGAGTTGGTGGCGGTCACGTTGACGACGAGGGCCGAGGCGTCCGCGGGCAGCGGCGGGTTGACCGTGAGCGTGCGCGCGGCGGTCGCCCACGGTCCGTCCAACCCGACCGCCAGGCGGTCGTCGAGGATGCGCTGCGGGCTCATGACGTGGAAGCGAGAACCGCCGGTCGGGCTGAACCACCCGGTCACGTCGACGACGACGTCGGTGCTCCCCACCGCGGTGGCCAGCGAGATCTTGTGGTCGGCGCCGATGGGGATGACCGCGAGGTTCGGGATCGTCTGGCCCGGGCCGAAGTTGACGCTCGACGCGTTCGGTTGCGGGATGCCGGCCGGCCACGCGGTCAGGAACGAGCCGGTCGTCGAACCCGTCGCGGTGATGTTGGCGACGACCGCGGTCGCGTCCGCGGGGACGCCCGTGAGGGTGAGGTCGCGGGGCGCGCCAGCGACCAGCTTCCCTGTCCAGGTGCCCGTCGCCGTCCGTGAGTCGAGGACCCGCGTCGGGCCCGTTGGGTTGAAGAGGCTGCCCGCACCGGTCCCGTCGTCGAACCAGCCCACGAGATCGGCGGCGACGTGCGTCGCGCCCCACGCGGTGGCGAGCTCGATGGTGTGCAACGTCCCGAGCTTCACCGTGACGAGGTTCGCGATCGTCTCACCGGCCCCGAAGTTCAGGTTGGACGTGACCGGCTTCGGTTCGCCGCCCGGCCACACCGTCAGGTAGGACGAGGTCGAGGGTTCGGTGACGGTCACGTTCATGATCACCGCGGTCGCTGATTCGGGCACCACCGCGGTGTCGAGCGACAGCGAGCGCCCTGTCTCACTGACCAGCGGGCCGGGAGATCCACCCACGGTGGTGCGGGTGTCGAGCACCCTCGTCGGCGTCGTCGGGTGGAAGGCGGCGCCGGCGCGCACGACGACGGGAACGGACGGGCCGGAGGCCGGGCCCGGACCCTTGGCGCTGGTCGCCCGGCCGGTGAAGGTGTAGGCGACCCCCGGGCTCAAGCCCGTCACCGTGCACGTGCGTGCACCCGAGGTCCACATGCACGTCGCACCCCCCGGCGACGCCGTGATCTCGTAGCCGGTGACCGGCGATCCGCCATCCGCGCCCTGGCCCCAGGACACCGTGGCCGAGCTCGCGCCCGCGACGGCCACCAGGGACTGCGGGGGGCTCGGGGGGCCGAGCACCTGCAACCGCCCGATCGAGCCCGTGCTCCCGGTCGAACCGGTGAACCACAGCGCGTCGTCGGCGCCGATCGTCACGCCGTTGGTGTGATCCGCGCCGGTGGTGAACGACGCGGCGACGCCGTCGGTCGTCATGCGGCCGATCGAACCGCCGCTGGCGTCAGTGACCCACAGAGCCCCGTCGGGGCCGGCGACGATGCCGCTCGGCCCGTTGATTCCGGGCCGGCGGAACCGCTCGAAGGAGCCGCTCGTGCTGATGCGCGTGATCGTGCCCTGCAGCGGATCGGTGAACCACATGGCGCCGTCCGGCCCGGCGATGATGCTCAGCGCGTACGACGACGCGGCCGCGGGGTAGTAGGTGGGAACGCCGTCGGTGCTCATGCGCCCGACCAGTCCGGGCCCGACGAACCACAGCGAGCCGTCGGGACCCGTGGTGATGGCCCAAGGGGTCGGGCCGGCGGGCAGGCGGTACGGCTGGATGACGCCGGCGGTGGACACCCGCGCCAGGACCGGGCCGTGCGTGTCGACCCCGGGTACCCACATGGCGCCGTCGGGGCCCTTCGTGATCGCGTGCCCCACCGTGAAGTCGGGAGCCGGGAACGCCGACACCACCCCGGCGGTGGTGATCCGGCCCACGATGTTGCTCTTCGGATCGGTGAACCACACTGCGGCGTCGGGCCCTACTGCCAGCGCCGCGGCGTTCTGGATCGCGGGATCCACGAACTTCGTGACGACGCCATCAGTGCCTCGGCGCCCGATCCAGGACGCACTGTCCCCAGCCGGCACGTTGAACCACAGCGCGCCGTCGGCGCCCGTCACGATCTGCGCGCCGTACGGCGCGCCCGTGGGGAACAGCGTCGAGCTGCCGACCGGTGGATCGGCGGCGCCGGCCGGCGGCGACGCGACAAGCGTCGCGGCCCCTCCCATCGATCCCAGCACCAGCAGGACCACGACCACTCGCACCCACCGCATCCAACCCATGTCCCCTGCTCCCACCTCGAGGTGCCCGACCGAAACGCCTTCCCGGTCACGACCGCTGCACCCTACGCAGGTGAATCGCCGGACCGGGCGGCGTTCACGCACTTGGAACGACCGCAACGCATCTGCCATCGACGACCCGCTTCGCATCGGTCCTCCGTTCATCACGCCTCGGATGCCGCGATCCGAGCCACGGACGTCCGAGGGGGCGGGAGGTTGACATCCGCCCTGAGATCCGGCCGAACGGAACGACTTCGGGAGCGGCTCAGGTCGGCGCGTAGTAGCCAACGGCGTCGGCGACCAGGTCCACCGTGCCCCAGGTGTTGTGCAGGGCCACGCCGTGATCCGTCCCGATGGGGGTCATCACGAGGTTCGGGATCGTGATGCCCGGTCCGAAGTTGAGATTGGACGCGGTCGGGAGCGGCTGTCCGGCCGGGAAGATGGTCACGAACGAGCCGGCGGTCGGGTTCGTGGCGGTGACGTTGGCGACGAGACCGGTGGCATCGGCCGGCATCGGCGGCACGATCGTGAGCGTCCGGGACTCGTCGTTGCCCCATGGGCCCAACAGGCCGACGCCGAAGCGGTCATCGAGCACCCGGACCGGGAAGACCGCGTGGAACTTCCCTCCCGCCGTCGGACTGAACCACCCTGCGACATCCACGACGACATCGGTGCTTCCCGTGTTGGTCGCGAACCGGATCTTGTGGTCGACCCCGAGGGGCACGACCGCCAGGTTCGGGATGGTCTGGCCCGTCGCGAAGTTGAGGTTGGAGATGCCGGGTTGTGCGATCCCGGTGGGCCACACCGTCAGGTACGAGTCGGCCGTGGAGCCCGTGACGGTGATGTTCGCGATCACCGCCGTGGCATCCGCGGGGACCATGGGCAGCGCGAGGTCGCGAGGGCTGCCGGCGGTGAGGGGTCCGGCCCACGGTCCGGGGTCGAGGCGCGAATCGAGCGCCCGGGTGGGCGTGATCGCGTGGTACCACCCTCCCGCGCCACCTCCCCCACCGCCAGCCCCACCGGAGCCATCGTCGAACCAGCCCACCACGTCTGCGACCACGTCGGTCTGTCCCCCCGCCGTGGCGAACTGCACTGCGTGCCCGCTGCCCACCTCCACCGTCACCTGGTTGGCGATCGTCTGGGAGGGGGCGAAGTTGAGGCTCGAGCTGTCGGGCCGGCGCTCGGCCCCGGCCGGCCACACCGAGAGGTACGACGGGTCGGTCGAGCCGGTCACGGTGACGTTCATGATCACCGCCGTGGCCGAGGCCGGCACGACGGCAGGATCGAGGACGAGGGGACGCCCGTTGAAGCCGGCGCGGAGCGGGCCGGACCAGCCGCCGGTGGTCGTGCGCGAGTCGAGCACGCGCGTCGGGGCGATCGGGTGGTAGCCGGCGCCGGCGCGTGGCCTCACGGTGTTGGAGAGCTGCGACGCAGTACCCTCGCCCTGCGCGGTCGTGGCGGTGACGAAGAACTCGTACGACCCGGTGGTGCTGAGACCCGAGACCACGCAGGTCCGCGGACCGGCCACCCACGAGCAGGTCGCGCCGCCCGGTGTCGCCGTAACGGTGTAGCCCGTGACGGGCGAACCGCCGTCTGCGCCCGGAGGGCTCCACGTGACCGTGGCCGAGCCGGTGCCGGCGATCGCCGCCACGGACTGGGGCGGGCTCGGGGGGCCGAGCGCCTGGATCCGGTTGACGAACGCCGCGCTGGGCGAGCTCGCGGTGAACCACAGCGCACCGCCCGGGCCGGCGGTGATCGCGTAGCCGATGTCCGTCTCCCCGGATCCGAAGGACGAGAAGTCGCCGCCCGTGGTCATCCGCCCGACAAGCTGGCCCTCGAACGTGGTGACCCAGAGCGCACCGTCGGGACCCGCGGTCACGTCCGACGCGGCCCAGAGACCCGGTCGCACGAAGCTCGTGATGTCGCCGTCCGTGGCCACCCGCTCGAGTGAGCCCTTGATGCCGTCAGCCACCCACAGCGCCCCGTCGGGGCCCGCGGTGATGCTCGTCGGGTACGTCAACCGGGGCGTCGCGACGACGGTCACGACACCATTCGTCGTCACGCGCCCGATCGAGTACTCGTTGCCGTCGTGGGCGTAGCGGACGCCGACGTACCAGATCGCGGCATCGGGGCCGACCGTGAGGTCGACGACGTAGGTGGCCGGCGGGAGCGCGACCTCGGTCATCACCCCATCCATCGTGATGCGACCGATCGTTCCTGGGAACGTGTCGGGCGAGCCGAACCACATCGCCCCGTCAGGCCCCGCGATGATGTGGTCGACGTCGATGCCGAGCTTCGAGAAGCTGCTGACCGAGCCTGCCGTCGTGATGCGGCCGATCGCGTTGGTCACGGTGTCGGTGAACCAGAGCGCACCGTCGGGCCCCGCGGCGATCGAGGTCGGGAAGCGGATGTCGGGGTCGGTGAAGGTCGTGACGGTGCCGTCCGTGCTCATCCGCCGGATCGATGACGTGGCGCCGGCGGGTTTGGGCACCGTGACCCACAACGCGCCGTCCGACCCCACGGCGATGTCCACCTTCCCTGCGGGCAACGTCGCATCGAGGGGGAACGAGGTGAGGGTGCCGGCCGGCGGGCCGGCCGCCGACGCCGAAACGGGGGCGACCACTGAAGCCGTCACCATCGCGGACGCCGCCACCACTGCCGCCACCACGGCCACGCGCAAGAGCGCCACCACCGCTGAGCATCTCGATCGCATCCTCATCACCGTTTCCCGCTGCATCGTTCCGGCCGTGCCCCAGGACGGCCGAGGCTGTGCTCACCGACTGGCGAGCGAGCCGATCGCTCGACCCACGCAAACCAGAGACGTGCGACGACGTCAGAGGTTGACACCTCGGTGCGGATCCCGCTCGGCGCCGCCGCTACCGGGTGGGAGAACCCGGAGGGCGTCCGGTACCTTTGCACCCCTATGTTCGAGCCCTTCCCCGACAAGCCCGACCACGCTGCCATCGAGCTCGCGATCCTCGACCGGTGGGCCGCTGAGGACACGTTCGAGCAGGTCAGGGCCAAGAACGCGGACGGGCCGAAGTTCAGCTTCATCGACGGACCGGTCACCGCCAACAAGACGCTGGCCGTGCACACCGCGTGGGGGCGCACCCTGAAGGACGCCCTCCAGCGCTACAAGGCGATGCAGGGGTTCCACCAGCGCTACCAGAACGGCTTCGACTGCCAGGGCCTGTGGATCGAGGTCGGCGTCGAGAAGGAGCTGGGTCTCAACTCCAAGCGCGACATCGAGGCGTACGGCCTCGCCGAGTTCGCCCGCAAGTGCCGGGCCGTCGTCGAGTGGTCCGCGGAGGAGCTGACCAAGGGCTCGATCCGCCTCGGCCAGTGGATGGACTGGGAGCGCAGCTACTACACGTTCGCCGACACGAACATCGAGTACATCTGGCGGTTCCTGCGCGAGACGCACGACCGCGGCTGGTTGTACATGGGCCACCGCCCCACCGAGTGGTGCCCGCGCTGTGGGACCTCGATCTCGGCCCACGAGCTCATCGGCAGCTACACCGACCGGGACGATCCGTCGCTTTCGGTGCGCATGCCGATCGTCGAGCGCCCGGGCGAGTCCTTGGTCATCTGGACCACCACGCCGTGGACGTTGCCCGCCAACGTCGCCGTCGCCGTGCAGCCCGCCGCGCAGTACGGGCGCGTGAACGGCGACTGGATCGCCGTCGAGCGCGCGCCCGAGGGCTCGACGTTCGACGAGGTGCTGCCCGGCGCCGATCTCGTCGGCTGGCACTTCACCGGCCCCTTCGACTCGTTCGGCAACACCGTCGACCATCGCGTCGTCGGGTGGGACGAGGTGTCGTTGGAGGAGGGCACCGGCCTGGTGCACATCGCGCCGGGTTGTGGTGGCGAGGACTTCCTGCTCGCCAAGGAGCACAACCTCGCGGTGATCGCGCCCGTCGACGAGTCGGGCGTGTTCTACGACAACTTCGGCTGGCTCTCCGGCGAGAAGACGAGTGAGGTGGCCGAACGGGTCATCGAGGACCTGCGCTCGCGCGGTCTGCTGTACGACTCGGGCACCATCACCCACCGGTTCCCCGAGTGCTGGCGCTGCCACACGCCGCTCATCTTCCGGCTGTCCGACGACTGGTTCATCTCCGTCACCGACATCCGCCAGCCGATGCGCGACGCCA
>Ga0209023_10006197_pt1 | contig 12716 bp, 12 predicted proteins | sample LakOneMetagenome_FD_187468 | JGI IMG/M metagenome (GOLD analysis project Ga0209023, IMG submission 187468) | Freshwater and sediment microbial communities from Lake Erie, Canada (SPAdes) (version 2) | ecosystem: Environmental > Aquatic > Freshwater > Lentic | place: Lake Erie, Canada... | reverse complement strand
CGAGGCTTTTCCCTGTTCGCCATCGAGCGGTTCTTCCGACCGTTCTTCGGCGGGGTCTTCATCGATCCGGATCTTTCGACCTCATCGCGTTTGCTGGAGATCTTCTTTCGCTGCTTCTCCGCCGGCCCGGCGGTTCTGCCCGCCGGTGGCATGGGCCAGATGGCGGCCCAGCTTGCGGAGCGGCTGCCGGCCGGTTCGATCCACTTCGAGTCACCAGTGCTTGAGGTCAAGGAGGACGGCGTCCTGCCCACGGATGGAGACTGGGTCCCGGCCTCGGCGGTGGTGGTTGCTGCCGACGAACGCTCGGCGTCGAAACTGACCGGGCTGCCGGAACCCGGACCAGGGAAGGTGACGTCCTGTGTCTACTTCGATGCTCCGGCAGGCCAGGTCGACGGAAAGATGATCTATCTGGCTTCGGCCGGCGGTGGTCCGATCAATGAACTCGCGGTTCCGAGTGAAGTCAGCCCCGGATACGCGCCGCATGGGCGCTCGGTGGTCTCGGTCAGCGCGATCGGCGAAGACGCGGTTCGACCCGATCTCGAGGATGCGGTCACGGCCCAGCTCGGCGACTGGTTCGGGGTCGGGAACGTTTCAGGCTGGAGGCACCTCGGGACCCGCAAGGTTGAGGACGCGCTTCCCGATTTCGCTCCCGGGAGGTTCGTCGCGGGAGGCCAGGATCCGGTGCTCGATTCAGGCCTGTACGTCTGCGGCGACTATCGGGAGTCACCCTCGATCCAGGGTGCGCTGGCTTCCGGGCGCAAGGCGGCGGAAGCCGTGATTCAAGCCGCTTCCTGATCGAGGCACTCGGCGGGACTGTCTGGAGTCGCCACCGATCGCGCGGCCAAAGGTCACTTGCAATGTCCGGGAGCAGCGGTTAGTTTGGAAAGTGGCTTTCGCAGCAGGCACAGAATCCGCGAAGGCCATTGAAATCCCGGCATCCTGCCGGAGATTCGGAGGGGATCCATATGAAGTCAGGCACCAGTAGAGGGCAACGGGGCCGGAGGCTGCTCGTTTTCGCTCTCGCAACCCTTGGGGTCGCCATATTGCTACCGGCGGTGGCATCGGCGTCTCCGACCCATTTCGTCAAGGTTTACAAGGTCGAAAAGCAGCTTGACCTGAACGGGGGCGCGTACGCCCACGATCACGTCTTCTGCAATCCGGGCGACTACGCGGTCGATGGGATGTGGCGAGTCGACAATGTCGACCAGGCCAATCCGCAGATCGGGGTTTTCGGTGACATGAGGGACGTCACGGTCACCCGCTCATACAGCGACCTGCAGCAGGGAGGCGACGGGACCAAGTGGCATTTCGAATTGACAAACCACGCTGATGGCCGCGCCCAGATCAAGCTCTTCGCGACCTGCCTCGGAGGCAAGACCGTAGAGAACAGCCATCAGCACACAATCAAGATCAGACCGCTCAAGACCACGGCATGGTTCCCGGGAAGCGACTTCTCGAGCCCTTCGCTGAACTGCATCGCGGGTCGTGAAGTAGCAGTTGGTCCGGGATTCAAGCTGCTGACCGGAGGAGATGTCTGGGAGAAAAGCTCCTATCCGGGCAACCCGCTCGACAGTTCCTGGAACTGGAACTTCGTGGTCTCGGGACCATCCTCGATCGAGGTCAGCGTTCTCTGCCTGAGGATCAGAACCGGTTGGACGCAGGGTCATCGTCACGACCTGAAGATCAACCTCAAACCTGGCTGGTGGCCGGCCGGTGCCCGCACCCTGACCAGGAACTCGGTCCAGGAACGGCGAGTCGCCTGCTACGACCACAACAAGGCGATTGTCGGGGCATTCGGAATCGCCCCGTCGTACCACGGTCAGATCCATTTCCTCGGCATGGATCCACGCCCGAAGTCAAGGGCATTCAAGTTCTGGAACACCGATCCATTCAGTGATCTGCCGGTCTATCTGTCGACCATCTGCATCGGCGACAGAACCGGTCTGGCTTACTGACCGCAAAGCCCTCGAGGCCTCACCCCGGTGGCCGAAGCGCCGGCCGCCGGGGACCGAGGTCCTGGCCCGACCGGAACCGGCAACCACCACATAGGCCTCCCGCTGAGCCTTGTGACTGGGGCCCACGGCATGCCCGCACCCGGTTCATGGTGGATTGGTGATCATGCGTGCCGTGATCTTCCGCCTTTCCATGTACCTGCCACCCCTTCTGCTGATGGGGCTCATCTACTTTCTCTCGGATCAGCCCGACCTCTCTACCGGTCTGGGGTTCTGGGATCTGGTCCTCAGGAAGCTCGCACACATGAGCGTCTACCTGCTTTTAACCCTGCTCTGGTGGCGAGCACTTGCGACGGACCTCGACCATCCTCTTGCGCTCGCCGCGCTGATCGCCTTCCTGTTCGCGATCACCGACGAATACCACCAGACTTACGTCGAAGGAAGGCACGGCAGTCCGGTCGACGTGGGAATCGACTCGGTCGGTATCGCTGTCGCCGTCCTGCTCGCCCGTGCTGCCTGGTTCCGGCGACGGATCGCGAGGCGGTTTGCGGTCAGGTCCGCCGACCGCTAGCGATTCAGCTTCAGGGTCACCGGCACGATGCGGGTGATCTTCCGGCCGCCCGTGGTCCGGTAGGAAACCCGGGCTTTGACCGCGACCTTCCCGCTGCGTTTCAGATCCCGGGCCGACTTGCCCGAAGCCCTGACCGGGAGCTTCAGCCGGCCTGGCTTGTCCCTCCTGACCGAAGCCGGCCGGATGCCCGCGCCGCTAACGGTCACCCGCCCGGGGGATGAGATCCGGACGGCCAGCGACCCGCTTCCCTTTTTCCTGTCCAGGGTCAGCTTGCCCGTCTTCAGGGTTGCGTTACTCGAGGCGGCGATCGTCACCGTGGCGGTCGACGCATTGCTCCTCAGAGTGGCGTCGCCATCCGGCCCGGATAGCGTCACCTTGAACTTCTCCGCCTTTTCAGCCACACCGTCATCGACCACCGGAACGGCAATCTTCAGCCCGAGGATCTGCGGTCCGAATCTGAGCGTCGACGACCGCAGTCGGAAATCCTTGCCGGACTTTGCGCTGCCGGAAACGGGGGTGAGTTTCACGGTCGCCGGTCCGCGGGGCGTCGGGCCCTCGCGGAAGATGTACATCGATGCGGTCTTGCCTTCGGTCGCCGGCACCTTGACCGGAGCAAACCCGGTTTCGATTCCCTGACGGGTGGTCATGCCGAGGTTCCACCCGTTGATGTAGCCGAAATCTCCCTCCTTGTCGTCAACGACGTACAGATGCCATTTGCCTCCTTCGCGGCCTCCGAAGACATCACTGAAGTTCCCGGGCTCCGGCGCCGGCGCGGGAGCTGGCCAGGCAAACCCTCCGATGGTCCCTGCAGGTTGTACTTCGCCTCCGCTGCAGGTCCCGCTGTCGCCGGCCAGGTAGGGGAATGAGTCACCGAAGGTCCATTTGATGTCGTAGAGGGGACTGCTCCCGCAGGCGTCCGCGAAAAGCTCCACGGCATGACCTTTGTCGTCGGCCAGCATCGCGTGGACGTCCTCCGGGCTTTCGTGTCCGAAACCGTTGAGGTTCAGCTGGAGATCCGAGATCACCTGACCCGGCGGGGTTTCGAAAGTCTTCGTGGAAGGATACGGCCCGGCGGTTCCGGATGTGCCGGATTCCGGAATCTGGATCTCGGCCGGCTCGATCTCGAAGGTCAGGCTCCAGTTGCTGATCGATCCGGAATCGCCGCTGTTGTCGTCGATTGCGTACATGCGCCAGAAACCGGTCGGATCGATGCCGTTGAAGACCGAAAGGGTGGCGGCCGGGTCGTCGGTGACCGCGTCGGGGAAAGTGTCCGGTATTTCGGTGGTCCGGTTTGACGGCTTGTAAGTGCCGGAAGCGCAGGTTGCTGTGTCGGGCAGGGTGGATGCAGCGGCGTCGCTGAAGGTCAAGACCATGCCGGAAACGGACTGGTTCAGGCAGTTGTCCGACATCAGCATCACCCCCTGGCCCTGGGGTGAAACGAGCATGAGGTCGATGTCACTGACGAAACTGTGAGTCAGATTGACCTGGGCGGTCATGCCAGCGAGTTTGCCTCCGGCGCTTCCAAGGCCGAAACCCGAAGGGTAGGGGGCACCCTTGCCGGTCGCGGGGATCGAGATCGAACCCCCGGGGTAGGGGCCGAGCGTGTAGGTGTCGGCCTGCGCGGTCGCCGCCAGCCAGCCCAAACCGGATATCGCCAAAGCCAGCGCGATCCGGACAAATCGAAGATACAAATGCATTCCACCACCCCCTGTGAAGGACCCGTTCCGTATCGACACTAAGCGATTCAACCGGCGCTACTGGCTCGGATCACACATCACCCCGGTTCGTGATGGCGTGGTGATCGCCCGCAAACTCAAGCGCTACGGCAAGTTCTACAAGGCCTACCGGATTAGAGTCATACGGCTCTGAGAATCACCCGCATGGGGTGAAGTGCGAAGTGCCGGCCGCTGGGACCATGTGGCTGTGAACAGTGATTCCGACATCAAATTCATCCCGGTGATTCTTGCCTTCTTCGCGGCGATCATCGCGATTGTCGCCGCGTTCTTCCTTGTTGGCGCGGTCGCCGGGATGGTCGTCGTTATCGCAGTCCTGGCCGCAGCCGTCCTGGTCGGATACCGGCTGCTCAGTCAGAACGAGGATTGACCGCACCCCCGATATTGCGGTCAGTAGAGGCGGGCCGGTCACTTGCGTGCCGGCCCGTTTTCTTTTCTCCGTTCGTCGTCGGGCGAAAGACCCGGCCCTCTAGGGTCTGGATCCGTAACCGTCGATGAAAGGTCTGTGATGTCGCGCTACGCAGTGAAGAACCTGATGGAAGTCGAACCGATGGGCGACGAGTCGAGCATTGAGCTCCGCTTCTCCCGCAAATATCTCGATTCCGAGCAGCTCGGGGTCACCCTCGAGCGCCTCGCACCGGGATTCGTTGCGACCACCGGTCACAGCCACAAGGTGCAGGAAGAGGCATTCGTGGTGATCGAGGGATCGGGAGTGGCCAAGCTCGACGACGAACGGGTTGAACTGAGCCAGTGGGATGTGATTCGTATCGCGCCGGAAGTGGTCCGAGGATTCGACGCCGGCCCGGACGGAATGGTGCTGATCGCCGTCGGAGGGGCCAAGCCTGAAGGCGGCGACGGTGTGATGGAAAAGGATCGCTGGCCAGCTTCGTAGTCCCGGTTTCCATGGGAACCGCAATCGAGTTTCGTGTAGCCGGCCAAGGTGACCTCGACGCGATGGTCGAGACCCTGGCCGGCGCGTTTCGGGAAGACCCCCTCTGGGGTTGGGCATTCCCGAACGGAGAGGGAGTCGAAGAGTGGTGGAGCTTCCTCGTCAGCAGCGCCCTCAGGTACCCCTGCTGCTGGGTGACCGAAGGATGTGAAGCCGTGTCGATCTGGATTCCGCCGGGTGGGACCGAACTGACTCCCGACGAGGAAAGCCAGGTCGAGGGTTTGATGGACCGGCTGCTTGGTCCGCGGGCATCGGAGGCCATGGAATTGCTCGATCGCTTTGAGCAGAACCATCCTCAAGGCCGGCCCCACTACTACCTCAGCCTGCTCGGAACCCACCCTGACCACCGGGGGAAAGGACTCGGCATGGGACTGCTCGAAGCAGTTCTGCGGCAGACCGATGGCGAAGGGATGTCGTGCTATCTGGAATCGAGCAACCCGGCCAATGTTCCCCGCTACGAAGAACGCGGCTTCCGCGTGGTCGGCGGCTTCGAGCGTCCGGACGGTCAGGTCCGCGTCGCCGGAATGTGGCGAGACCCGGCCTGATCGCTTCGGCCCGGCCGTCTGAACACGAAGGGCCGGTCACTTGCGTGCCGGCCCTTCGTCACTGATTCGTTCCGGCTCAAGCCGGATTGCCGCCGCCTCAGTCGAGGTCGAAGCGGTCCGCGTTCATCACCTTCGTCCAGGCGAAGATGAAGTCGGTCACGAACTTGTCGGTGGCGTCGTCGGAGGCGTAGACCTCGGCCAGCGCGCGCAGTTCGGAATTCGAGCCGAAGACGAGGTCGGCCCGGGTGGCCGTCCATTTCACTTCGCCGTCGGGACCGTCCGCCGTGAACTTCGACTGGTCTTCGTAGGCGGGCTTCCAGGTCGTTCCGAGATCGAGCAGGTTGACGAAGAAATCGTTGGTCAGCTCGCCGGGACGATCGGTCAGAACGCCGTCAGGCGAGCCTCCGCTGTTTGCTCCCAGAACCCTCAGTCCGCCAACCAGAACCGTCATCTCAGGGGCACTCAGCCCGAGCAGGTTCGCCCGGTCGAGCAGCAGGTACTCGGCCGGAAGCTGCTGGCTTCCATGCAGGTAGTTGCGGAAACCGTCGGCCGAAGGTTCGAGGTAGGAGAACGATTCAACATCGGTCTGCTCCTGGGTCGCGTCGCCACGGCCCGGGGTGAACGGAACCGCAACCTCGTGGCCGGCCTTCTTCGCGGCTTCCTCCACCGCGACGCTGCCGGCGAGGACGACCAGGTCGGCGAAGGAGATCTCCTTGCCACCGGCGTTCTGGCTGTTGAACTCGGCCTGAATGCCCTCGAGGGTGCTGATAACTTCGGTCAGGCTGGCCGGATCGTTGACTTCCCAGTTCTTCTGGGGCTCCAGCCGGATGCGGCCACCGTTGGCGCCACCCCTCATGTCGCTCGAGCGATAGGTGCCTGCCGAGGCCCAGGCGGCCGAAACCAGCTGGGAGATGCTCAGACCGGAATCGAGGATCTGCTGCTTCAGCGAAGCGATGTCGACCTCATCGACCAGTTCGTGGTCGACCGCCGGGATCGGGTCCTGCCAGATCAGCTCTTCCTCCGGAACCTCCGGACCGAGGTACCGGTCCTTCGGACCCATGTCGCGGTGGGTCAGCTTGAACCAGGCGCGGGCGAAAGCATCCGCGAACTCGTCGGGGTTCTCCATGAACCGGCGGGAGATCTTTTCGTACTCCGGATCGAACCGGAGCGCGAGATCCGTGGTCAGCATGTTCGGAGCGATCCGTTCGTCGGCGTTGTGGGCGTGGGGGACGGTGCCTTCGCCGGCTCCGCCGACCGGCTTCCACTGATGGGCACCGGCCGGGCTCTTGGTCAGTTCCCATTCGAAGCTGAACAGGTTCCAGAAGAAGTTGGCGCTCCACTTGGTCGGGGTCGTGGTCCAGGTGACTTCGAGTCCCGAGGTGATGGTGTCGGCTCCGGAACCGGTGCCGTACTTGCTGTGCCAGCCAAGGCCCTGTTCCTGAAGCGGTGCGGCCTCGGGTTCGGGTCCGACGTTGGGCTCCGGGTCCGCGGCGCCGTGGGTCTTGCCGAAGGTGTGACCACCGGCGATCAGGGCCACGGTCTCCTCGTCGTTCATCGCCATGCGGGCGAAGGTTTCGCGGATGTCCTTTGCGGCAGCGACCGGATCCGGATTCGCGTTCGGCCCTTCCGGGTTGACGTAGATCAGTCCCATCTGGACGGCGGCGAGGTTGCTGTCTAGATCGCGCTCACCGGTGTAGCGCTTGTCGCCGAGCCATTCCTTCTCGGGACCCCAGTAGACATCTTCGTCGGGCTCCCATTCGTCGACCCGTCCGCCGGCGAAGCCGAAGGTCTTGAATCCCATGGTTTCGAGGGCGACGTTGCCGGTCAGGATCATCAGATCGCCCCAGGAAAGCTTCCGACCGTACTTCTGCTTGACCGGCCAGATCAGCCTGCGGGCCTTGTCGAGGTTGGCGTTGTCGGGCCAGCTGTTGAGCGGTGCGAAGCGCTGCTGGCCGTGACCGCCACCGCCGCGACCGTCCATTACCCGGTAGGTGCCGGCCGAATGCCAGGCCATGCGGATCATGAACGGGCCGTAGTTTCCGAAGTCAGCCGGCCACCAGTCCTGGGATGTGGTCAGGACCTCGGCGATGTCAGCCTTCACCGCGTCCAGGTCCAGGGTCTGGAATTCCTCGGCGTAGTCGAAGTCGTCGCCGTAGGGGTTGGTCTCGGAAGGATTCTTGGCGAGGATCTTCAGGTTGAGACGGTTCGGCCACCACTGGGTGTTGTCACCGCTCTCGGCCGGGTGGGGGAAGCGGTCGCCGTGGGCGACGGGGCATCCACCGGCTTCGTCTTCGTTCATTTCACCGACTACGGCATCGGGCTGATCAGACAAGGGATTCCTTTCGGGGGGATTTGTCGGGCGATTCGGCCGCACAGGCGGGGCACAGGCCCCGGTATACGACCTCGGCCTCGTCGATCACGAAACCGTGATCGTTCGAAGCCGTAAGGCAGGGTGCGTGGCCGACCGCACAGTCGACGTCAGCGATCGCGCTGCACGAGCGGCAGACGATGTGGTGGTGGTTATCGCCGACCCTGGACTCGTATCGCGCTACCGAGCCGGGAGGCTGGATGTGCCGGACGAGGCCCGCGTTGGTGAAGGCCCGGAGGATGTCGTAGACGGCCTGATGGGAAACGTCGGGAAGGTCGCCCCGGACTACCTCGATGATCGAGTTGGTGTCAGCGTGCGGGTTTGCGTAAACGGCGTCCAGGACCGCGACCCGAGGGCGGGTTACCCGGAGTTCAGAACCCCTCAGCAGGTCTTCGTATTCAGCGGTATTGGGCACTTCGACAGTTATACCGCTTTTCTTGAATCAATCAAGTTAGGTTGTGGCCGAGTTCCAGCGGGTGGAAGGGCCGACGGTCGTCCAAGGCCAAGTCCACATGGCCCGCCCAAAAGTTATGTAAAGCGCAATCCCTCATCCAGAAAGAAAAATCGTGCAATCTTCCCGGACCTCTGTTAGGCTCGCGAGCGTATGGGGGATGTGAACAGGCACGAGGTGGTTACGGTGAGATTCGCGCGCGCTCTTGGTGCGCGTCAAATCGGTCTGTTCTTGCTTGGTCTCTCGCTTCTCGCAATTGGCGTCGCCGCTGCCCCGACCAACGCGGCGGCCGCCGACTCGGTCTACATCGACTCCCCTGCAAACGGCGCACTTTCCCAGTCCGCGCCGGCTGATTACGCTGGTCGTGCCGTCCCGGAGAATTTCCCCCCGCCTTCGGACTACCGGCCCGAAGTAAGCGGAGCGGTTCAGGTCGAAACCTCCCCCGGTGTCTGGGGCGGCGCCAACTGCACCGACATCCCGGGTCTCTGTGGCGTCTACACCTTCAAGGTGGCGCTTTCGGGCGGGATCGGTGAAGACTGGGCGGCTTCAAACGCCAATCCGATTGACGTACAGGGAAGCAACGCTCTCCCCGACGGCGCCTACAGGCTCGAGGTCGGCCAGGTCAGTGACAACAGCCTGCCTACTCTTTTCGCTGACAGCAATTTCTACGTCGACGGAACCAGCCCCGACAGCTCCGTGATCTCCGGCCCGCCGCAGTACAACAAGGACTCCGGCGTGACCTTCCACTTCCAGTTCGGTGGAAACGACCCGCAGGTGAACAACTACGCCAGCGGCGTCGATTACTTCAACTGCAAGGTCGACAGCGGACCCTGGGCCCAGTGCACCACGCCCGGCGGCTCCGCCCCTTACCTGTATGACGTGACCGTCCCCGAGGGAGGCCACACCCTTTACGTCAAGGCAGTCGACAAGGCCGGCAACGAGGACGCCACCGCCGCCCAGTACTCATGGATCGTCGACGAGACCGATCCGGTCGTGACGATCACCCGCCCGGTCAACAAGGACCGCTACATCCTGCATAACGCTCCGAACCCGATCTACAGCTGCACCGATCCCGTCGCCGGCAATCCGCCTGCGGCCAGCGGAATCGCCACCTGCCACGCGACTCCGATCAACGAAGAGGACCTCGGACCCCACTTCTTCACGGTGACCGCCACTGACCGGGCCGGCAACACCAGCTCGAAGACGGTGGCCTACACGATCGATCCGCCCGACTACGGCAACTTCGTGATGGAGAGCCACCCGCTCGCCTACTACCGGTTCAACGAGGCCCTGGGTTCGTCGGACATGACCGACAGCTCCGGCAACCATCACGACGGGATCTACCAGAACGGGATCGCACTGCGGCGTGACGGCGCCACCAACTGCGAGCGTCGACCGCACCCGCCGCGGGTCTGCGAACTGGCCAACCCGGCGGAGAACAAGGCGGCCTTCTTCCCGGCCCGTGACGGTCACGGTTACGTGAACGGCATCACCGCGCCGACCACGGCCTACACGATGGAAGCCTGGGTCAAGCCGCGGGACGGCGCCAACATGATGGTGATGAGCCACGGTGGCGGCGGACAGCTGTTCATCCAGGACGGCAAGCTCGCCTTCCGTCAGGTCCAGGACACGATCTACTCGAACGGAGCCGTGCCCCCCGGAGTCTGGAGCCACGTCGCCGCGACATGGGACGGCCACAACACCCGTCTCTACGTCAACGGAATCCAGGTCGGCTATTCCAACTCCGCCAACAAGGCACCGTCAGGCACCTCGACCTTCTACATCGGCTACGGCGAGATGGCCCCGTGGTTCCACGGCGACATGGACGAGGCGGCCTACTACTCGACAGCGGTCAGTGCCCACCGGATCTTCGATCGCTGGAAGGTCGGGACCGCGAAGGATCTGCCCTCCCTGGTGGCCGGCAATTCACCCTTCAACACCGAGGGTCCCTTCACCGATCCGGGCGCCCCGAAGAACGGTGGCCTATACGCCCCGACCAAGGCCCCGAACGCGAACTTCACCTGCTCCGATCCGGATGACGTGCCGGGAGACTCCGACATCGCGAGCTGCCTCGCAACCGTTGACGGCAATCCGATCCTGAGTGGCGAGCCGCTCCCGGACTCCCTCGGTCCGCACACCTTCGTGGTGATCGCGACCGACGAGGGTGGCAACCAGTACATCCACACCCACAGCTACACGGTCAAGAAGTTCGCCGATCTCTTCAACACCGATGTGCCGGTGATCTATTGCCGCCTCGGTGATCCCTCCGGTGGTCCGCTGGTCGACTCTTCGGGCAACGGCAACAACGGTGAGTACAAGAACGATCAGGATTCCGGTCCGGTCGGCATTTCCGGTGACGGAGACCACGCCAGGAACTTCTTCGGCAAGGGTGGCTACGGCTACATCAACGGAGTCGCGGCACCGAGGTTCCAGTCGACTCTCGAGGCCTGGGTCAACCCGAACGACACTCGTGACCAGTCGATCGTCGGTCACGGCGACGCCGGCGAGATCTACATCAAGGACGGCCAGTTCAAGTACCGCCGCATGGACACCACGGTGACTTCATCGGTCCCGGTCCAGGTAGGTGCGTGGCAGCAGGTCGTCGGTACCTGGGACGGCGTCGACATCCGGATCTACGTCAACGGCGTCGAGACCGGCAAGGTCGAATCGACCAAGCGCCCGAGTTCCGTTTCCACTTTCTACGTCGGTTTCGGTGAACTCGCCCCGTGGTTCTACGGCGCGATCGACGAGGTCGCGTACTACCCGACCGCTCTGAACGCGAACCGCGTCTACCAGCACTGGCTGGCCGACCCGCCGCCGGACAATCTTTCTTCGATCCCGAACGAGTCGACTCCTGACGAGACCACGGATCCGGAGACGCCTGACGTCGATAATCCCGTGACCGACGACCCGGACCAGCCGGTTTCATCGGACGATCCTTCGACCGACGACCCCAGCTCGGACGATCCGTCCAGCGACGACCCCGCCATCGATGACGATGATCCGGTCGTCGAGCCGATCAACGAGGCGGCCCAGTCGGGCGGTCCCAAGGTCTTCAAGAACAACAAGGCACGCAAGCGCAAGGCCGCAGTGAAGAAGTGCCAGAAGATCAACAAGAAGTCGAAGCGCAAGGCCTGTCTGAAGCGCGCCCGCTCGATCTGATCCCGGTTCGGTCTAGGATCGGTGCGAACCCGACCCGTGGAGGAGCTGGTCTATGACCGTACGACTCAATCCGTACCTGAACTTCCGTGACAACGCCCGGGAGGCGATGACCTTCTACCAGTCGGTGCTGGGCGGCGAGCTCACCATCTCGACCTTCGGGGAATTCCAGGCCAGCCAGGACCCTGACGAGCAGGAGAAGGTCATGCACGGCCACCTGATCACCGAAGACGGCTTCAACCTGATGGGCGCCGACACTCCCAACTCGATGGAGTTCAACGGCCAGGCGGGAGTCTCCGTGTCCCTGAGCGGGGACGACGAGGCCAAACTGCGCGGTTACTGGGATGGACTAAGCGAAGGCGGTGTCGTGGTCATGCCATTCGAGCAGGCTCCCTGGGGTGCGGTCTTCGGCATGGTGATCGACAAGTTCGGCACCAGCTGGCTGGTCAACTGCGGCGACGAGTCCCGCTAGCCGCCAGGCAGATCATCGGGCGGCGCTAGGACCGGGTCGCCCGCCGACCGACCCCGGTCAGCATGCGGCGGGTGATCCTCGCATGGGCACCCGAGTCGATCACCATGGCCTTGTAAGCCCGGCCGTGGAGGCCGGGGAAACGGGCCCTGGTCGTGGCTGAAAGTTCAGACTGCCCAGAATCCTGTTCCGAGATCTTCCAGACCAGCGAATAGTCGGAAAAGCGGTGGCTCCCGGTCAGGTGCAGCCGGTTCGGGGCGATGGCCTCGCGCACCCGGAATCCGGTCCGGGTCGAGCCCGCCTGATCGAGCTTGCCGGCTGAGGAAACCGGATCGACCCCGATCACCCTGGCGTAGGCCTCGAAGAGCCTGTTCTCCGACCCACCGAAGGTTTCGATCAGGGCCCGCCAGACCGTCTCAGGATCGGCCCCGACCTCAATCGTGTGCTCGTCGATGAAAGGAAGCTCTTCAGCCATACACCGAGGCTATCCCCGCAGCCCGGGTGATCTGTGAGCTTCGA
>Ga0209023_10006196_pt1 | contig 12721 bp, 13 predicted proteins | sample LakOneMetagenome_FD_187468 | JGI IMG/M metagenome (GOLD analysis project Ga0209023, IMG submission 187468) | Freshwater and sediment microbial communities from Lake Erie, Canada (SPAdes) (version 2) | ecosystem: Environmental > Aquatic > Freshwater > Lentic | place: Lake Erie, Canada... | reverse complement strand
GTGATCCCGCTCTCCACGTCGGGACTCGCCATCGGGAGCGGGATCACCCCACACACGCCGACAGCCGGACGCGCCTCGCGGGGGTGGCCGAGGAGCAACGCGCCGCCGAGGAACATCGGGTCGGTCAGCACCACCGCAGCAGGCTCCGCGGCGTGCAAGGCCATCAGGGCGTCGTGCTGCGACTGGGCCGGCTGGACGAAGACGTGCTCGATGTCGAACACCACCGCCTTGGGGCCGCTGAGGCGTACCCGCTCGGGGAACCGCTCCGCGAGGTTCACCCGATCGTCGTAGTCGGCATCCTCGGGGAGGGGCACGTGCGTGGCCCCGGTTGCCGCAACGGCGTCCGCGAACCGGGCCCCCGTGAGGAACCGCACATGGTCACCCCGAGCGTGGAAGTGCCGAGCGACGGCGAGCAACGGGGTGACGTGGCCGTGGACCGGCACGGCCGCGAGGATGATCGAAGAGCTCATGGTTCCGTCCGCTCGAGAGAAGGCCGGTAAATCGCTTATGTCATGTAGTATTGACCACTATGTCGAATAAGTCAATTGGTGAGAACACCGGCGCGGAGCCGCCCGCGCGCGCCTACCGCTCGGAGCTCCGTCAGCGCCAAGCGGCCGAGACGCGCCTGCGGATCGTCGCCGCGGCTGCGGACCTGTTCGCCACGACCGGCTACGCGCGCACCACGCTGGCCAGCATCGGCGCCGCCGCCGGGGTCTCGACCGAGACGGTCCAGGCGCAGGGCGCCAAGGCCGCTCTCATGATCGCCGCAGTCGAGTTCACTGCCTTCGGCCACACCGAAGAGCAGAACATCCTCGACCTCGACATCGGACAGCGGTTCCTCGCGCTCACCGATCGAGACGAGGCCATCGACCTCATCGTCGACGAGCAGACATCGATCCACGAACGCACCGCCGCCATCTCCCGGGCGCTGTTCGGCGCGGCCGCCACCGACCCGCAGCTCGACCAGTACCTCACCGGGCTGCTCGCCAGCATCGGCCGCCAGATCCGCCGTCTCCTCGAGGTCTGTGCGCAGCACGGCTGGCTCCGCGACGACGTGGGCTTCGACGAGCTCGTCGAGACCGCTGTCGTCATCAGCAGCACCGAGACCTACCTCCGCATGGTGCACCACGACGGCTGGAACATCGACGACTACCGGGCGTGGTTCCACCGCGTGCTCGCCGAGGCGGTGTTCGGCTCGACCCCGTCATCGCGCTGAGGATCAGCGGACCTGCCGGATCAGCCGAGGGATGCCCGAACAGCCCAGGTGATCGCCCTTCTTTGGTGACGCACAGCGGGGTTCTCGCTGACCACGAGCTTGGGCTTCGCTCCGAACCCCGCACCGACACCCCGGACGCACGGCTGACGTCACGCGCAGGCGCTGTGTCCACGCTGCGTGTCTCGAACCGCCGCCGCTCCGGCTGCGCCGCGGCGTTCCGAAGCCGAGCTCGGCGTCGATGGCGCGCGTGCGACAATTGGATTGGGCATCGATCAATGTTCCCTTGACAGATGCTCAAATGAAATGAGACGGTGAGGATGTTCGAGGAGGAGGTCTTCACATGAACGATGTGCGGTGGGAACGGCTCGGGGTGTTGGGCGGCGTGGTGTTCGTCGTGCTCGACCTCGTGGTGGCCGGGGTCGGTGGTGAACCACCCGGCGGAGCGGCGTCAGCGCAGGAGATCAGTGCGTACTTCGTCGATCACGCCGCCGGGCTCGAGGCGGGGCTGTGGCTGTTCGGGATCGCTGCAGTGGCGCTCATGTGGTGGTCAGGCTCGTTGTGGCGATGGATGGTTCGCGCCGAAGGTGGCGCCGCGCGGCTGGCAGCGGTGTCGATCGTCGGCCTCGCCCTTGCCGGAGCGCTGTCGCTGACGGCGTCCGCCGTGTGGGCCGCCATGGCCCTGCACATCAGCGATGTCGGCGCATCGGCACCCTTCGTGTACTCGTTGGGTGCACTGATGCTGGCGGCATCCGGATTCGGTGTCGCGACCCACGTCCTCGCGGCGAGCATCGCTGGAGCCCGCGCCCGAGCGCTGCCGGCTTGGACGGTCGGCTGTGCCGTCCTCTCGGCGGCTGCGTTCATCGTCTCCGGGGTGCTCACGGCGACCACCACCTCCGAAGTGGCCAAGAGCACCGGACTCGTGGGGTTCGTGCTGTGGTGTGTGTGGATCCTCGCGACCAGCTTCCGCATGTGGCGAGACAGCCCCCGGCTCCCTCTCATCGTCCCGGACACCGCCAGCGCGGCACCCACACGCCTCGTTGCTGATGCCCGATGACCTCGGCGTCGCCTGTGTCCGGTGCCGGCGGGGCTCGCCCGCGCGCGTATGACATGACCAAGCGCACCGAGGGGGTCGCCGGGACGCGGCGCCGCATCGCCGAGGCGGCCCTCGATCTGTTCATGGAGCGGGACTACGACGCGGTCAGTCTCAACGAGATCGCTCGAGCGGCCGGCGTCTCGCACCAGACCGTGCTGAACCACTGCGAGTCCAAGGCCGGGGTCCTTCTGGCTGCTGGTGAGGTGTTCAGCGAGCAGGTCACCGCGCTCGAGGTCAGCGCGGTACCCGGTGACGTCGCCTCGGTCGTACGGGCGACCTGCATCCGCTACGAGGCCCTCGGCGACGCGAATGCACGGTGGGCCGCGATGAGCACCCGCGCACCCGAGGTCGCCGAGGGGCTCGAGCGTGGACGGCGCAACTTCCAAGCCTGGCTGGAGGAGATGTTCGACGAGCTCATGCCCGGCCCTGGCGAGCCTGCGGAGCGACAACGGGTGCTGCTCGGGTTGCACGCCGCCCTCGACGTGTTCACCTGGCGGCTCTTGCGACGCGACCTGGGGCTCAGCAAGGCGCGCACGGAGCAGCAGCTGACCGACCTGGTGTTGGGCGTCCTCGCCCGCCACCGCACGTGATCCCGTCAACAAGACGTGACCCCAACAACCGGCAGAGGGGATGACAATGGCGCACTACCTCTTCACGCAGTGGGACGGGGGTGGCAGCCTGCCGCCCGAGCTGACGATCGTTCGGCAACTCGTCACCGCGGGCCACACGGTCACCGTGCTCGGCGACCCCGTGACCGAACCAGAGGTGCGCGCAGTGGGCGTGGACGACTTCCGGTCGTGGGTCGACGCACCGCACCACTCCAGCCGTCGCGCCGAAGACGACTACACCCGCGATTGGGAGCTCCGGAACCCCATGGCGGTCCTCGGCAACCTGATGGACACCCTCATGGTCGGGCCGGCGCCACTGTTCGCCGCCGAGACGCTCGCCGTGATCGACGACGTGCACCCGGACGTCGTCGCCTCGAGCTTCACGTTGCTCGGCGCGATGATCGCGGCAGAGGCGCGACAGATCCCCTGCGCGGCGCTGGTCCCGAACGTCGTGTCGCTCCCGGCCGAGGGGATGCCCCCGTTCGGAACCGGGTTCCTGCCGCCGAAGGGCCACCCGGGCCGATGGCGCGACCGGGCCCTGAACGGCGTCGTCGAACGGCTCTGGAACAAGGGGCTCCCGGAACTGAACCGTGCGCGTGCCGAGCTCGGCCTCGCCCCACTCGACCGGCTGCTCGACCAGTACGAACAGGTCGAACTCGTGCTGGCCCTGACCGCGCAGGCCTTCGACTTCCCCGCGGCACTGCCCGCCAACGTCCGCTACGTCGGTCCCCAACTCGACGACCCGCAGTGGGCCGAGCCCTGGACACCCCCCGACCTCGATGACCGCCCGCTCGTCTTGGTGGCCATGAGCACCACGTTCATGGACCACGTCGACCAGCTCCAGCGGGCGGTCACCGCCGTCGGCTCGCTGGATGTGCGCGCGCTGGTCACGACTGGCCCGGCGATCGACCCCGAACAGATCAACGCGCCGGACGGCGTCACCGTCGTCCGCTCCGCCCCCCACCGCGAGGTCCTCCCCCACGCGGACGTGCTTTTGACCCACGGCGGCCACGGCACGGTGCTCAAGGGCCTCTTGGCCGGGGTGCCGATCGTGTGCATGCCCACCGGCCGCGATCAGCCCGACAACGCAGCACGCCTCACCCACCGGGGTGCGGGGCTCAAGATCGCGAAGACCGCTTCGCCCTCCAAGATCGCGGCCGCGGTCCAGCGTGTCGTCGACGACCCGTCCTACCGCAACGCGGCCCGCTGCCTCGGCGACCAGATCCGCGCGGAGGCCGACAGTGGCGCAGCCCTGGTCGAGCTCGAGGCACTCGTGGCACAAGGCGCCTCTCGTCATGGTCCGAGTCATCAGGCCTGAGCATCACAATCTGACCAGCGGCGTTGAGCCGACCCGCAACAACTGGCACCGCTCGCTCGTCGTGGCGTTGGCCGTGGCCCTCGTCGGGTGCGCGATCCACGATGTCGCCGAGCTCGGCGCCCCCGATGTCTCCAACACCGGAGCGCTGCTCACCGTAGGCGTGGCAGGGGTCTGGTGCGCCAGCTCGAACCGTCACCGCCAACAAGCAGTTGGCGTCGACCTTCTCATCGCGGCCGCCGGCACGTTTCTCATCGGCGGCGCGATCGCATCAGTGCTCCCCTTCCCCTTCTGGCCGTGGCAGCCCGAGCAATCAGCGGCGCGCTACGCGGTCCACACCCTTTGGGCAGCCGCGATGGTGCCACTGCTCGTCGTCGGTGTCCGAGCCCGCGAACGCGCGGCTCGCGCGCAATCGAGGTGACCGGCGCTCGTCACCGGAACGGCTCAGGAGGTTGTCGTGCGGCGCGATCGGCGGGCCCAGGCCCCGGCGCCGAGCACCGCCGCGAGGACGAGCGTGATGGCCACGGCCACGATGGCCCACGGCACGCCGGAAGGCTGCGGGGCGGCGGCCGGCGGCGTCTCGGCCGCGCTGGCCAACGGTGGCGCCGGCGCCTGTGCGGGGCGAGAGGCGTCGCCACCGCTGCCGTCCGTCGGCAGGGCGGATGTCGCTGGGGCACTGGCCGGGGCCTCGACGGTGGACGGCGGTGTGCGGTACCAAGTGGCGAGGTCCGAGAGCGGTCGCCGCTCGTAGTCCGCCACGGTGGAGCCGAACTGCTCGGTCACACCGGTGGCGAGGGTGAAGCGCGTCGGCCGCTCGGAGGTCACCGTGATGATGTGCACACCGCCCGTGGAGGCGGTTCCCTCCCGCAAGAGGCGCAGGTAGCTGGTCTTGGAGAAGGGCTCGTCGAAGCGGTCCTGCACGTCGCCGGCCCGGTAGACGTTCGTCGTGCCGTCCGGGTTGGTGACCTTCACCGAGAGGTGCGTGTACTCGTGCTCGGACCGTTCGGGTTCGCGGTCGGGCACGAGCAGGTCGATCCCCAGGCGCTCTCCCGCCTCGAGCCGGACCCGCACCGAGGACGACCCGCCGTCGCGCTCGATGCGGCCGTAGGTGGCGAAGGAGATGGTGCCGTCTTCGATCAACGGGCTGGCCTCGGGCGGCGTCGACTCGCTGACGAAGATTGGGTCGTGGGCGAAGGCGGTGCCCGCGCCGAGGGCCAGCGTCGCGCTTGCCACGGCCAGGGCGGCGAGCAGTCGGCCACGCACCGGCCCAATTTAGCACTAATAGTTCGCGACCCGGGCTCGCGCCCGATGGCGGCGAGCTCCAACCACGCGCTCCGCGTCGCCGCGATGGTGGACGGCTGTCCGTTCTCGCCCGGGGGCGCCAACCACGGCCGCCAGGCGACGGCCGCTGACCCGTTGCCCTCGACCCATCATTTCACTACGCTACGCTACGCTACGTCTCCCTGGAGGGTGCGCGAGGGGCGGCGAGCGCGGAAACCGCGTGATGGACCACCCGAGACCCAACGGCGAAAGGACCGGTACCCAGGATGAGCAACCTCATCTGTCCCATCTCCCCAGAGACGATCGACAAACGAGCGGCCCGCATCGGCGCTGCACTCACTGCCACGCTCCTCGTCACGTACGCCTTCACGGGTGTGTGGCCCGTGCTCGTGTTCGTCGTGGCGGACTACGTCGTCCGGGTGCTGACCCCGTATCGATCACCCATCGCCCGGTTCGGCGCGGCAGCGGTGAAGGTCACCGGCCTCGAGCCCAAGCGGATGAACAAGGGACCGAAGATCTTCGCCTGGCGCATCGGCTTCCTCATGGCGCTGGTGGCGCTCGTCCTGCTCCCCGTCAGCGTGACGGCGAGCGCCGTCGTCGCAGCCGCACTGGCCGCCTTCAACGTGCTCGACGGCGTGTTCAACCTGTGCGTCGGTTGTGTCATCTACACCTACGTCGTGCTCCCCTACTTCGGGCCGCCAGACCTCGACCCCGCGACCAACTGACCGATCACCGAGCAGCATCGCCCCGGTTCCACAGGGGCTGTTGGACGGACTCGACCCAGACGAGGAGCACGATGCGACATCTCGCACGAACGACGGCAGCCATCCTGGCGCTCGGCGTCTCCAGCACCGCCGCCGCCTGCAGCGCGAGCCCGAGCACCAGCAGGCCGATCGAAGCGCACGGGAACCGCACGATCGACGTGACCATGACGGACTTCAGCTACCAAGCGTCACGGATCACCGTGGCGAAGGGCGAGACGGTGACGATCCGCTTCACGAACCAGGGGGCAACGACGCACGAAGCCCTCCTGGGCGACGAGGCGGCGCAGATGAATCACCACGCCGAGATGGCCGCGGCGGGCGAGCACGCTGCGCCCCGCGACGGAGGAACTGCCATGCCGATGCCGACCGCCATGCCGATGCCGTCCGCCATGTCGATGCCGCGGGCGACCGGTAGGGCGACGTCGTCACCCATGCACCTGTCGAGCGAGGAAGAGCTCACCGTCGAGCCGGGTCGGACCGCCGCACTGACCCACACGTTCACCGAGACCGGGCCCGTGATCATCGGGTGTCACGAACCCGGCCATTGGGAAGCCGGCATGAAGGCGACCATCGAGATCACCTGATCACCAGCCGAGGCGTCCCACCGCCACCGCCGAGGGCGTCGTGCCCTCTCCGCTCCCGGCGACCTCGAACCCGTAGCGTGGCGTGGCGTAGCGTTTGGACACCGCCTCAGATCTTCCGTCAGAACAGACCGAGGCCCTCGGCACGACCCTCGATGGAACGAGAACCCACGATGACAAAGGCCGCCGACGCCGCCCCACCGAAGCAGGACCGACGGGTCATCCGCACCCAGGCGGCGGTGCTGGCGGCCGGCATCGAGCTCTACGCCGAGCGGGGCGCGCAGGGGATCACGGTCGAGGAGATCGCCCGTCGTACGGGCATCGCCAAGACGACCATCTACCGCCACTGGCGATCCCGCGAAGAGCTGATCATGGCGATCCTCGAGCAAACCGCGGTCGGCCTCCCAGACGTCCACAGCAGCGACCCGATCGCGGACATCCGATCGATCCTGATGTCGCTGTGGACGAACCTCGTGCTGCCGACCAGCCGCGTCGGACTGGCCGGCATGATCACGGCCACGGCCGGCGACCCCCAACTCGCGTCGCAGCACCGCGACTTCCTCACCACCCGTGCTACGCCGCTGCTCGACGCCGTCACCCGGGCGATCGACGCGGGCGCGGTCGAGACCTCCGAGGCGCCGCAGACCCTCACCGACCTGCTCTCGTCACCGATCATCGTCAGGGCGCTGATCCGGGGCGATGCCCCCGAACGTCGCTACGTCGACCGGGTGATGAAGGCCGTCCTCGGCGCGCCGCCGCGCGCGAGCACGCCACGCCGCGGGCGTTGACCGCTCCGACGACGACCAGGCACATGGAAGCCACAGCCGCGGAACGCAGGGGATCGGACACACCCGCACCTCGGCGCCACCAGAATGCGTGTCATGCCCAGCAACGCTCGCGGACGAGCTACTCGGGAACGGCTGCTGGACGCGGCTGAGGTGGTGTTCGCGGCGAACGGGTGGTCGGCGTCGATGGATCAAGTCGCGGCGGCGGCGGAGGTGGTGCGGCCCACGGTCTACCGGCACTTCGACGGGCGAGACGATCTCCTCCTGGCGATGGTGATCCGGTCGGCGGGCCGCCTCGCGGTCCGACTGGACGAGGTCTTCGAGTCGGATCGGCCCTGGCCGGATCGGCTGGAGGAAGCGATCGTGGTCGTCGTCACCGAGTTGCGGGTGACACCGCACCTGGCCGCGCTCGTCCGCACCGGCGAGGTGACCACCGCCTTCCCCGCGGTCGACGCGGACCGGACGTTCACCGACACGGCGATCGAGTACTTCCGTGGCTGGCTCGACCGGGCCGCCGCCGACGGGCTGCGCTTCCGGGCACCCGTCCCGGACGTCGCCGACTGGTTGCTGCGGACGACGGTGATGCAGCTCACCATCCCCGGTCTCTACGGGGACACGCTCGAACGCCTTCGGTACGAGATCGAGACCTTTGTGCTGCCCGCGATCGTGGAGGGCTGACACCGCAGCACCCCGTCACCAGAATTGCTACACTTTCGGAAATGTTGTCGCATATCTGGTCCGGGGCCCGGCGAACGAGGTGGCTTGGCGTGCTCGCCGCCGTCGGGGTGCTCCTCGCAACGGCGTGCTCGGGGACGGAGGCCGCGGCGCCCGGGAGCACGCAGCCGCCGGCAACGGGGACACCGACCACACCCGCCGCGACCGAGCCGCTGCTCGTGGTCGACGTCGGGGCGCTGAGCGTCGAGGAGCAGCTGACCTTCGCGTCCCTGCAAGGCATCGTGAACCGCAGGGCGCCGACGCTGTACCTGGTGGGGGTGCGCAGCGCCCAGGACTTCGACCTCGATCCCTCGGCGGAGGCCTGGCTGAACGACGCAGTGCCCCTGCGCAGCGAGCGGATCTCGCCCACCGAAGCGCTCCAGCGGCTGCTGCCGCGCACCGCGGGCCTCGTGGTGTGGGACCCGGCGGTGCCGTACGAGAGCCAGGACGTCGCCACCACCATCGCCGGGCTTGACGACCTCGTCCCGGTCGAACCGACGACCGCGGCCCGTTACGCGACCACCTTCGGAGCCTCGACGGTGCGAGACCTGCGGGACCTGCACCTCACCACCGGCGCCGCCTTCATCGAGTGGGCGATCGCGAACCTCCACCCGGCCGTGCCTTACGCGTTTCCCGTGTGGACCGGTCGGCCCCGCAACGGCAAGGCCATCCAGCCGGGCCTTCGGGACTGGGCCGTGAAGAACCGCGCCTTCGTCTTCGACGCCGACCCGGCCTCGGAGTCGATGCTGCTGCGGCGAGTGTTCGCCATGTTCCCGGCCGGCACCCCGGTGTACGGCTACCCGTTCTTCGACACCGACGTGTACAAGCGCTCCGGCTTGGCGATCAACGAGAGCATCGCCGCGGCGCTGGTGGCCGATGCCGGCCACTGGCTCGTGCCCACCACCGACGCCGCCAACCTGTCGGTGCACGCGCAGCTGGGCCCGGCCACCGCGAAGGCGAAGTGGGACGACTCGCCCCGCACGCCGAACCAGGACAAGACGTACGTGTCCTTCACCATCTCCGACGGCGACGCCATGGGCTACGACCAGACGCTGCTGCGTCACCTGCACCTGGACGACCTCGGGTCGACCACCGTGCCCATCGGCGTGAGCATCTCGCCGTACCTCGCGACGGACGCCCCGCGCGTCTGGGACTGGCTGATGACGAAGGCTCCGGATCGGGTGCGCTTCGTGGCGGGTCCGAGCGGCGCCGGCTACGCGTACCCCTATGCGATGGCCGACCTCGACGGCTACCTCGATCACAGCAAGACGATGCTCGATGCCGTCGGCCTGCGTTCCACCTGGGTGCTCGACCCGCCGTTGACCGCGTCGCCCTCCGCCGCGGAGCTCGAGCGCTTCGTGAGCCGGACCGGTCCGTCGTTCCTGCTGACCGACTACGGCGGCGGCTCACCCGAACCGCCGACGGTGTCGTTCGTCGGCGGGGTGCCGGTGGTGCACACCGTGCTCGTCGCGAACAGCAAAGCCGACATCGCCGGCATCATCCGCTCCGTGTCGGCGACCCAGCCGCGGGGCGCTCGCTTCGTGTCGATCGGGCTCACCACCTGGGGCACGAAGGTTGCCGACGCCCAGGCCGCGATGACGGCGCTCGGTGACGGGTACGAGGCGGTCGCCCCGGACGCCTTCGCCGGCTACCTGCGCGGGGCCCATGCATCCGGCTACAACGGCAGCGCCGAGCCACCCCGGGCTGCCGTCGCTCCGGCCCCCGGTGAGTGTCGTGCCACCGTCACCGACCTCGAGGGGAAGGGCGACCCGTTCGCGCGGAGGTTCCTGGCCCGGCTGCTGGCCGGAGCCTCGCTCCAGTCGCCGATGAAGATCGTCTCGACCGGGCCCGGCGACGCGACCCTCAGCGTCGACACCGACGCCGTCGCCCGATCCGCCACCGCGTTCGCCGCCTCGAACTTCGCCCTCGCCTATCCGGCGAGCACCGCCGGCACCGCCCGCATCAGCGTCTCCCTCCGCGACCTCAGGATCGACGGCACCGACCTCACGACGGAGAGCGATGTCGTGGTGGCCGCCGGCGCGCCGAAGGGCGTGGTGTCGCTGCCGCTGCGCGGCCGCGACTCGGCGATCGTGAGCGGCGACGCCGTGCTCAGCGCGACCATCGAGGTCAGCGCCACCTACGACCCCGGCGACGGCGAGCTCTCGGTGGTCATCAGCGGACCCGTCGCCTGCCGGCCGGTGGAGGTGACGGCGACTCCTGTCGAAGCCGGCGTCGGGTCCACGGCGGTCAGCGCGCCATGAGCAGGCTCCTGCGGCGCGCGCCAGCGTTGCTCGCCGGCCTCGCGCTCGTCGTCGCGTGCACCAGCGGGCCGTCGACAGAGGGCGGTGGCGGCGGACGCACCACGCGCTCGACCAGCGGCACGAGCCCTGGAGCGCCGACCGCCTTCGTGGTTCCCCCGCCGCACCCGAGCGACTGGGGCGCACCCGACGAGCCCCGTCCGGACGTCACCCTCCCCTACGGCACGAGCCCCCTTCCCACGGCCGAGCCGGCGTTCTACGACATCACGACGCTCGACCTCGTCGCAGTCGCAGCGGCGTCGCGCGGCTCGGTCCTTCGCTCCGAGCAGGTGCGCATGACGGGGCCGCTGGCCGGCGTGACCGGCATCCGCGTCCTGTACCGATCCGTCGATGCCGACGGGGCGCCAGCCATCGTGAGCGGCATCGTGCTCACACCCCCGGGCGCGGCGCCGCAAGCGGGCCGCCCGGTCGTCGCGTGGGCCCACGGCACGACCGGCATCGCCGACCGCTGCGCACCGAGCGCCACCACCAACCTCTTCTACGACGACTACGGGCAAGAGGGACGCGACCTGCTCGACCAGGGCTTCGTCGTGACCGCCACCGACTACGACGGCCTCGGCACCGCGGGGGTGCACACCTACCACCGCAGCAAGGAGCTGGCGGCCGCGACCATCGACTCGGTCACCGCCGCGCACCGCCTCGGCGACGTGGGACCGCTGCGACCCGAGTGGTTCGTCGTCGGCCACTCCGAGGGCGGGCTCGCCGCGCTCGCCACCGACGCGATCGCGCAGAAGTCGCTCCCCGAGCTCGCGTACCGCGGCGCCGTCGTCGCGGCGCCGACACCCCCGTTGGCGACGTTCGCACCGGCCATGTTCGCGATCAAGGGCCGCGGGTACGCCGTGCTGCTGCTCGAGGCCGCCGCGAAGGTCGCGCCCGACCTCGACCCCGCGGTCGCCCTCGGCCCCGAGGCGGCGCGCCGCATCGCCCTGGTGACCCACGGGTGCTGGGAGGAGGCCGTGCCCGGGTTCGACGACATCGATCCCGACAAGATGCTCGCGTCAGCCGACGTGGGCCGGCGCCTGGCCGAGGTCATGGCGACCTGGGCGGCCTACGACCCCGCCACGATCCAGGGGCCGATGCTCGTGGTGCAGGGCGAGGCGGACGACTCGGTGCTCCCCCCGATCACGGCGAAGCTCGTCGACGACCTGTGCACCCACAGTCGAACCGTCGAGTACCGCACCTATGCGGACGCGGGCCACGACGAGGTCATGGCCGCGTCACGCTCGGACACCGCATCGTGGCTGGCGCGCCGCCTCGCCGGCAGCGAGCCACCCTCCAGCTGTCCGGGCTGACGCCCGCGTGCTCCACCACCATGAGCGGCTGCCTTCATCGGGGCACTCGGGCGACCAGCGGGCGCCGGTACGATCGCGTCGCATGGAGGCGGGGCCGCAGGGCGTGAGCGTGGACGCGGTCATCGAGGTGCTCGCGTACCTCATCAGTGCGGCCCGGACCCAGCTCGACGAGGCGGCCGAGTACGCGCCGATGCGCATGCTGACAGCCGCGTCGCGCCTGGCCGACGCGCTGCCCGACGATGCCCCCCGACCGGTCCGGGAGCTGGCCGACGCGATCCTCGGGGTTCCGCCGACAGCAACGCCGTCGACCGATCCCGAGGCCTACACCGCCATGGTCGACAGGCTCTGTGCCGCCCTGACCGACTGCCTGCTGGCGCTCGATCCAGGTACGACCACCTCGTCGGATCCGGACGCCGCGACCCCGGACGCCGCGCCCCCGGCCGCCCCGTGAGCACGGCCGGCGAGGATCCCGTCCTCACAGCCATCTTCGCCCGGAGGGTGGTCCGCACCACGGGCGGCCGACGACTCAGTTGCAGGCTTGACCGGTGGCGCAGGTGAAGGTGCGCCTGGGGATCCACGTCGGCGACGCGGAGGAGCGTGACGATGACTACTTCGGGCCCGTGGTGAACTCCGCGGCTCGCGTCGAGGCGGCCGGCCACGGCGGACAGGTCCTGATCAGCGACGCCGCCCACCGGTCGGCCGCCGTCGACGGCATCGATCTCGGCGAGCACCTGCTGCGCGACGTGGCCGAACC